>ERZ724526.1523-NODE-1523-length-11931-cov-5.256484_pt1 | contig 11931 bp, 15 predicted proteins | sample MGYA00376059_ERZ724526 | MGnify/ENA primary metagenome ERZ724526 (study PRJEB28724, sample SAMN07190883) | activated sludge metagenome | isolation source: activated sludge of sewage treatment plant in Hong Hong | place: Hong Kong | collected 2016-03-17 ... | reverse complement strand
GTCGAGACCAAGGGCCGCAACAAGCCGCCGGTCGGCCTCGTCTTCGTGCCGTTCTTCGACGAGCACCGTCTGGTCAACAAGCTGACCCTGGACGCCACCTGCCCGATCTCGAAAGAGACGGACTACAAGAAGTGCGCGTGCAAGGTGGTGAAGGCCTGACGTCCTCGCTAACGTATAAGGCAATCAGGGAGTGCCGCGCGTGGGTGGAGTCGGATGTCTGATCCGGCTCCACCACCCGGCTGACCGTCATGTCGAAGCCGAACGTTTCCGACGTTTCCAGGGAGGCCGCCCCGCGCAGGTCTTCTGCGCCGGCACGCCGCCAGTTCCTGCTCGATTCCGCACGCATGGCGTGCGGTGTCGGCATGCTGGGGCTGGGGCTGGGGCTCTATGCCAAGCAGACGCAGGCCTTGCCTGCGCTTGCGCTGCGCCCCCCGGGCGCGCTGGCAGAGAACGATTTTCTCGGGGCCTGCATCCGCTGCGGCATGTGCGTCCGCGACTGCCCCTACGACACGCTGAGTCTTGCCAAGCCGGAAACGCCCGTGGCGACGGGAACGCCCTACTTCACCGCGCGTGGCATACCGTGCGAGATGTGCGACGACATTCCCTGCGTCAAGGCCTGTCCAACGGGCGCACTGGACCACAAGCTGACCGATATCAACAAGGCGAAAATGGGTCTCGCCGTTCTGGTCGATCAGGAAACCTGCCTCAATTTCCTGGGCCTGCGCTGCGATGTCTGCTATCGCGTCTGCCCGGTGATCGACAAGGCAATCACGCTGGAACTCGTACCCAATCCGCGTACAGGCCGGCACACGATGTTCCTGCCGACGGTGCATTCGGAGCACTGTACCGGTTGCGGCAAGTGCGAAAAATCCTGCGTGACCGAAGAAGCCTCGATCAAGGTCTATCCCCTTGCGATTGCCAAGGGCTCGCTCGGCAAACACTACCAGCTGGGCTGGGAGGAACAGAAGAAGCATGGCGGCTCGCTGATCGACGAGAAGAGCATGATCGATCTGCCGGATCGGGTACCCGAAGGCGTAAAGCTTCCCGGCCATTACGATCCTGCCAGCGGCATGACGGCCCCGCCGGGGATGCCGGGCAGTACAGCCGGACCCGTACCCAGTGCGCCACCCGGATTCGGCGGCCCGGCGGTTCCATCGGCACCCCCGGGCATGCCCGGCGCCGTTGCAGGCCCCGTGCCCAGCCATCCCCCCGGCCTGGGAGGTGGCAAATGAGCGCAATGACGAATGCAACATCGGGCAAGCGCGTCGGCGCCGACGCGTTGGCGGAAAAAGGCTGGTTCGCGACCTGGAAGTGGCTGATCCTGCGCCGCGTTTCACAGTTCGCCATCCTTGCCCTGTTCCTGCTTGGCCCGCTCTATGGGGTCTGGATCGTCAAGGGCAACCTCGCCTATTCCTATACGCTTGGCGTACTGCCCCTGACGGATCCCTACGTGGCGCTGCAATCCCTGCTTACTGGCCATGTGCCTGAAAAACTCGGGCTGCTCGGTGTCACGATCGTCCTGCTCTTCTATTTCATGGTCGGCGGACGCGTCTATTGCGCCTGGGTCTGCCCGGTCAACGTCGTCACCGATACGGCCGGCTGGCTGCGCCGCCGTCTTGGCATCAAGGGCAGTGCGCACCTGTCGCGCGAGACCCGCTACTGGGTGCTGGCGATGACGCTGGTCGGTTCGGCGGTGACTGGCGTGGTGCTGTGGGAACTGATCAATCCGGTCTCGATGCTGCATCGAGGCCTGATCTTCGGCATGGGACTCGCGTGGGCCATCGTGCTCGCCATTTTCCTGTTCGACCTGTTCGTGATGAGTCGCGGCTGGTGCGGGCGGCTTTGTCCGGTCGGCGCCTTCTATGGCCTGATCGGGCGCTGGAGTCCGGTGCGCGTTTCTGCCCCGGCCCGTTCCGCCTGCAACGATTGCATGGATTGCTTCGAGGTCTGTCCCGAGCCGCAGGTCATCCGGCCGGCACTCAAGGGCGCTGCGACGGGCACCGGACCGGTGATCCTGTCGTCGGCTTGTACCAATTGCGGTCGCTGCATCGATGTCTGTTCGAAAGATGTTTTCCGGTTCGGCATGCGTTTCAACAATGCGCTACCGGCCAGTGAAGCGGCTGCTGCACCTGCCGCTTCGAGCAAATCCTGATTTCAATGATTCAACTTCCAGTGGAGGGAAAGACGACCATGAAAACCCAGATCAAACTCTCGATGGCCGTGCTGGCCGCCTGCTTCAGCTTCTCTGCCTTCGCTGCCGACGCGCCGAAATCGATGCGCGGCGCCGATGTTGCGGCGCCGGATGCCGTGGCCAGCGAAAAGGCCTATGTCGGCAGCCGCCCGGGAACGACGAAGCCTGTTGCTCGCACGTTCAGCACGCAGCCGCCGGTGATCCCGCATTCGATCGAGAACTTCAGCGACATCAACCTTGAAGAGAATGCCTGCATGGATTGCCATTCGGCGGCGAACTTCAAAAAGAAGAACGCGCCGAAAATCGGTGACAGCCATTTCGTGAATCGCGACGGGCAGAAACTCGACGAGGCATCGGCAGCGCGCCACAACTGCGTTCAGTGCCACGTGCCGCAGGTCGACGCGCCGCCTCTGGTGGAAAGCACTTTCCAGGGCGACCAGAAGTCTGGCGCGGCCCCGGCCAAGAAGGCCGTCAAGAAGAACTGATCGCCAGTTCGCGCCACACCGAAGGAGTATCAGGACGGGATGCCACGGCATCCCGTTTTTCTTGCATTCAGGCGACGCCGATCGCCTGCACGGGGCAGGGGCCGACACAGGCACCACAGCCGGTACAACGGTCTGGATCGAATTGCGGCAGGGCGATTCCGCCCATCTGCGGAATGAACCTGATCGCCGCCTCGCCGCATTGCTCGCCACAGATGCGGCACTCCACACCTTTGCGGGCGATGCAGGTATCGCCGATCGTTGCCCGCAGGTGCCACGGCGCCAGTTCGGCGCTGCGTTTTAGCGCACCGGTCTGGCAGGCGGCCACACACTCCCCGCAGAAGGTGCATTCTCCCGCCGCGAAATCGATGGTCGGGTAGCCGCCATCTCCCTGCCGGATGATCCGGGTCGGACAGGCTCGGGCACAGTCACCGCAGCGACTGCAGAGATCGGTGAAGGTCGCCTCGGCAACCGCCCACGGCGGCCGCTGCTGGGCCTTGTGCGCGGCTACGCGGCCACGAAGAAAGTTGCGTCGGCTGGCTTCGCTCATGGCGTAGAAAAGAAAAAGGCGGAGCCGAGGCCCCGCCTTTGTGTGTGCTGCATGCCCCTTATTGCTTGACGGCCTTGATGTCGCCGTCGGCACCGATGCCGAGCGTGTAGCCAAGCGACACGTGGTGGAAGCGGCCGCTGGCCTTGTCGGCGTGGATCGCGATACCCATCGGAACAGCCTTGCCTGCGGCAACGGCTCCCGCGAGCTTGCGCGTAAAGGTCACGGTGTACTCGCCACCCTTGTTCTCACCGGTGGCGGTGACGCCCGCCGTGCCGCCGTCCATCTTGCGCGAATCGGCAACCGAACCGTCAACCGCCTTCGCACCCTTGGCGCTCTTCCACTGCATCAGCTCGTAGGCGCCGGCCTTGGTGTACTTGGTCTTCTTGTCGTCGGCACCGGGCATGGTGCGGGCATCGGCGTGGCAGGTGGCCCAGCAGCCGACCTGTGCGCCCGTAACGGGCTTGCCGCCGGCATCGACGCTGACCTGGTCGTTGGCGAACATCACGGCAGCCTTGACATCGTTGTCCTTGTCGTCGTGGTTGGCGCCGCCTGCCGGTGCCTTGAAGGTCAGGCGCACATACAGGTTCGAGGCGTCGTAAGCGGTCTGCACCGCGACCGGGAAGTTCATCGTCTTGGGCGCACCGGCCGGTTCGATGTCCTTGGAGGCAAGGCGCTTCATGTCGAAGTTGAGACCACCCTTTTCCTCGTGGCAGCCCACGCAGGTCTCGCCCTTGACCAGGCCGGTACGGCCGCTGTGGTCGGACTTCTTGATGACCCATTCGATCGGCGTGACGCCGGCGTGGAAGACCTGTACGTCACGCTTCGGCACCTTGGACCAATCAGGTGCTGCGACGGCGACGGAGGAGCCGAGGGCAAGAACAGCGCCCATGACGGACAGCGAAAGAATCGATTTATTCATTGTTGCCTCTCCATTAAAGATTGCTGCTTAACGGCGCAACGGCCTGTCGCGTTGACAGGCCGCTGCAAACTCGGGTCGTGCTACGAGCAGTGATGGATCACTCGTCGTCCTCTTCAGGCATGTTCTGCGGCTTCTTGTGCGCAATGCCCTTGTGGCAATCGATACAGGTCTTCTTGTCGTCCTGTGCGATCTTGTGCATCTTCGATGCACGTGCCTTCTGCTTCTCGATGTCCATGCCATCGAAGCTGTGGCAGTTGCGGCACTCGCGGGAGTCAGAGGCTTTCATGCGCGCCCACTCGTTCTGGGCGAGACGGAGTCGGTTGGCCTCAAACTTCTCCTTGGTGTCGATCGTGCCCATGATCTTGCCATAGACTTCCTTCGACGCCTGGATCTTGCGGATCATCTTGTGCGTCCAGTCCTTCGGCACGTGGCAGTCGGAACAGACGGCGCGGACACCGGTACGGTTCGAGTAATGAATGGTCTGCTTGTATTCCTGATAGACGTTGTCATGCATCTCGTGGCAGGAAATACAGAAGGGCATCGTGTTCGTCGCTTCCATGGCGGTGTTGAACCCGCCCCAGAAGAAGATGCCGGAGAAGAAGCCGACGACGAGCAGCGTCAGCAGGGAATATTTGGCGCTCGGCTTGCGCAGTGTGGCGAGAAAGCCGCCGTTGTTGTCAGCCATTTGTTGCCCCTCAAGAATTGTCGCGATCTTTATTTTTGACCAGCTCAAGCCGGTACTTGGTGGCCGAAGTCTAGCGACGAGGGGGGGCGAAGGGTTTGATCTAGATTAACTAATCCCTATTTCCCCTGAGGCTTTCCCGGCTTTGGCCGCTTGGCCGCTTCGCGCGCACGTTCCAGTGCGGCACCCAGGGCCTCGGCTTCCTCCGATCCCGGTTCCATCAGCGGAAGTACCTTTTCCCAGTATGTGACTGCTGTACGGAAGTCTCCGCGCTCGCCGGCCGCAGCACCTGCCAGCAGCAGCACTTGCGGGTCCTCGGGCGCGAGCTTCAGCGCCTTGTCCAGCAACTCCGCCGGCCGCCCCTTGAAACCGTTGTTGGTGATCGCCAGCAGCTCGGCATAGTCTGCAAGCAGTTCGGCATCCTTTTCGACCAGCACGAAGCCTTTGCCGTAAGCCTCGGCAGCCTCGGCGTAGCGGCCCAGCGCCTTGTACGAGCGAGCCAGCATGACCCAGCCCTTGGGATCGTCGGGATTTTCCCGCAGGCGGTTGGCGAGGCGCGCCACCATGTTCTCGACGTCGCTGGCGGTGACCTTCGGCGCCGGCTGGCGTGCCGCCGGGTCAATCGCCTTCGGATTGCCGAGGAGGCCGTAGCCACCGAGGCTGATCATCGGCAGCAAGACGATGATGATCAACGCGGTCTTCTTCGCCGGCGCCAGCGTGCGGGCGACGTCCGGTGCTACCGGGGTTTCCGGGCGGGCCTCCTCGAGCAGGCGCTTCTGGAGTTCCTTCTTCGCCTGTTCGAAATCGGTGTCGGACAGCGAGCCTTCGCGGTGATCGTGCTCCAGTTCGGCCATCTGGTCCCGCAGGATCGCCACGTTCGCGGCCTGACGGTCGGCGGCATCGCGGGGCGCAGAGCGCTCGCGTAACAGTGGCAGGGCGAGCGGGATGGCGGCGACGACGATGAGGAACGTCGCCAGGGCGATGAAGGTGGTCATTGCGGCTTCTTGTCGTTGGTATCGCCGAGCAGCGCATTGGCCTGCTGCAGCTCGTCGGCGGTCAGTTCGGTATCGGCGATGGCGTCGTTGCGGCGGCGCAGGTAGCGGATGAGGACGGCGAGGCCGATCACCAGCAGCACGCCGGGACCGGCCCAGAGCAGGATTGTCGTACCCTTCACCGGCGGACGGTAGCGGACGAAGTCGCCATAGCGTGCGACCATGAAGTCCATGATTTCCTGGTCCGATTTGCCCTCGGCGATCAGTTTCCTGATTTCGCGCCGGAAATCGTTGGCGAGGTCGGCATTCGAGTCGGCAATCGTCTGGTTCTGGCAGACCAGGCAGCGCAACTCGGCGGTGATTGCGAGCAGGCGCTTCTCGGTCAACGGGTCGTCGGCAAGCGGTGCGGCCTCCTTCGCCTGCACTCCAGGTGCGGCGAGCCCCAGCCACAGGGCGGCGAGCAATGTCGTCAGGCGCCTCATTTGTTCAGCTCCGCGACGAGCGGCAGGATCTTCTTCGTCAGATCATCCGGGGTCACCGGGCCAGTGTGCTTCATGCGGATGACGCCCGCCTTGTCGATGATGTAGGTTTCGGGCACGCCATAGACGCCGTAGTCGATGCCGACGCGACCGTCGAGGTCGAGCACCGACAGCACGTAAGGATCGCCGTGCCGGCTCAGCCACTTTGCGGCACGCTCGCGGGCGAGCTTTTCCTCGGTGGTGGCGTCAGTCTTGCTCATGTCGGTCTCGCCGTCGCCACGGACTTCCTTGTAGTTGAGGCCGACGACGGGGACGATGTTCTTCCTGCCGAGTTCGACGAGAATCGGGTGCTCGGCGCGACACGATACGCACCACGACGCCCAGACGTTGAGCATCCAGACCTTGCCCTTCATGTCCTCGGGACCGAACTTGCGGTCGACGCCGAGTACCGGCAGCGAGAAATTCGCCGCCGGCTTGCCGACCAGCGGCGAGGGCACGTCACGGGGGTTCAGGTTGAGGCCGACGGCAAGCAGGATGACGAGGGCGATGAAGCCGACGAGCGGCCAGAGGAACTTGTTCATGCGGTTTGTGTGTTGCTGGTAGTGACGGTTGCGGAGGCGCGGGATTTGACGCGATAGCGACGGTCGAGGATGGCGATCAGGCCACCGATCGCCATCAGCACGCAGCCGCCCCAGATCCAGTCGACGAAGGGCTTGTGATAGACGCGCACGGCCCATTCGCCTTCCGGCTTCAGGCGGTCGATCGGCTCGCCGAGCGAGACATAGAGATCTCGGAAGAGGCCGGCGTCGATGGCTGCTTCGGTCATCGGCATGGCTGAAGACTGGTAGGTGCGCTTTTCAGGGTGCATCTTGCGCAGGGGCTTGCCATCCCGGGCGAGATCGAAGTCACCGGCGAGCGCCGTGTAGTTCGGGCCATTCACCTGCCGCACGCCGTTGAAGCGGAACTCGAAGCCGGCGACCGCGACGGTATCGCCCGGCGCCATCTTGACGTCCTTTTCCTCCTGGTAGGTGGACACCATCGTGACCCCGACGACGAAGACGGCGACACCGACGTGCGCCGTATGCATCCCGAAGAAGTGGCGTGGTTGGCGCATCATGCCGGTGAGAAAGGAGCCACCGGCACGCGTTGCCTGCACCCGCTCGATGAAATTGAGCGTGCCGGCAAAGACGATCCAGGCGGCGAGCAGCAGGCCAAGTGCCGTCAGCGGCTTCCAGGATCCGTAAAGGAAGGGCATGACGAGTGCGACGATCACCGCCGCGACGAAGGCCCAGCGCAGCGCACGCGCGAGTTCGGCGATGCTCGCTTCCTTCCAGCGGGCGAACGGTCCGACGCCGACGAGGAAGAGCACCGGCACCATCAGCGGCACGAATACAGCATCGAAATACGGCGGCCCGACCGAAATCTTGCCCAGTCCGAGCGCGTCGATCAGCAGTGGGTAGAGCGTTCCGAGCAGCACCGAGGCGCAGGCCACCACCAGCAGCACGTTGTTGGTGAGCAGCAGCGATTCACGCGAGACCAGCCCGAAGCGGCCGCCGAGGCCGACCTTCGGTGCCCGCCAGGCGAAGAGAACGAGCGAGGCACCGATGACGATGACGAGGAAGGCGAGAATGAAGATGCCGCGCTTCGGGTCGGTCGCAAATGCGTGCACCGATGTGAGCACGCCGGAGCGGACGAGAAAGGTGCCGAGCAGCGACAGCGAGAAGGCCGAGATTGCCAGCAGTACGGTCCAGTTCTTGAAGCTGCCGCGCTTTTCGGTGACGGCCAGGCTATGTACCAGTGCCGTACCGACCAGCCAGGGCATGAACGAGGCATTCTCGACGGGATCCCAGAACCACCAGCCGCCCCAGCCGAGCTCGTAGTACGCCCACCACGAGCCCATGGCGATGCCGAGCGTCAGGAAGATCCAGGCAGCGGTCGTCCAAGGCCGCGACCAGCGGGCCCAGGCAGCATCGAGTTGGCCGGAGAGCAGCGCGGCGACGGCGAAGGCATAGGCCACCGAAAAACCGACGTAACCCATGTAGAGCAGGGGCGGATGGATGACGAGGCCCGGGTCCTGGAGCAGCGGATTGAGGTCGCGCCCTTCGGGTGCGCCGGGCAGCAGGCGGTCGAACGGGTTCGACGTGAACAGGATGAAGAGCAGGAAGCCGGCCGAGACCAGTCCGAGCGTACCGACGACCCGCGCCACCATCGCTTCCGGCAGCTGGCGAGAGAAAAAGGTCACGGCCAGTGCCCACCAGGTGAGCATCAGCACCCAGAGCAGCAGGGAACCTTCGTGGCCGCCCCATACCCCGGAAATGCGGTACTGGATCGGCAGCAGCGAATTCGAATGATTGGCGACATAGGTCACCGAGAAATCGTTGGCGACAAAGGCCCAGGTCAGGCAGCCGAAGGCAAAGCTGATCAGCAGGGCAGCCACCTGTGCTGCCGGTCGCGCGAAGGCGATCCAGGCCAGGCGGTTGCGGTGCGCCCCAACGATCGGCAGGACGCCCTGCAGGAGCGAGACGACGAGCGCGAGGATCAGCGCAAAATGGCCGAGTTCAGGAATCATCGGGTTCTCAGTATCCGGTCTTCAGAGGGGATTTCTCTTCGGCGGCAGGCGTGGCCGGGGTGGCGCCAGCGGCTTCTGCCTTAGCCTTGTTGTCGGCCGCGCGCTGGTGTGCATCACCGACCGCCTTGGCGGCTTCTGGCGGCATGTAGTTCTCATCATGCTTGGCGAGCACCTCGCTGGCGACGAAGCGCGTGCCGCCATCGGCGAGCTTGCCCTGTGCGACGACACCTTTTCCTTCCTTGAACAGGTCCGGCAGGATGCCCTTGTAGGCCACGAGCAGGTCTTTCTCTGTGTCCGTCACGATGAAATTCACCGTCACGCCGTCGGCCTCGCGCTTGACCGATCCTTCCTTGACCATGCCGCCGATGCGGAAGGCCTTGCCCTGCGGCGCCTTGCCGGCAGCGACATCGGTTGGCGAGATGTACAGCGCGATATTGCTGTTCAGTGCATTCAGCACCAGCGTCGCAGCAATGCCGAGCACGACGAGGCCGACAACGATGAGGGCGATGCGTTTCTGACGGGGTTTCACTTGCTCATTGCTCCTTGTTTCGTTCAGCGCGCGCCTGACGCTTCAGGCGGGCAACCACGTTCTTTCGATTGCGCACAGCGATGATCGGTTCCATGAACATGATCGCGGCGGTAACGCCGAAGCTGCCCCAGACATAGAGTCCGTAGCCGCCCATGGCGAGAAACTCGCCGAAACTGTTCCAGTGGATGCTCATTTTGCGCCCTCCTGCTGCAGCACTTCCTTGACCCACTCGGTGCCGCGCTCCCGCTCCAGCATGATGGTGCGCGCCCGGTAGAGCGCCACGGCGATGCTGTACATCCAGAAGCTCAGCGCCATCAGCAGCATGGCCCACAGCATCAGGATGGCCATCGACGGCGACTTGGTCAGGCTGACCGAAGAGCCCTGGTGCAGCGTATTCCACCACTTCACCGAGAAATAGATGATCGGAATGTTCACTACGCCGACGAGGGCCAGCACGGCCCCGGCCTTGTCGGCCCGGCGCGGGTCATCGATCGAGGCCTGCAGGGCGATGAAGCCGATGTAGAGGAAGAGCAGGATCAGTTCGGAGGTGAGCCGCGCGTCCCACACCCACCAGGTGCCCCACATCGGCTTGCCCCACAGGGCGCCGGTCCACAGCGAGAGGAAGGCCATCAGTGCGCCGGTGGGGGCCAGTGCCTGGGCCATCATGCCCGAGAGGCGGGTGTTGTAGGCGAGGCCCAGGGCGGCCCAGAAGGCCATCACCAGATAGATGAACATGCTCATCCACGAGGCCGGCACGTGGATGAAGATGATGCGGTAGCCCTCGCCCTGCTGGAAGTCGGTCGGTGCGACCACCATGCCGAGCCACAGGCCGGCAAGGCCGAAAACGGTGGCGAGCGCCACGAACCACGGAATCATCTTCCCGGCGAGCGGGTAGAAGCTCTGCGGCGAGGCGTACTTGAACCAGTTGATCAGTCGGTTGTTCATGAGATTGGCAAACGCTTTCAACGCAGAGAACGCGGAGGCGCAGAGAGTTGCGAGGAAGACGATTCCTGCTTCCTCTGCGACCTCTGCGTCTTTGCGTGCTCTGCGTCGGGAGCGGTTTTCATGTCTATTCCAAAGAAATTCTCAAAGCTGCCGCGGTCGCCCACGGCGCGAAAAACACCCCGGCGATGGCCAGCGCGCCGAGGATGGACAGGTGCGCCTCTGCGCCCATGCCGGTGACGGTGGCGTCCACCGCGCCGGCGCCGAAGATCAGCACCGGAATATACAGGGGCAGCACCAGCAGCGACACCAGTACGCCGCCGCCGCGCAGCCCGAGCGTCAGCGCCGCACCGATGGCACCGATGCCGGAGAGCGCCGGCGTGCCGATCAGCAGCGAGACGGTCAGGATGAACAGTGCATCCATCTCCAGATCGAACTGGATCCCGAGCACCGGCGCCAGCAGTGCCAGTGGCAGTCCGGAGACCAGCCAGTGCGCAATGACCTTGCCGATCACCGTCAGGCCCAGCGGTTGCGGAGCCAGCACCAGTTGTTCCAGCGTGCCGTCACGGTAATCGTCGGCAAACAGCCGTGGCAGCGACAGCATCGTCGCCAGCAGCGCACCGACCCACAGCACACCCGGCGCCAGCTTCTTCAGCAACTGCGGTTCCGGCCCGATGCCGAGCGGGAACAGGCTGGCGACGATGATGAAAAAGAACAGCACCGACACGATGTCGGCCTGCCGGCGCATCGCCAGCTTCAGGTCGCGCGTGGTGATCGCAACGATCATCCCGATCATGAGAGCTTCAACTCCCGCACCGTGCCGGCTGGAATGTCGACCGCCTGGTGCGTCGTCAGCACCGCCATGCCACCGCGCTGCAGGTGGGCGCCGATCAGCCCTGCAAGCCAGCCTACAGCCGCCATGTCGAGTGCGACAAAGGGCTCGTCGAGTACCCACAATGCCCGCTTCTCGTGCACCAGCCGGGCGAGCGCGACGCGCCGTTTCTGCCCTTGCGACAGGTACTTGCAGGCCAGATCCTCGCGACCGAGCAGGCCGACGGCCTCCAGCGCATCCAGCGATTCATCCTCGGACAAGGTCTCGCCGGCGAGTCTGGCAGAGGCCGACAGGTTCTCCAATGGCGTCAGCTCCTCCTTGATCGCGTTGAGGTGGCCCAAATAACAGAGCTCTTCACGGAATTCCTCGCCGAGGCGGTGAATTTCGTCGCCCTTCCAGCGGATCTCGCCTGCAACCGGATGCGTCAGGCCGCAGATCATGCGCAGCAGCGTCGTCTTGCCGGACCCGTTCCGCCCCTGCAGGAACAGCATTTCGCCGCCGTCCACGCGAAAGCCGACGCCTGCGAACAGGCGGCGATCGCCGCGGACGCATTCCAGATTGGAGGCTTCAAGCATGGGATTTCGGAGGAGGGAGGAGGCAGGGCGCTATTCTGAAGGCGCAATTCTAGTCGCAGATTGACCAGAATCAAAAGCGCTGCAAACACTATTGCCTATTGTTTATCCTTTCACATGAATAACTTATCGATGGAGCAGGGCGGCGTTCAACTGATGGTGGGGTGGGATGGCGCGCGGATCAGCGCGGCC
>ERZ724526.1520-NODE-1520-length-11978-cov-6.017361_pt1 | contig 11978 bp, 7 predicted proteins | sample MGYA00376059_ERZ724526 | MGnify/ENA primary metagenome ERZ724526 (study PRJEB28724, sample SAMN07190883) | activated sludge metagenome | isolation source: activated sludge of sewage treatment plant in Hong Hong | place: Hong Kong | collected 2016-03-17 ... | reverse complement strand
AGTTTGGCGTAATCGTTGATCACAAAATAGGTTTTGCCGTTCCGGTTTTCGCGCGTGATCACCCGCTCCTGTTGACCCTTGTCCACCGCCCAGGCCGAGATCAACTGCCGGTTCCGCATGTGCGACTCTTCTAGATTCTTCCCCGGCTCGATGCGGTTGAGCTGGGTCATGAGGCCGTTCATGATGTAATTGTCGTACTGGGCTTTCCCGACTTCCAGGCTTTCCATCACGCCGATCTCGACCAGTTTGGGATCGTAGATATAATACAAGGCGACCAGGTCGGCGCGTGCTTCTTCCAGAACGCCGGCATAGTTCTTCAAGGTCTGATCGGTTGTTCCCACTCCTTCGTTGATCTTACCGGAAGCATGGCCGATCACCTCGTGCATATCCGTATGCAACTCGCCGGAATAGGCGGCATGCTTCCGTGCGCGCTCGATCACTTCAGGAGAACTACCGAATTCGTCCATCAGCGGGCTCCGCGAACGATAATAATTGTAGGCCTCGACGATATTTCCGAGCGAAACGGATTTGGAACCATAGTCTTCCCGGATCCATTCGTTGTTCGGCAGGTTGATCCCGATTGGCGTGGCCGGGCCGGCATCGCCGACCTCTCCCACTACCGTGATTACTTTGGCCGAGATGCCGGTCACGACCTTTTTCTTGTGATCATCCATGATCGGCGAATGGTCTTCGAACCACTGCGCTTCCCGGGAAATGGCCGCGATCCGCTTCGTCGCTTCCAGGTCTTTGATCGATACGATGCTTTCATAAGCGCCCTTCTTCTGCAGGGCATCCTGATACACCTCGATGAATCCGTTCACGAAATCGACGCGCGCGCTGGTGTCCTGTACCCAGGCGATGCTGTAGTCATCGAAGTGCTTTGGATCGCCGGAACGGTAAAAGGTGATTAGCTTAGCGATGGTGGCCTTCTGCTCCGGCGTCTCCGCAACGCCTTCCGCTTTCTCCAGCCAGTAGATGATCTTGTCGATGGCCGCGCCATACATTCCACCCGACTTCCACACCTGCTCCACCAGTTTACCGTTCTCTTTCACCAGCCGGGTATTGAATCCGATCTGCGAACGATTCGAGGTGTCGGCTTCCTTGATGCCGTCGTAATAGGTCTCCACTTCCTGCTGGGTGACGCCGGAATAAAAATTGTTGCAGGACGCGACGATCACGTCTTTGGCATCCAGATCAACTTCCTTTGCATCGACCTTCGGATCGAAAACGATTGGAACGATCCAGGCGGTGAATGCTGCAGGCTCGCGGCCATCCAAGGGCAATTGCCCGACGTCCGATTTCCGGATCAGCTCGGTAAAGTACGCCTGGCTGCAGCCCGGCATCATCTTCTCGGCGCCGTAATGATGGTGATTGCCGTTCGAAAAGAAGAAGCGTTTCGCATAGGTTTCAAAGTCCGCCCATTCCTTGCCGGCGCGCTCGCCCTGGTAGGTATTCATGATCGCTTCCAGCGTCTTGCGGATGGTCAGCCCATGGCGATACTTCTGGTCATAGAAAATATCGCGGCCGCTGAGTCCGGCTTCATAGAGGTAATACGCCAGTTTCTTTTGCTGCAGGCTGAGGGTTTCCCATCCACGCACCTCGTAACGCAATACCTGGATGTCGGCAAAGCGATCCGCGATGTAGTCGAATGCGGGCGCATCGGTCGTTGTGGCCTTGGCCGACGGATTGTTGTTCCCGGAACCGTAAGCAACGAACAAGCCGCTGCCGGCCAACAGCGTGGCCAGGAGAACGCTCTTTTTCATCATGAAGTGTATGGTGTGATGTTCGGCTTACTTGGTTAAGCCGTATTTATCGGAATACTTTTGGTAGAGTTGTTTCTGCACATTGTCCAGGCTGATGCTTCGTCCGTTGATGAACGCCTGTTCAACCGTCGAGCTGCGCATATCGAGCAGATCGCCTGAAACGATGAGGAGGTTCGCGTCTTTTCCTGTCTCCAGTTTACCGGTACGATCGGCGATGCCGAGGATGGCGGCCGGCGAAGCAGTAATCGCGGCAAGCGCTTCCTCTTTGGTCAGCCCGTAACCGGCGGTCGTGCCGGCCATGTAGGGCAGGTTGCGCAACTGCCAGCTGCCATCGATGCTCAACGCGAATACGACACCCGCTTTCCGGAGCAACCCCGGCAGTTTGTAGGGCAAGTCCGTATCGTCGTCTTCGCGCGGCGGCAGGGAATGCGTACGTCCGAGGATCACCGGCACCTGTTCTTTGCGCAGCAGGTCGGTGACCCGCCAGGCGTCCGCGCCGCCGACGATCACCAGCTTCGCGCCCCAACGTTTGGAAAATGCCACGGCGGCTTCGATCTCCTTCACGTAGTCGCAATGCACGAACAATTTCTTCGAACCGTCGAACAAGCCGCGCATCGCTTCGAGCTTGACGTTCTCTTCCAGCGGTTTTGCGCCAGCTGCATACGCTTTCGCTTCTGCAAAGAGTTGTTCCAGAGCGGCGAGTTCCCGGACGGTGGTGTTGCGTTGGTTCTCTTCCTGCTCAGGACTTGAACGATAGACGAACATACGCGGCCAGTTGAGGTGCAGGCCGATGTCGGTGCGCACAGCCGCGTCTTCCCAATTCCAGGCATCCAGTTGCACGACCGAAGACTGTCCGGTCAAAAACGAACCTTGTGGAACGACCTCCGCGAGTAACACGCCGTTGGAACGAACTGTCGGGATGATCTTGGAATCGGTGTTGTAAGCGATGATGCTTCGGACGTTGGGATTCAGTTCCCCGACTTCGTTGTAGTCGCGCGTCGAACGGACCAGGTCGATCTCGGTCAGGCCGAGCGAGCTGTTGCAGGCGATGAGTCCGGGATAGACGTGCTTGCCGGCCGCGTCAATCATGCGGGCGTACTTTGTCCGATCGATGCGAATGGTGGTGGCATCGGCCACGAGTGTCAGTTTTCCGTTCTCGAAGCCGATGGCGGCGTTCGGGATGACTTGTCCGTCGCCCAGATGCGCGGTGGCGTTGAGGATGAGTGTGGCTTCGCGCTGAGCGGGAGCCGGCGCGGGATTCTGGGCCTGCAGTCCGATAGGCAGCAGCAGGAGGAGGGTGCGGAGCATTCTGTTCATGTTCTTCATGGCTGCCGGGATCATTCGAAGTGATGGATTTCTTCTTCAACGCAGTGCTTGATGACCTGCGCGTTCATCGAAGGTTTCTGTACGTTCTCGCCGCGCCCTTTGGCGTCGGCTTGTTGCTGGGTAAGGCGTGCCCGTTCGGTGCGGATCTCTTCACGCAACGACTGATCACGCTTCAGGTCGAAATAGCAGGTGCCGTCCACGTAGGTACGGGAAGGCTTGGCATAAATGCTCATCGGGTGATCGGTCCACAGCACCAGGTCGGCGTCCTTGCCGACTTTGATACTGCCCACGCGGTCGTCGACGCGCAGCATCTTCGCCGGGTTGAGGGTGACGAACTTCCAGGCTTCTTCTTCGCTCACGCCGCCGTAGAGGACCGCTTTCGCAGCTTCCTGGTTCAGGCGACGGGCCATTTCCGGATCGTCGGAATTGAAGCCGACAGTCAGTCCGAGTTTTTGCATGATCGCCCCGTTGTACGGGATGGCTTCGTACACCTCGTACTTGTAAGCCCACCAATCACTGAAGGAGGATACGCCGCGAACGCCGTGCGCTTTCATCTTGTCGGCGACTTTGTAGCCTTCCAGGATGTGCGTGAAGGTGTTCATCTTGAAACCGAAGGAATCGGCTACGTGCATCAGCATGTTGATCTCGCTCTGCACATAGGAATGACAGGTAATAAAACGCTTGCCGTTGAGGATCTCGGCCAGCGCGTCCAGTTCCAGGTCGCGGCGGGGCGGGATTCCGCTCCGCAGCTTCGGATCACCCTTGCTCCAGGCGTTCATGGCCTGGTCGTATTCGCGTGCGCGGGTGAAGTAATCGCTGTACACCTGCTCCACGCCCATGCGTGTTTGCGGGTAACGAATGACTTGTTTGTCGCCCCAATGGCTTTGCTTCACGTTCTCGCCCAGCGCGAACTTGATGTATCCGGGCCAGTTTTCGAATTTGAGTTCTTCGGGAGAGCGGCCCCAGCGCAGTTTGATCAGTTGTGTTTGTCCGCCGATCGGATTCGCCGATCCGTGCAACAGGTGAGAAGCCGTTACGCCGCCCGCCAGTTGGCGGTAGATCTGGACATCGTCCGCGTCCAATACGTCGCCGATGCGCACTTCGGCGGAAGACGACTGTGTGGCTTCGTTCACAGAGCCGCTGATGGCGATGTGCGAGTGCTCGTCGATGATGCCGGCAGTGAGGTGCATGCCGGTCGCGTCAACGACCTCGGCGCCTTCCGGAGCCTTGATGCCGCTGCCGACCTGCCGGATCTTGCCGTCGCTGATCAGGACATCCGCGTTCTTCAGGATGCCGTCGGATTCGTTGGTCCATACCGTCGCGTTGCGGAACAGGACGGTCGTGGCTTTCGGAAGTTCCTTCCAGCCATAAGCCATGTTCGGATAGCGCACGGTGGCCGTCACCGGCGCCTCTTTCTTCGCGCTGTCGGTTTTCGCAACGGGGACGAAGGCGGAATCCAGCGTTGCAGTCCACGCGCTCCACTCACCGGAAGGCAACAAGACATTTCCGGAGAAGGCGGATTTCTCTGCAAGGCCGGTGAAGCGGTACAATCCTTTCGGTTCTCGCTTCTTCGCTTCGAAGCTGAAGTTTACCTGTTGACCCAGGCGACTTGCGGCAGCCTTGATGGCCGAGGTATCGTCGTAGAGGTACCATTCCGGAGCAGCGGCCTCTCCTCCTACTTTCAGGCGCAGGCTGTTGCCGTTGGCAATGCGTACCGTATAGTTGCCGCGGAGATCGGATAGTTGCGGGTCAACGAACTGATAGCGCTTACCCTTCACCCAGTTTTCCAGGATCGCATTGTCCTTTTCAAACAGTCCCTTCGACGTCACGAGGAAATTGGCCAGCATGCCCTTGCGCAGTGCCCCGACCTTGTCGGACAGGCCCAGAAAGGAAGCGGGGGTAGCGGTCAGTGCTTTCAACGCCTGCTCCTCGGACAGTCCACGCGCGATGGCTTTCCGAATGTTCTTCCAGAAGTCGCCGCGGTTTTTCAAGTCGCTGCTGGTCAACGCGAACTCGATGCCTTGCTGAGCAAGCGTGGCAGCATTACCGGGAGCCAACTCCCAGTTGCGCAACTGGTGCAACGAAATACCGAGCGCATCATACGGATCCGAGAGGTCGTACGCATCGGGGAATGCTACGGGAACGATCAGGCGGCAACCGGCGGCTTTGAGTTCCGCCGCACGCTCGTACTCGTCTCCGCTTCCTTTGATAAGAAAATTCACCCCGAACTCTTTGCCGATCCGTGCGACCCGGAGTTCGTTTTGTTTGTCGCCTGCTTCAAACCATTGCGGCAGCTCGAGGTTACGGTTAAACGATTCGAGCGTGATGTTGTATTCTTTCTTGTTGCCGCCTTCCTTGTACCAGCGTGCATCGTACCAGGTCTGGCGCAGCAGGGCGATGCTGCCCATCAGCGACGAAGGATAATCCTGCGTCGAGATGCCTTTGTCGAATGAATAGGCCGCGGCAGCGCGGTCGCGCAGGATCAACTCATGCTCTTCGCCATCGCCGAGCAGGACACAGGCCGCTGTGCCGCGAACGACGCCGTCGCGTTGCGTCGAGAGTACCGTTCCGAAACCCAGCTTACGCCACTCTTCGGCTTTCTTGGTATCGGCGACAAAGCTGCGATAGGCATCCACCTCCGCCTTGACGGCCTGGTTCCAGTCGTAGGCGCCCTTGGTATTCGTCAGCAACTGCGGGTCTTCGAAATTTCCCTGCGGACGCTTCAGTTCGGGTTGACCGTAATCGGAAACCAGTTCGATCAGTGAAGGATAGATCGTCTTTCCTTTGTAGTCGTACACGACCGCGTCGGATGGAACCGTGACACCGGCGCCGGCCTCCAGGATCAATCCATCGCGTATCAGGATGGTGGCGGGATCAACCACGGTCTTGTAGTCCACGTAGAGGCGGACATTCGTGATCGCATAGGTGATGTGCCGGGGGTCGGTGGGACCGTTGACAGGAAAGGTTTGCTGCGCGTTGGCGTTGATGAACAGAAAGAACAGGCAGCACAGGAGCGTAAAGAATCGTTGCATGCAGGTCGTTTAAGGCGACCGAAGATAACGATTCGTCGAGTGTTAAAAGGTGAATGAAACCTTAAAACGATGTTAACGGAGGACCTTCCCGGCCCAAATAACCATTGAATTACGCTCCAAGCGCAGCAGGATGGCTCCCGGTGGCAGCACCGGCAGGTTAAGCTGAAGTTCATTGGCCGCCGCCGGCAACCGATGGAAGGTCAGCTCCCTTCCGGACAGGTCCGACAACCTGATAGCATCACCAGCTTCCAGGTTCAGGCCGCTGAACAGCAGTTGGTCGCCGGACGGACTCAGTGTTACGCTCGGACCAGCCTTCACAGGAGGAGTGATTGCCGTTGTGACACAGGCCGCACATGTCCGCTGAACCGACACACTGGTATCGTTGAGTACAAGCGAATCGAAACGCAGACCGGCCGCGCAATCGGCTTTCAGTTGCGCGTCGAGCCAGGGAAGCAGGAACCGGTTGATGCAGTCGTGCTGGACCGCGCGGGAAATCGCGGGAGCCGGAGTGCAACTGGCCTCACCGATGTTGCAATAGAAATTCGATTCCGCCATCTGGCAATGACTGCCGCCCCGGATGGTCACGAGGTTGCGGCAGTTGCTGCCAAGCGCATCGTACATCGGTTGTTGATGTGCCGCGATCGGTGTCACGCAGTCATTTTCACCGGCAAACAAAAGTGCGGGAAGGTCGATGCCAGCCGCAGCGGTGATCGCGGAAGGCGTTGTTTCGGCAGCAGCGAAATTGACGAGCACACGGAAACCCGTATCCTGTGCAGCAGCCAGAAAGCTGGCTCCTCCGCCCATCGAATGCCCCATGGCGGCGGAAGCCGTTGCGACGCGCTGATAGAACAAGTCGGAAGGATCGCTGTTTTCATTGAGCAGGGCGGAACGCACAAAGGCGATGTCCTGTCCGAGTGCGGCATGTTGGGGAGATAAGCCGGTCTCGGTGCGCGGAAACGCGATGATGTAACCGGCAGGAACGACCGCTTCCCAGATGTTCTGATACGCATCCCAACTCATCACGAAGCCGTGTCCGAAAACCAACAAAGGATACGCTTCCCCGTTGCCCGCAGCGACCGGAACACCGTCGCCGGCCTGGTCCGCAGGATAGTAGATCTCCACCGGAACCGGTCTGCTTCGGGCAGCATCCGTATAGGTGGTGCTGAGATGACCGATGGCAAAGGGCTGGGCAAAGCCTTGAAAGCCTGTAAGCATCAGTCCGAAAAGGGTAAACAGCAGTCGCCTGGTCATTTCCATAGGATCGGAAACAAGTTAAGCCGATTTTCTGTTCAGAAGAACACGCGTAAAAAGCCTACTTTTGACGAAAATCCTCCCCCCATGAGTTCCGCCCTACTCGCCAAGATCCACTTTATCAGCGCCCTGCTGTTCCTGATCCTGTACCTGGTCAAGCTGATCTTACTCTTCACGAACAAGAAGGCCTTGCAGTCGATGACCGCCGTGACGAAAGTTCCGGAAATGATCATCAGCACGCTCTTTCTGGTGACCGGCGTATGGCTCCTGGTGATCCTTGGTGGAATCAAGCTGTTCCACATCATCAAACTGGTCTTCGTGTTCCTCGCGATCCCGCTGGGGGTGATCGGCTTCAAGAAACAGCGCTATGCTGCCGCGATCCTGTCGGTGCTCTTTATCGTCCTTGCGTACGGCATGGCGGAGATGAGCAAGAACAAGCCCTTTCTGCCGGCCAAGGTGGTGATGAATAACGACGACGGCAGTCCGTTGGCGCAAGGCGCGAAAGTGTATCATGCCAACTGCGTGTTCTGTCATGGCACCGACGGCAAGAAAATGTACCGTACCGCGCCGGACCTTAGCACAAGCAGCCTCGACGCCCTCAGCATGCAAGGCATGATCACCGATGGCAGCAAGGGTAAAATGCCCGCCTACGGCAAAGTGCTCTCCGCCGAAGAGATCGCGCAGGTCGCGCTCTACGTGCAATCGTTGAAGACCGGTTCCAACATCCAGGTGAATCCCTGAGCATCGACATCCTTGTCCAAACACCTTCACCCGACCGGTCGTAAGCAGGAAACTGCGGTGCTCATCGGCCTACTGCAGAAAGGACAATCGGACCGGCAGTTGACCGAATACCTCGACGAGCTGGCCTTCCTGACGGAGACGGCCGGCGCCCTCACGTTGCGTCGCTTTTCCCAAAAGCTGGACGCACCTGACTCCAAGACCTTCATCGGCAGCGGCAAGCTGAACGAGATCCGTGATTTCATCGCCGAACACAAGGTTGACCTGGCGGTCTTCGACGATGAACTGAGCGGCACACAGATCCGCAACATCGAAAAGGTGTTGAACTGCCGCGTGCTCGACCGCAGCAACCTCATCCTCGACATCTTCGCCAAGCGTGCCCGCAGCGCACAGGCCAAGGCACAAGTGGAGCTGGCGCAATACCAGTACCTTCTCCCCCGCCTTACCCGCATGTGGACGCACCTCGAGAAGCAACGCGGCGGCATCGGAATGCGCGGTCCGGGCGAATCGGAAATTGAAACAGACCGTCGGGCCATCCGGGACCGACTGGCCCGCCTGAAGGAACAGTTGCGCGCGATCGAAAAGCAAAGCGCCACCCAGCGCAAGCAACGCGGAGAATTCGTGCGCTTGGCCCTGGTGGGTTATACGAACGTCGGGAAATCCACGCTGATGAACCTGCTCAGCAAAAGCGACGTCTTTGCCGAGAACAAATTGTTCGCCACACTGGACACCACCGTTCGCAAGGTGGTATACGACCGGATCCCGTTCCTGCTCTCCGATACGGTGGGATTCATCCGAAAGCTGCCGCACGGACTGATCGAATCGTTCAAATCAACGCTCGACGAAGTTCGGGAAGCGGACGTGTTGTTGCACGTGGTCGACATCTCCCATCCGCAGTTCGAGGACCAGATCGCCGTGGTAAAAGAAACCCTGGCCGAACTGGGTACGGCCGACAAGCCCACCCTGATGGTGTTCAACAAGATCGACGCCTATCATTATGTACCGAAGGAAGAAGACGATCTGACGCCCGAAACGAAAGAGAACCTTTCGCTGGAAGAATTCAAAAAAAGCTGGATGAGCCAGTTGGGCGAGCAATGCGTATTCATCTCCGCCGCCAACCGGACCAATATCGACGAGTTGCGACTACGCCTTACTTCGATGGTGAAGGAGATACATTTGGTGCGGTATCCGAATTATTTGGGGAGTGAACAGCGAATAGCGAATAGCGAATAGTAAAAGGTGAACAGTTACTAGTTACTAGTTACTAGTTACTAATTACTAGTTCCCGATAATAAAAAAAGAAACCCCGACAAGCGGGGTTTCTTTTTTTGTTATCGGGGTTTATCGGCCGGCTTTGATGTAGCTCCAGCCTTCTTGTTGTTTGTCGCTGAGTTCGATGATGGCGGCGGGGACCACGTCGGATTCGGGTAGCAGTTGCTCCGCTTTGATGTTCATGCGTTTCATCGAGTTGCCGCAGGCTTTGAACTCCACCTGTTCCTTTTTAAGGCTGACGACTTGTTCACGAAAAAAAGTGCTGTCGGTCATGAGCAGTTTCACCGCCGGGCCATGGCAGACAAGTTCCAGTTGCGCCTGCGGGTCGGCATTACGGAAGTTGCGAAGTTGCCGTAGCGTGACCGACATCACCGCCGTGTCTCCGCTGGAGAGGTCGATCACCGCTTTGCGCTGACTGGTTTGAGCAATGCCCTCGCCGGCCAGCAGCAGCATGCACCCGCAAAGCAGAAGCATCCGAAAGTAACCCATGGTTGAGATCAATGCTGGATGGATACCGGCTTGGATGAGAAAACCTGTCCGCGCTCGTCGGCGATGTTGAGCAGGTAATTGCCGGCCGGCAGGTTGGCAACATCGAGACGTCCGCGGTTCGATTCAAGCGCCTGGGTGAGTACCAGCTTACCGGACAAATCCAGCAGGCGCGCTTCGAGTTGCAGCGGGCGCTCCAGCTCGAAGGATACGTTCAGGTTGGTTGCGGCCGGCTGGGGGAAAACGCTGAGGTTCTTCACGGGCGAAGCCAGTTCGTCGATGCCGACAGTGCCGGAGAACGCGAGGTCGTCGATCCACAATTCCGTGCCCACTGTTCCCGAATTGAGTGCAAGCGGACCAGTGGCGATATACATGAGCATCGAGTCCGGCTTGTAGCCTTCGATATAGGTCAGGTCAAGATCAAAGGATACGTAAGCGGTGCCGCTCGTGGATTCGCCGATCTTCAGCGTACCAGCTGCAACGGTCTTGCGGGTATTCGTACCCGTGTCATACTTATAGAGTCCGACCACGATGGAGGCCGTGTCGCTGCCAGCTTTGGTATAACGGTAGTAACCCGTCAATTTACGGTGACGCACGGTATCGGGTGTGCCGCCGATGATCGACAAGGTCGTCGTGTTGATGCTGCCATTGGAGGCTACGCCGGGAACAGGCGCATTGATCGGAAGCGGAATGTTCAGCGGCCAGGTCTTGAGATGCAGGGCCGAAGCACCGCCGTGCACATTCGCGGTTTCGCGGATCGCGCTTTGCTGGAAAGGTCCGTTCGCCATCGACACGCTATCGGTGGTCTTCCAGAAATCGGGCAGGTCATAATTATACGAACCGGTACTACCGGAACCGGTAAAGGTGGCCCAGTCTTCGAAACCACCGTTGGGAACGTCCTGCGCAAGGGCAGTAAAACTGAAGAGGCAGATCGCTGCCAGGTAGGAGAGAAATTTCATGAGGGAGAATGGTTGGTGAATCAAAGATAAGGAATTGCGGGGTTCGGGTTCCGGGTTCCGAGTTTCGAGTTTCGGGTTTCAGGTTTCCTGCCTTCGCTAAAGCTTCGGCAGGCAGGCGGGTTTGATATAGGGACGAGGAGCGGGACCGAGTAGCGAGGAAATATAGCAGAAGCCCAACGTTTCAACGTTCAAACGTTGGAACGTTGGAACGTTAATCGGATAAAATGAAAAAAGCCGGTAAAAACCGGCTTATCAATATTCTTGTAGCAATTCATTAACCGCCTATGACCACTTTGAGCTTGGTGCCTACTTTGATCTCGTTGTCGCGGAGGGCGTTCATCTCCTTGATGCGCTCGACGGTCACGCCTTCGTAGCGTGAGGCGATATTCCAGAGGGTGTCGCCGGGTTGAACGATGTGGTAAACCACCTTCATGTTGTCCGGCGTCGGGATCGAGGGTCCGTTATGGGAAGCCGTGGTGTTTACGGAGGCAGTGGATGCTGTGGCTTGCGCGGAATCGTTCGCAGGAGCGGCCGTGTCGGTACCGGCAGGCTGTGGCGCCGGCTTGACGCGCGCCGCCATCACCGGCGATTTCTTCTTCACGCTGACGTACACGGCGAGGTTTTGTCCGGCCATCAGGCGGGTGCTCTTCAGGCGGTTCCAGCGCTTGAGATCCGATACGGTGCAATTGTACTTACCGGCGATGCTGCCGAGGTTGTCGCCGCGACGCACTTTGTGGTACTTCCTGACGGTCTCGCTGACATAATCCGCTCCGTCGTCGCCGGACGCTTCGTTCGAAGCAAACAGGGCGGATGCTACCGGGGTCTCTTGCGGCTTGTAAATGCGATCGAGGCTGCCGAGGTAGGTGTTCACCTTGTTCACCGGAAGACGCAGCGGCTGTCCTTCCTCGGCATCGGGGATGATACCGCGTTTGTACACCGGGTTGAGGTACGCGAGGAGGTCGTACGGAATGTCGATGGCGTCGGAGATATCACGCAGGGCGACCTTCTGGTCGACCAACACCGTGTCGATGTCGAAGAAATTGACCACCGGAGGAACCGCGGTGAGGTTGTGTTCGCCGGTGTAGTTCATCAGGTAAGTGACGGCGATGAAGGCCGGTACATATCCGCGCGTTTCCCGCGGCAGGTATGGA
>ERZ724526.1518-NODE-1518-length-11989-cov-4.647394_pt1 | contig 11989 bp, 10 predicted proteins | sample MGYA00376059_ERZ724526 | MGnify/ENA primary metagenome ERZ724526 (study PRJEB28724, sample SAMN07190883) | activated sludge metagenome | isolation source: activated sludge of sewage treatment plant in Hong Hong | place: Hong Kong | collected 2016-03-17 ... | reverse complement strand
AATTTCTTGCACAGATCAAGACAATATTAAGAGTTATTCTCTTAATAATTCAACTGATTACAATATCAAAGCTATATTATTTGATAGGTTTGGAAAAAGTGACACAACTAATATAAATAAAAATGATTTTAAAATCATGTATGAAGAAGGTCCTCCTTATGATGATGGACCCTTTGGAGTTTTTGATTCCTTAAAAATAATTTTTGAAGATTTTAAAGTACTAACATACATTCCTTTAAAATCTAAATCTGAATGCATAGATTCAATTAAAAATCCATTTTGTCCTTATTCTAATTATAGCTGTAAAGATAATGTTTGTACTTTTGAAATTGATAATGTTGAATATTTGAAGGCGAAATAGAGTAACTTTCGATAACAATGTATAAGACGATAGAGCGGCTAATCACCGCTCCATCTCTTATACTATCCGTTACCGGTCATGCTATGACGACATTCCAAAAACAAACAGACAACAATAATTATGAGCATAAAACAGACACAGTTAAAAACAATCAAAGACTTTAAGGTTCGTTTCGCTTTGGATGCAACGGAGGAAAATGTAGTTACGACAATCCACCTTATGAATACCCACCTAGTTGACAAAGACACTGCACTTGACCAAAGCTCTTTGGGCAGTAACGACTATGGAATAGATGGCTGGTATTATGACAACAGGACAAATGAACTTTTTATTTATCAAAGTAAATTAACCGACAGCAAAGGACTTGCACTACGAGGACTAAAGGACTTAACAACTGCACTCTCCTATCTTGAAAAAATAATAGTGCAGAAAGAAGTTGGGAAAATACCAACTAACAAATCAATATATAATCTGTATATAGAGCTTTCTAAAAATGTAGAAAATCTAAAAAAGATTTCCTTCATTTTAATCTCTCCACTCAACCCAAACGACTTACTTGATGCACCAGAAGTGAATGAAGCAGAGACAACAATAAGAGAAAGCGATTTATTCAAACTCCTTTATGATAAAGGCGGACGAATTTCGTTAGACATACAAGAATACAACTTTGAAAAATCTATTGCACCCTCAAATAAGAAATATACAATAAACAAACTTGACAATTCAGTAATCAGGTTGCGTAACAACTCCTTTCTTGAAATTACATTTATCCCAATTTACAATTTAGTCCAACTATATAGACAACGTGGGGATATTTTATTTCACAAGAATGTTAGGCTTTCACTTTATGACTATAAGGATGCTAAAAACAGAGTTGTTACTCCAATGGAAACAACACTTGAACAAATTTGTAAAGGGCAGCTTAATCCAAATATTTTTCCATTCTACCATGTTGGCATAACAATTTCAGCAACAACAAATTCCTCAGAAGGAGCAAATGATATTTCTTTGGAAACACCTTATGTAATTAACGGTTGTCAAACAATTACAATTGCCGACCATTTTCTAAGAGAGCTTGAGAACAAAAAGAATTTTGATGCGATAGAAAAATTTCGAGAAATAAATGTTTTAGCAAAAGTAGTTATTGGAACAACTGACGAAGAACTTAAAGAAATCACAAACTGCAATAATCGTCAAAACCCGATAGAAAATTGGCAGCTATTCTCAAACGACCCAATTCACATAGAAATTGAAAGTAGCTTACTTGACTTGGAGATATTTTACGAAAGGCAAAAAGGAAAATTTAATGCTCTAATGCATAAACTTGATATAGCTAAAAACTATTCAAAGACAAATCAAACATTCGTTGACGTTGAAACGGTTGGACAGTTAATTGCACTTGCAAGAGGTAATTATCAGTGGACAGCTAAGCCTTCAGAGATTTATATTAACAAACAAAATCACGACAGTATCTTCACAAAAGATATTCCCAACTATGGGAAAGACATTGTATTTTGTTCTAATCTATTTAAAGCTGCAAAGAGAGGGCTTACAAAATATTTGGAATTGCAAGTTCATAATAACGAAGTAACTTGGAATATTTTTAACAAACCAATTGTCAAGGCCTACGTTTATAGGACAGCATTATTGTATTACTATCAAAAATATAATCATGACAGAAAATACTCTGACTGGTTATACAAAATAGCTTCTCCAACGCTTGTTGCAGACTTTGAGAAAATTTATTCCAAATTCATAACAAAGACAAAAAACTTCTATTTGGCAGAACAAGCAAGGGATGTTTCGAGCAAGAAATTGACAACCTTTTTTGAAAACCTATTTATAGAACTCGGAATTGACACAGACGAAGGAGTTATGCCATTTACAACAAGGACAATTGACTGGAATGAATAGAGAAAAAGCACGAACCGGTAACATGGGTTTGGCGCCATGCGGGGTGACGTGCATAAATTCAAGTGCAGTTTTTTCAAATCAACTTTATTGCTGGGTTGACAGTTTTGTGCCCTGAAATCCCGCACGAACGCCAAGCCCAAAAACGTTATGTAGGATTATTCATATTATATTCTGTGTGCTATATATAATAATACCTAAAAAGTATATTTTTACCTCGTTTCTGCTGTTTTTTATTACTTTTATCATAAAATTATTTATTATGGACGAATTATTATTTAAACCTGGTGATTTAGTTAAACATAAGGCTTCAACTTTTAAAATGGTTATTCATTTTGTTGTGCCAGATAAACATAAAACATATAGTTGTTCTTGGTATAACGAAAATTATGAAAGCACACATAAAGGCTTTTATTACGAACACTTTCAAGAACATCTGTTAGAAAAATACGAGAATAAAACTTCAGATTAATATTATAATTCCAAGTAAGTATAAAGAGGTGTTACTGTCCTAACACAGAAGGGGACTCTAAAACACCCCTTTTATACTATGAGTAATATCTACTCTTTTAAAAATGGACGATGCTTTAGACGCTTGTTCTTGAAGTTTTTTAAACATTGGCGCAGTGGTAAACTTGTTTACCCTGTAAAGTCAAAGTTTATCTCATTTTTAGTTCCAGCGAAACGTTCATTCTGCAATTGCAGTTAACTTGGAATTTAAGTAAGTGGTGATCTAAACACCGCTTGCTTATTTCATATTATAATTTACCTTTGTAAACATATATAATATCAATAAATAAAAAATAATAACCCTACATAACATTGTATTGGTCGCAATCGCCGACGATCCAATGGGTTAAAAAACTTTTAATCTTGTACTGGCTGGCGACTGCGCCAATACTTTTCCGTTATGCGTCATATAAAATAAGAACTCAATGAAAAAAGAGAAAACACCATTTCACGGAATAAAATTATTTACAGGAATTGCGCTCTGTTTTATTCTGACTTCGTGTAATGGGCAAGCGACTAATGGAGATAAACAAAACGTAACAAAAGAAACAATTCAATCTCCAGATTCAAAAAAACAGATAAGTTCAGTTGTGAGAATGATGTATCAGGATAGCAAAGGTATTTTTTGGTTTGGAGCGGAGGGAGGAGCGTTCAAACTAGCTGGCGATTCGTTAATTCATATTGATAGCATTAGAAGCGAATCAGGCGGAAGAGTAACAATTAAAGACATTACAGAAGATAAAGATGGGACAATTTGGATTGGGCATACTGATGGTATTAGTAGTATTGTTGGTACATTAGTGACCAATTATTATGAATCAGATGGCTTAATAAGCAATGATGTCTGGTGCATTGAGACAGATGTCAATGGCAATGTTTGGGTTGGGACAATAGAAGGTGCTTGTATATTTGATGGACAAGGATTCAATAATTTCGACCTGCCCGAAGGGAAGATAGATACAACTGTTGGCGTATCAAGTACAAAAATGATTCATAGTATCCTTGAAGATGGTAAAGGGACAATGTGGCTAAGTACTAATGCAGGTCTATTTTCATATACAAACAAAAAGCTAAAGAATATTTCTGACGAAGTAGGTGTTCCAACAAATTTTATTAGCAAAATAGTTGAAGACAAAAAAGATGGATTCTGGGTTTCAACTTCAACAGGACTTTTTCATCTCAAAGAGAATATCCTTACCAATGTCTCAGAAATGCATTTTGAAGAAATCAAAGGAACAGGCAGTATAATTGTGGATCATAAGGGTGATGTTTGGTTTAATTGCGGTCGCAGTATATATAGATTAAGTGCTGATAAACTTGCTGAATATCGAATAGAAGAGGGAAATTATGGTCCGCTGACTTTTCAAATTTATGAAGACCAGCAAAAGCGACTTTGGTTTGTGGGGTTTGGTGGAGCATATCGTTATGAAAATGACAGATTTATCAATATTACACAAAATGGACCTTGGTAAAAAATACGAACGCATAACAGCACCTACCAGAAATTGGCGGTTCAGTGCTTCGTATGACAGTTTTGTGGTTCAACAAACATTAGTTCTTCGTATGAACATTTGTGGTAAAAATCGCCAACTTCTTGTAGCCGCAAACCGTTACACAAGATTATTTAAAATACTAAACATAAATTATGCAACTATTTAACAAAGAACAAGCCATCAAACTTAGAGATCACTGTAATAATCTTATCGGACAACCATTTGATGATGAATTAAAAATCACAAACATTTGGATTATTCCTGAAGATCAAGATATACAGTCTATTGCGCAGTTATACCAAAACGGCGCTATGTCAAAAGACATTGCTGAAACTTATGGTAAAGATCGGAACTTGCAGATTCGAGTTCTCTCAAGCGAATCTCTGAAAAGCTCGAAAATTCTTGCAAGCAAGGACGTTTCAAAATTTCTGACCAACGATCAGATACAGCAAATCTTGAACAGTCCAACATAATAATAGGATCACCGCCTATATTTAATATTTTAATTCCTGTATTGCCCATATGAAAGATAACCTTGTGTAACATTGTATTGGTCGCAATCGCCGACGAGCCAATGGGTTAAAAATTTATTTTCTCTGTACTGGCTGGCGACTGCGCCAATACTTTTTCGTTATGTCTCATATCTCAAGAATCAATTGCAAATTGATAGAAAAAAAACTTTATCAGTAGCGCAAACATGACTATAAAACCGGAAATAAATCCCTACCTGCAAGTAAAACCTCAAACACCGCGTAAACCGGGAAGGTAAACATCACTTGAAAGCAGGACGTAAATCGTGACTGCAAACATAACTTTAAAACTGGACGTAATCCGGAACGGCAAACATAACTTTAATGCAGGACGTAAACCGTGACGGCAAACATAACTTGAAAGCAGGACATAAACCAGGACGGCAAACGGAAAACCCAGAAGGACGTATGCTTAATTATTTTACGAGACATAACAACCGCTTGGCCGACAGTGCTCAAAGATTCGTTATAATAAATGAAAGTACTATATTTGTAATCCAGCGTCCTTAACCGGAGCGGTACAAGTTCGCACCGTCGCCAAGCGCGGGACGTTGGCGGCAACTCTTTGGGGACACTGCTAACCTTGAACTGACGAGCTTTTAATTAACACATTTGACAATGGAAAAAGAAACAGTAATAATCAGACTGAGAGCATCTATTGACTTTGGGCAAGAGACCATGTCTTGGCTTAACAGGGTTGCTAAAATTGCTGACGAGCAAAAGAATGATAATGGTATTTGGTTCGCCAGAGAAGGTGGAAAATATTTTTTGAGTGAGTTTCAATATTCATGGCAACAAGCATTAACGGAGGAAACTGACCAAACAATCCAAAACTATTTTCTTGAATTAGGTTTTGACGAAAGGTTTTTACCCAAGACAAAAATTACAGAAACATATTCTGGCTCTTGGGTTATGGAGGCAGCCGTTACGATTGCAAGCTCTATTGGCGGAACATACGCATTGATAAAAGGAGTTTCGGAAATTCCTGACATGATTGAAGGACTTACAAAGTTGAAAGACATCATTGCTAAAAAATTTCATCGCAGAGTTGACGACAAAGCGACTGAATTACTTAACGAGCAAGCGAAGCGGAACAACTTACCACCGCCACCGCATCATGTGATGCACATGAAAGATTTTGTTTTGGATGCAAGACCTCTTGCAGCTTTGAAACCAAGCGAAATGAAATCTCATGCAATTCATCTTCAAGCCGCTGTTTCCCAAGATGCTTTTTCGCTTGAGAATTTAGGTGACGAAACTATCAGTGATATTCAAATTGGTTTGTTCGTTGGTAAAAACAGGCGAAACAACTGGTCTTATGCGGATGCTTATACAAGTAGTGTAAGTGTTCTCTCACCGAAACAGACAATCAGTAAAGACATTGGTGATTTCATGCACACAACAGACAAACTAAGAATTACAGATTTACCTGTTCATGTGGACTGCTGGGTTCAAGATGCTTTCGGGATTTATCTTTTCAACTTTTATCTGGACGAATAATGACGAGTGAACTGACATCGCACAGAAGTAGAGCAGCCGCCAACATAAAGCTTAGCGAAATTTTAAAAAAGGGGGGCTTGGTGGTTAATCAAACAGTGGTGCTTCTAATGAAGTGTGTGCAAGCTAAAAAAAATGCAACAGAGGAAAGCGGAAGAAACTTTTTTTATTTTGTTGCAAAAAATTGCTTGAACAGTCGTGTTTCTATTCCCCCTTTTTTAAAACTTCGCCAAGCCCCGATGCGTTAATTCCAATTTCAAGAACTAAATTAGTTATGCAAACGTTAAGTTAAAGATATAAACAATCAAAAAGCAATAAAAAAGCCCACGACCACCTATCGGAATAGGGACGCAGGCCATCTAATCGGAAAATTAGGCCGCAAATGTATGACTTTTAAATTGTTTTAGATTGATTTTGTTTTTTTATTCACATTTTAAATCTAAATTTATGAAAAAGTTTATTTCATTTTTCTGCTTCTTTTTACTTATTTTAAATTCTGAGTTCGCCCAATGTTTATTTGAAAATAGTTCAGGCAACTTTCCTACTTATTACCCTGGATGTGTGCAAGGTAGTCCAAAATGTGTCAAAATTAAATTTCATTTTATCAATAACACTGGCGGTGCAATGGAATCTCCGAGTAATAAGGAATTCGCAAAACTTTTAGATGATATCAATGCGATTTATTCTGGTTCCGGGCTCACATTTGTAACTTCTGATGAATGTATTCATCGGGAATCTATACAAGGGGTCTCACCATCTACATTAAGAAATGACTTAGGAGTACCAGCCACAGATCCGCAGTTTTCACAATACAATATTCCAGAAGATGTACCCCCGTTCCATTACAAAAATGACTTCATTAACATTTTTTTTTATCAGACAAGTGGTTTTGGCACAGGTGGAACCACGACGAGAAGTCCTAATTTTCGGTTTATACATATTGGAACTGATCCTAAAGCCATAGCACATGAGTTAGGGCATGCATTATCATTAGATCATACTGGTTCAAATCAAGACTTTACCAATCCAAATACTTGGGAGTGTATTGGAGGTGACGCCACTAAAGCAGATAGAATTCCAGATACTGATGCAGATCCGTTTACAATGGATATTGATCATGATATGAATAGAGATAATACAAAGTGGTATAACAATAACTGCACTTCAAAATCTATCATTTTTCAATATACTGATAATTGTGGCAATAATAATTGGAAAGTACCTTATGATAATTATATGACTTCAGATTATAGTCGTGACTGCTGGAAGAAGTTTTCTGCATGTCAAATTTCTGCAATGCATTATGAGCTAGATAACAACTTAATAGATTATGTAGTAAACTGTGTTCCAAACTTAGATCCACTCTGTACAAGCATTGTTATTAATTCTCCAACCACTTGGACTAATCAAACAATTGTAATGTGTGCTAAACAAAGAATTACAATAACACCAAATGGGACATTAACTCTGATTAATACAAAAATTACAAAGCATATTGTCAATAATTCATGTCCTGAACTTTCAGGAAATTGGGACGGGATCTACGTTGATCCTGCCGCCTATGGTGCTGCGCAATATCCCGGAGGTCCTTCTGGTCCAAGTGGTGGAAGATTGAATGTAACACAAAATTCGATCATTGAGTATTCTGATAATGGAATTCAGGCGCCTGGCTCACATAATGGAATTGTGATTAGCAATAGTAAGATGGAAAATAATGGAATAGCTATTTATTCAAAGGGGCCAGGCGGACAAGTTGCCTCGGGTAGTGTTAGCATTACAGCAAGTGAAATTACTTCTTCAGAATTTTCTAAACCGGTTCTAATAAGAATGGATGGTAGCAATCTTACAATACAATCAGGCTCTACTATTACAAATTTAGGTGGCTCAGAAATTACAGGTATTAAAAGCTACAACGGGAGGCTAACCATCAGGAATTCTACTGTCAAAGACTTTAAAGTAGGAATTGATAAGGAATTAAACGGAGGCATTGGAATAGGGCTTGTTTTAGATGGTAATCATATTCTTGGAAATTTGACTTCGGTCAGAAATACTTCTTCTGGAGTCACAGCGACAAAGAATTTCTTCCAAGGGAAAATTCAACAATTTGGTAAAGCATACGGAAGATGGTTTGCTAATAATTTTAAAAAGGAAGTTATACTTGACAATCCATCACTTAGTTATGCTTTTATAGAAAACCAATTTGATGGCTCCCGATTAGATTTTAGTAAAAATCAAAGTCTGACGGATGCCAAATGCAATATTTGGAAGAATACTGGTACAGCATGTGATGGAAGACCGACTTCAATTAAACCAAGTTGGGGTAGCCAACCGATTTCATCTGGCAATAAGCATGATGGATCAATGCCTTACATGGGTATAGATCTTGGGAATCCAATTATACATTATCAAAAGAATTCAGATCAATTTACGATATTTACTTATGATGGTACCTACTTTACAGGTGTTGATGCTTTTACAGCAAACCCAGCTTGTCAGTATAATTTATTTCCAACTGAATTTACAGGTGGTGGTGGATCTTCTGAAGAATCTTATAATAATTCAAGTAATAATCAGGCTTGGGAAAGCCTTACTCAACAATTAAATACTCTAGAATCACAATTGAGTTCGACAACAGGAACAGCCTTACAAAATTTGATTAATCAAATAGCAGATGTTAAAGTAGCAATAGGACAGAGTGTCTTAACCGCATTACAGAATATTGATCCAGTGGATTCAACAACTATTTACAATATTTGGGTAAGTCGAGCTGATGATATTGTTGCACAACAAGTAATGATGGCTGGATATTGGAATACAGCAAATTTTTCTGGTCTAATCACCTATGTCAATAACTTAAGCCTAAGCGGAGAAGAAAATCAGGATAGAGCTAATTTGCTTAGAGGACTTGATACATTAATCAGTTTCCAGTCACAAGCAAAGAATATTACCCAATTGACAGAGGAGGATTTAGATGTTTTATTTGATATTGCATCCTCATCATTTGGATCCTATACAGCATTACTACGCGCGTGGATCAATATTCAGTATGATATCCATATCGACCCACCTGTTGAGTTAAATTCTTATTCTCAGAAATATTCAAAGCCAGATTTTAGTGAAAAATCTGAAACTATACTCGTCCCAAATCCGACTTCTGATTGTATAGAATTAGTTTGGAGGGGTATTAAGCCAAGTATTCAAATTGTCATTACAGATTTGACAGGCAAGATAAGATTTTCAAAAATAGTAGTAAAAAACAACCCAATTTGTCTCAAAGATCTTCTAGGCAGTGGGCTTTTCTTTTTGCAAATACCATCTAGCAATTCATCTTCTGTATTTGAAACAAAAAAACTCATCATTGAATAATTAAACAATAAATTGGGGTGTGTAAACACACCCCAACATTTTTTTAAAGCAAATGAAAACATTAAATATACTGATAATATTGACAATAGCAACGAATGAAGTTTTAGCACAAAATCGTACATTCTTTAATTTAATCCCTGACATTGGTGCCATAAAGGGACAATGTGTATTTGGCTCCATAGAATGTGATTCTCAATATATTTATATCGTCGGAGATGAAGTTGTGAGTCAAGACTCAAACGGACGTAATAAGAAGGTCAAGCCCCATCTCACAAAATTTGATTACCAGGGCAATCTCATTCATTCTAAAATAATACCAGAAGCAGATTTTTCAAGACCAATCATCGATCAAAATTTCCCACTCTTCAAGAGAAATGATTCCATCTATTATTACAAAATGTACAATTGGGATGATACAACGCAGCGTTTTGCCAAGAACTATATTATTGCCTTTGATATGAGATCCGGAAGAATCATTAAAAAAATAAAAGTTGAAATGCCATTTATTGGGGATACTGAATATGCAACATTATCTGAAATGAGTCCAAATTCCAAAGATTTGAATTATGTATTCAGAAATGTATATTCTAGTCAATTTACTACCGATAATTATATCTATTCCTACAACGATAGTCTTCAACAATTGTCAAGAATAAAAGTTAAGAATATTCAAAGACTAATAGGGATAAGATTTATTAGATTCAAGGAAGGGTACTTTCATCTCATCGGAGATGAAATTGAATTAAAAAATAATAAACTTACAGACAAAGGATGGTTGATTTATCTGAAGGTTGATACATTAGGCAATATATTGCGAGATAATAGGTTAATCACGCATGGCAATATATATACCAATGGAGGTTACTCTTACACAATAATAGAAGATGGTAATGGAGGATATTATATTGGGACGAATGACAATATAGACGTTCAGAATATCAAGCAAATACCTTATGTTTTTCATGTCTCCTCAGAATTAGATACCGTGTATTGGAGGACAAGATTCCAACATCCACTATACTTAAAGGATGGAAATGCTTCATTTATTAATAGAATGAAGATACTTAATGATAGCTCTGGAATGGTAATTTGTGGATCAGTCTTTACGCAACTTATAATAGAGCCAGACTATGGAATATTATTCAAATGTGCATTAAATGGAGATAGTCTATGGACCCGACAAATTCAACCCCTTGGCTGGGACAGCACCAGGGCTTGGTGGATGCATATTGAAAGTATAGCAACTACACCATTTAACACTTTAGTGGCGTGTGGAAGAATAGGCGATGGCCTTGATCAAGTAACAAGAGGCTGGCTGTTGCATCTTGACTCAGAAGGATGCCTTGTTCCCGGTTGTGATAAGATCGTAAGTAACAAAGACATTCATTCAGATAAAGAAAAAGCATTCATTATCTATCCGAACCCAATCGTTTCAAGCCATTTGTATTTACTCTCAAAAATTGGAGATCAATCAAAAGTCATTCTAGAATTATTTGATCTATCTGGAAAAGTATTACATACTTCTCATTTTAATCCCCAGCTTGGCACACAATATTTTATAGAAATACCAACTGACCTTCCTAATGGTGAGTACATATTAAAAATTCAAGGCAAAGAGTTTCAACAAGCCGAGAAAATTATAATTTTAAGGTAAAGTGTTTAAAATGATCATAAGGCCACTTAGCAATACCTGCTTAATCACTTGGAAGTAGAAATAAAGAAACTGGAATTAACACAGTATTGACGATCATGCCACCAAAATATTATCTTTTCAAGTTTGGCTAAAAGGTAAAATATTTTTCACTCTTGGCTTCATTCAATTGGTGGCACGTCGTCAATACTTATCCGTTATAGCCAATGGTAGGACGACACAACATCTACATAAAACCTAAAGACAATGAGTGACAATTTACAATACACTAAAGGAGAAAAAATATCTCTAAAAAAACATTTCAACGAAAAGTGGCTTCAAGACAGAATTGAGGAAGACCCGTCAATTCTTGGACTTGGAGAACTTGACCCAATTCAGCGTGAAAGAAAACAATCAAGTGGCGGACGCATTGACTTTCTTTTTCTAAACAACGAAACTGAAACAATGTATGAAACCGAAATACAACTCGGAGCAACTGATGAAAGCCACATTATTCGGACAATTGAATATTGGGACATAGAACGCAGACGTTTTCCTTCAAAAGACCATAGAGCAGTTATAGTTGCCGAAGAAATTACAAATCGCTTTTTCAATGTTATTGCACTAATGAACCGTTCTATTCCAATTATTGCAATTCAACTTAACGCAATAAAGGTTGACAACAAAATAT
>ERZ724526.1515-NODE-1515-length-11996-cov-4.884683_pt1 | contig 11996 bp, 7 predicted proteins | sample MGYA00376059_ERZ724526 | MGnify/ENA primary metagenome ERZ724526 (study PRJEB28724, sample SAMN07190883) | activated sludge metagenome | isolation source: activated sludge of sewage treatment plant in Hong Hong | place: Hong Kong | collected 2016-03-17 ... | reverse complement strand
TCTGTTCCGGATTGCACCACCAAGCACAAGGCCCGCCGCTCGGCAGGAATCATCGCTGCAGCCTCGTCGATCAGCGCCCGCACCGGCGTCACCCCGCGGGTGCCGATGATCGCCGCACTGCTGATGAGGGCGCCGATCCAGTGCGAGACGTCGATCATCTCCTGCCCGGAGACACCGGGAAAGAAGTACTTGTTGCCGCCGCTGAAGCCGACCACCTCGTGCGGGAAGACGGGGCCGATCACGATCGCCAGGTCTGCCTCGGCAACGAGCCGGTTGATCCGCACCTCGACGCTGCGATCGGTGAGCAGTCCGTTGGTCAGTTCGGCGATGCGGCTGGGGGGGATGGTACCGAGGGTGGCGAACGTCTCCGGGCGCCAGAACTCGTGGTTGCGGATGTCCCAGCCGGCATAACGCCCACCGAGGAAGGCCGTGAGGTGCTCGTCGCTCATCGGCTGGTGGGTTCCCAGCGCGACGACCACGGACACGGATGCCTCGCGTAGGGCCGTGTGAAAGGCGGGCAGCAACACAGGCAACGGGCAGGTGCGGGTCGCGTCGGGCACGATTAGGCAGACCCGCTTGCCCGCGACATCCAGCGCGGCCAGTTGCTCGGAGATGAACCGCTGTACCTGAGGCCCATCCAGTTGCTGGAAGGGGCCGCCGAGCAACTCACAACCGGGCGGCATCGTGCAGCACCGCCTCCACGAACTCGTGGTCGTCTGGCAGTTCCTGGTCGATGACGGCCAACAGCGAGGGCACGGCTTGGCCCAGCGGTTGGTTCGCCAGGTGTACCAAGAGTTCCCGCTTTGGATCAGGCGCGGGATCGTCACGCAAGTACACGATCCAAGCGGCCAGGATCCGGACTGCCGCCTGCGGGATCCGCCCCGCATCGCGCTCCGCGCGGATCGTGGGCACAAGCCGTACGGGCAACTTCTGCGAACCGTCCATGGCGACCTGGGTGAGTTGATGCGCGATCTCGGGGTTCCCGAAGCGCAGCAGCAGTGCGTCCTGATATCCCTGCGACTCGAAGGACAGATGGGGCCCGGCTTCCGCCCACCACTGCAGCACCCAATCACGACACGCGGGGTCCGCGATCGCCTCAGCCACGGTTGTGTGTCCGCGCAGCGAGCCCACATAGGCAAGCAGTGAGTGCGCCCCGTTCAGCAGCGTGAGTTTGCGGGATTCGTAGGGGCCGACGTCGTCGGTGATGACCGCACCTGCTGTCTCCCAGGCGGGCCGCTGCCCCGCGAATGTCTCCGACAGCACCCACTCCGCGTAGGGCTCGGTCACCACGGGCATCTCGTCCCGGACGCCGAGTGCGGCAGCCACCCGCTGCCGGTCCGCCTCGCTGGTCGCTGGTGTGATGCGGTCCACGGCGGTCGAGACGAAACCGACGTCGGCGTCCATCCAGGGCAGCAATCCCGGGTCGATCCGCTGGGCGAGGTCTGCCAGGAGCGCGCGCAGCACCGCCGCGTTGGTGGGCAGGTTGTCGCAGGGGATCAGGCTGATCGGCCCTGCATCCGCATCCCGGCGGGCCTGCAAACCGGCGAGGATCCGGGAGTCGACACCGGACCCTGGGCGATAGCCGGCTTCGGTGACCGTGATCGTGAGGTACTGCACGGCCGGGTCCGCCCAGTAACCGATCCAGGCGGCGTCATCGTCGGCGGGATGCGCGGCGGCAATGGCCTCGCACTGCTCGTACGTGTCGCCCTCTGCGGAACGCACGTCCACCGTGTAGACGCAGTCCTGGCGCTCCATCGCAAGCGCTGCTCGCGGACTCGAACCGGTGAACGCAGCGATGCCCCAGTCGGGGTCGCTGTGCGCGGTGAAGACGGCTTGGTGGGCGCGGAAGAAGTTGCCGAGACCCAGGTGCAGCGCCCGGACCGGTGGGCGAGGTCGGGTCCGCCCTAGCTCCACTCCTCAAGGCTCGCCGGTGTGGCGGCAAAGGGCAATGGCAAGCGCTGGCTTCTCGGTAAACCCTGCTCAGTCAATCTCCTGATTTGCACGGGGATCGATGTGCGGACGGCCCCTTCTGAGTAGCCCAGGTCTTTCGCTTATCGGCCGATCCGTGAGCATTCCGGGCATCGGTTAGCACCGCGGACGGTGTTTAGGCGCCCGGCGCGCTAACCGATGCCCAGAGTGCTAACGGATTGCCACTTCATCGCCTTGCCGCGCGCTGACGGGCGGCGCGAATAGCCGGTCTGGGTGGCATTCCAGTGTCCGGAGCGCGCTGGCCGCTGACCGCTGGCCGGGCTCGCAGCCCCGCTCACGACCGGACTGCCCGATACGCCTGTTCAAGCGCGGCCAGCGACTGCTGAACGCTCTGCTCGTCCGTCGCCTGATTGCTCACCGCAATGCGCAACACGCGTCGCCCCTGCCACACCGATCCGGTCATCCAGGCTCTGCCGCTGGCCAGGAGTTGTTGCTCGACCGCCAGGGTGGTCGCGTCATCAGCCCAGGCGGTGCAAATCTGGGTGAAGACGACTTCGTTCAGCACCTCGCCGCCGATCTGCCGGACACCCTCCGCGAGCGCCTGCGCGTTCTCGACCAGGCCATCGACGAGTCCGGCGACTCCGCGAACACCGAGGTGGCGCAACGTCGCCCAGAGCACGAAGGCCCGTCCCCGCTGCGAGAACTCCGGGCCCAGCTCCAGGGGATCAGGCGCCCCCTGACTCTGGATCAGGTAGGGCGCATGGATCCCCATGGTCGCCCGATGCACGGTGCTGTCCGCGACGAATGCCAAGCCCGAGTCGTACGGCACGTTCAGCGTCTTGTGCGCATCGGTCGCCCACGAATCGGCCTGCTCGAAGCCTGCGGTCAAATGCCGGGTGCGCGGGGAGGCAGCGGCCCACAGGCCGAACGCCCCGTCGACGTGCACCCAGGCGCCGTGCTCGTGGGCCAGCGGTATAGCGGCGGCGAAGTCGTCGAAGGCGCCGCTGTGAACGTTGCCGGCCTGCAGGGCCACGATGGTCGGCCCCTCGTCCAAAGCCTCGGCAAGAGCGTCGACCCGGATCCGGCCCTGATCGTCCGCGGCGACGAGTTCTGGTGCTCCAAGACCGAGATAGCGCAGCGCCAAATCGATGGTGTCGTGACGTTCGGCGCCGACGAGGACGCGCACCCGCGGCGCTCCCTGCAGACCCTGCTCGGCGACGTCCCAACCGGCCCGGGCCAGGACTGCGTGGCGCCCCGCCGCAAGTCCTGTGAAGTTGGCCATCAGCCCGCCGGTGACCGTACCCATGGTCGTTCCGGCGGGCAGTCCAAGCAGATCGACCAGCCAGCGCTCGACCCCCTCCCGGGCTGCGCTGTGGGCTGGGGTCACATCGCGTAATCCGGCGTTCTGGTCCCAGGTGCTGGTCAGCCAATCGGCAGCCAGCGCAACCGGGTAGACGCCGCCGATGACGAATCCGAAGAAGCGGGGTGAGGCCATGGCGGTCAGTCCAGGCTCGGCGTTGCGGCACAACTGCTCGATCACGGATTTCGCGTCCAGGCCGTCTGCTGGAAGGTCGAAGTCGGCCACGAGGTCGTCCGTCGCCACCGCGGGTGGAACTGGCCGCTCGTCTACACCGTCGAGGTACGCCTTCGCCTTCCCGGCGGTGTAGTCGAGCAGGGCGTCCCATTCATGCGCGTCGCTCATGGGCACAACTGTGACACTTGGCGTGGCGCTAGACGAGATCGCGCAGAGCCTTTATTCCCTGGTCGAACTGATCCTCGACGGTCGCGCTGTCGACGGCGGCCTTGTTGAGCGCTTCCTGGGCTTTGGCGGTCTGCGCGGTCGTGAGATAGCCGGCTGCCAACTGCGTTGTGCCGTACGCGCCGAACAGGTCCTGGAACGCTGAGCGGACGCCGGCCATGCCCGTCAGGAACTTCTGCTGCCGCTTGCCGTTGAAGCAGCTCTTGTTGGACCGCTGCACCACACTGACAAGTTTCGTCGCGCTGTTCCGATCGTCCGCAATGAGTGGCGTCATCGTCTCGCGGTACTCAGAAGCGCCCGCCTCCATCTGCGGCAAGAGATCCTGCGAATCGCTGGACAGGATGTCGACCATCCCGTCGAGCATCGCGTTGACGCTGGTGTAGTGGGCGTCGTAATGCGGAAGCTGAGCGTTCATACGCCGCTGCAGCCGCTGCAGGTCGTGCTTGTAGGACGGCCAGCAACGGTCAGGTATGCGGTGCTTTGCCGTTGCGACAGATGGACTTACTCCTGTGGCCAGTCCGGTGGCGAGAACCAGGGCTGTGGCGAGTCCGGTGAATTGGCGCGCGTTCATGATCGCCTCCACCTCCACGCTACGCCTCGCCCGTCGGACATACCGCCCGGATGGCCAGGACTATCCTCGAAGAGTGGCTACTCGGGAGCAATGGCTGGCTGCAGTTGACAAGGTGCTCAAGGGCAAGGACTTCGACCGCACACTGGTGAGCACGACGCTGGACGGTCTGCGGATCGAGCCGCTCTACACCGAAGGGCCGACGGCGCAGGACGAGTCCGGTTTCCCGGGCTTCGAACCGCTGTTGCGCGGCGCCCATGTGGAGCCCCGGCCGAGCGGGAATTGGGACATCCGCACCCGCGTCGTGCATCCGGACATCGCGACCGCAAACGCGCAGCTGCTCGAGGACCTCGCCAACGGCGCGACCAGCGTGGAGGTGCTGCTGGATCTCGGTGCTGGCGAGGGCGTCAGCATCCGGTCCAAGGAGGATCTGGCCCGGGTGCTGGATGGTGTCGTCTTCGATGCGGCTGCCGTGAGCCTGCGGGCCGGAGCGCATGGCGCGTTGGTGGCCAGTTGGTTCCGTGAACTCGCGCCGGACGCGATGGGCAACCTCGGCGTGGACCCGATCGGTGCGCTGGTCACGACAGGTGAAGCTGACCTGACGTTGCCGGAGCCGGGAACACCGAGACTCCGCACGTTCCTGGCTTCGGGAGCGCCGGCCAGTGACGCGGGTGCCAGTGAAGCCCAGGAGATCGGCTACATCCTGGCTGTCGCGCTGCACTACCTGCGGGAGACCGGCGCTCCGCCTGCGCTGGAGGTCACGGCCGACGTCGACTTGTTCGCGACAGTCGCCAAGATCCGGGCGCTGCGGCACTGCTGGGCGACCGTCCTGCGCGAGATGGATCAACCGCAGGATTCGGCACAGATCCTCGCGGTGTCCGCAGACCGATGGCTGACCGAGGTCGATCCCTGGGTGAACATCCTGCGCGGCACGGCAGCGACAGTGGGCGCGATCGTAGGCGGTGCCGACAGCCTCACGCTCGCCCCGTTCGACTCGGCGGCAGGTCTGCCTGGTGAGCTCGGCCGGCGGCTGGCACGCAACACCCAACTGATCCTGCAGGACGAGTCTGGCATCGGACGTGTGCTCGACCCGGCGGGCGGCAGTTGGTACCTCGAGACGTTCACCGACGAACTCGCCGCGGCTGGCTGGAAGTTCTTCCAGCGGATCGAGGCGGCCGGCGGAATCCTTGAAGCACTCGACGAGGTCGGCGCTGACATCGCTGTGGTGGCTGACCGGCGCGACGATCAGATCGCCACCCGGAAGCACCCGATCACCGGGGTCAGCGAGTTCCCGCTGCTGGACGAGCAGCGTCCTGATCCGGTGCCGGTGCCGGAGACCGACTCGCGGCCGGCGATCCCGGTCAATGGCACGCGAGCGACAATCTGGCCGCGCCGCCGCCTGGCTGAGCCGTACGAGGAACTGCGCGAACAGGAAGGCACCGTGTTCCTGGCCAACCTCGGTCCAATTGCGGTGCACACTGCGCGCGCGACATTCGCCAGCAACTTGTTCGCGGCTGGCGGTATCCGGGCGGTCACCGGCGACGGCGAGGTGACCGAGGCCTTCAAGGCCTCCGGCGCTCCGATCGCATGCATCTGCTCCAGCGACGACGTGTACGCCGAGCAGGCCGAAGCGACAGCTGCTGCGCTGAAGGCAGCAGGTGCCAAGCGCGTCTACCTGGCCGGCAAGGGCGACTACCCGAGCGTGGACGAGTACGTCCACCTCGGCGTCGACGCCCTCGATGTCCTCACCCGAGCGGAGGCCCTGCGATGACCGACTTCAGCCAGATCCCGCTGCCGCCGCGCGCTCCGCATCCGGATCGCGAAGCATGGGAGCAAGCTGTCGCGCAGAGCACCGGCAGCACGCCGGACAAGCTCGTCTGGGAAACCCCAGAAGGGATCGACGTGGCGCCGCTCTACAGCGCCCAGGATCTCGATGGGTTGCACCTCGACACCTATCCGGGCCTGCCGCCGTTCCTGCGCGGGCCGTACCCGACGATGTACGTCAACCAGCCGTGGACGATCCGGCAGTACGCCGGCTTCTCCACCGCCGAGGACTCCAACGCCTTCTACCGCCGCAACCTCGCACAGGGTCAGAAAGGCCTGAGCATCGCGTTCGACCTGGCCACTCACCGCGGCTACGACTCCGACCACCCGCGCGTTCAGGGCGACGTCGGCATGGCGGGTGTGGCAATCGATTCCATCCTGGACATGCGGGTGCTGTTCGACGGCATCCCGCTGGACAAGATGAGCGTGTCGATGACGATGAACGGTGCCGTGCTCCCGGTCATGGCCCTGTACATCGTCGCGGCCGAGGAGCAGGGCGTTCCCGCTGAGAAGCTCACCGGAACCATTCAGAACGACATCCTCAAAGAATTCATGGTTCGCAATACCTACATCTACCCTCCCGGTCCCTCGATGCGGATCATCAGCGACATCTTCGGATACACCTCCGACAAAATGCCGCGCTTCAACTCGATCTCCATCTCCGGCTACCACATGCAGGAAGCTGGTGCGACCGCCGATCTGGAGCTGGCGTACACGCTGGCCGACGGCGTCGAGTACATCCGGGCCGGCATCGACGCCGGGCTGGACGTCGACGCGTTCGCGCCGCGGCTGTCGTTCTTCTGGGCAATCGGCATGAACTTCTACATGGAGATCGCCAAGTTGCGGGCGGCCCGGTTCCTGTGGAGCGAACTTGTCTCGCAGTTCCACCCCAAGAACCCGAAGTCGCAGTCGCTGCGCACCCATTCGCAGACCTCTGGCTGGAGCCTGACCGCGCAGGACGTGTTCAACAACGTCGTGCGCACCTGCATCGAGGCGATGGCCGCGACGCAGGGCCACACGCAGAGCCTGCACACCAACGCCCTGGATGAGGCGCTGGCGCTGCCGACCGACTTCAGCGCCCGCATCGCCCGCAACACTCAGCTGTTCCTGCAGCAGGAATCCGGCACCACCCGGGTGATCGACCCGTGGGGCGGCTCGTACTTCATCGAGCGGCTCACCCGGGAGCTGGCGGACAAGGCCTGGGCGCACATCCAAGAGGTCGAGGAACTTGGCGGTATGGCCAAGGCGATCGAGGCCGGAATCCCGAAACTGCGGATCGAAGAGGCGGCGGCGCGCACACAGGCTCGCATCGACTCCGGCCGGCAAGCCGTTATCGGTGTCAACAAGTTCCGGCCCACGCAAGCCGAGGACATCGACGTTCTGAAGGTCGATAACGCCGCAGTTCGCGCGGGCCAGATCGCCAAGTTGCAGAAGTTGCGCGCCGAGCGGGACCCGGCGGCGGTGGAACATGCGCTGAACGACCTCGAGTCGGCCGCCCGCGAAGGCACCGGCAACCTGCTCGACCTGTCGGTGAAAGCGGCCCGCGCGCACGCCACGGTAGGGGAAATCAGCGAGGCCCTGGAGCGCGTGTACGGTCGGCACAAGGCCGAGATCCGTTCCATTCAGGGGGTGTACCGGCAGGAGATGGGTGACCACAACGCGCAGGTCGACACCGTGCGGGACAGCGTCGAGGCGTTCGAGACCCGGGAAGGCCGGCGCCCTCGCATCCTCATTGCGAAGATGGGGCAGGACGGCCACGACCGCGGCCAGAAGGTGATCGCCTCCTCGTTCGCCGACCTCGGATTCGTGGTCGACATCGGCCCGCTGTTCCAGACCCCGGAAGAGGTCGCACGGCAGGCGGTGGAGAACGACGTCGACATCGTGGGTGCGTCGTCGCTGGCCGCCGGTCACCTGACGCTGGTCCCGCAACTCAAGCAGGCCCTTGCCGACCTGGGCAGGCCCGACATCCTCGTGGTCGTCGGTGGGGTGATCCCGCCACAGGACTTCGAGGTGCTGCGAGCGGCAGGGGCCGCGGCGATCTTCCCGCCCGGTACGGTCATTGCCGAAGCCGCCGAGGACCTGCTGGAGCAGTTGAATTCATGAAGCAACCGCTGCCGGGGACGGCCGAACTGGCCGACCTCGTCCGGGGTGGCGACACCATGTGGCTTGCCCGCGCGATCACGCTGGTCGAGAGCCGAAAGCACGAGCATCGCGCGCAGGCTGCGGAGTTGCTGACCGCGCTGATGCCCTACTCCGGGGGCGCGGATCGGATAGGCCTGACGGGTGTGCCCGGCGTAGGCAAGTCGACGTTCATCGACCAGTTCGGGACCAACCTCACCGACGCCGGACACCGAGTGGCAGTGCTGGCCGTAGACCCAAGTAGTAGCCGCACGGGCGGCGCCATCCTCGGCGACAAGACCCGCATGGAGCGGCTCTCCGCAGACTCCAACGCCTTCATCCGGCCCTCTCCCGCGAGCGGCTCATTGGGCGGGGTCGCTCGTGCAACAAGGGAGTCGATCCTGCTCTGCGAGGCCGCCGGCTTCGACGTCGTGCTGGTGGAGACCGTGGGCGTTGGACAGAGCGAGACCACCGTCAGCGAGATGGTCGACATCTTCGTAGTGCTGATGCTGTCCGGGGCCGGCGACGAGTTGCAGGGCATCAAGCGCGGCGTGCTGGAAATCGCCGACCTGATCGCCGTGAACAAGGCGGACGGTGACAACGTGAAACGCGCCCGGATGGCTGCGGCGGACTATCGGCGGGCCATCCACCTGATGACGCCGGCATCGCCGAACTGGACCCCGCCAGTGCTCACGTGTTCCGCGTTGACCAATGAGGGGTTGCCGCAGATTTGGGAACAGATTGTCGCCCATCGGGACCGGCTGTCTGCGACCGGGGAGCGTCAGGAACGCAGGCAGCGCCAGCAGATCGGCTGGATGTGGGCGTTGATCGGCGACCGTCTGCTGGACCAGTTCCGGGAGTCCGTGGCCGTGGCCGAGGCGGAGGCGGCTGTGCTGGCCGGGAAGTTGCCGCCCGCGGTCGCAGCCGACCAGTTGCTGGCGGCATTCCTGGGCTGAGCGGCCCATTGACCCCTGGGATGCCCGCAACTAGCGTGTGACGATGCGCACGCGGGGTGTGTTAATTGTGACGGTCGGGCTGCTCATGCTGCTGTCCGGACCCGCATCCGCATACAACGCGCCCGGCCCGCGCTGGCCTGGACGCACCATCACGTTCCACGAGACGTTGCCGAAGTCCTATGACTGGGAGTTGCGCCAGGCCGTGAAGGCGTGGAACACCGCCGGGGCCAAGGTCCGCCTGCGCAAGGTCAAGAGCCGGGCCCGCGCCGATGTTCAGGTCGGGTTCGGCGACGTGCCGGGTGCCTTCAGCGGATACTCCTCGATCGGCCGTCAGCCCAACGCGTATCTCCATCTGAGGCGCGACTCCGGTTCCCGGCAGCCCGTTGACGCCAGCAGCCGCATCTTCGGTGCCATGCTGCTGACGCATGAGTTCGGGCACGTTCTGGGTCTGGACCATGTGGGGTCGGGGCGCGAGGACGACTGCCGAATCATGGAGCCGACGATCGAGAGACGGTGCTTCGACATCCAGCCTGCCTACTACCCCTGCCGAATGCTGAAGGCCGACGATGTCCGTGGCGTCATCAGGCTGTACGGCGGGAAGTTCCGCAAACCCAGTAAGCGCCTGTGCTTGCTCGAGCCTGCCCCGCCCGAGGTGCCAGATCTGAGTGTCACAGGCGGGGAAAGTCCCGAGAGTCCAGTCAGCGTCACGTGGGGGATGCCGAGACCCGCGCGCCCTGGCTCTAAGGTCGAGGTCTCGCTCTTCAGCGCGCCCAATGGCTGCAGCAGCGGCACCGCGCAGATGGACTGGCTTTCCGGGGACACGCTGCCGCTGGCCGCCGGCCGCTGGGTCGAGCCCGGCGACGATCTCAGGAGGAGGCCAGGACGGCACTGCGTGCAGGCGCGCATCGTCAACAAGTGGGGTTTGGCGGGCCCGACCTCGAGCCGGGAGATCTCCACGGCGCCGCCGTTCGTCGCCCCGCCGCAGATCACAGATCTGGTCGAGAATCCCGAGTATGCAGACTACGAGGTCACTGCCCTGATCCCCGCGGACGCGAGGCTGGTCGCGACCTTGGCCGCTAGTGGACAGTGCCGAACCAGCTTCGACGAGAACACCGACCAGCCACTGGACATCTGGCCCACCGGCGCTGGGACGTACCTGCTCTACGGGGTGCCGGCCGGTGCGTCCTGCCTCTCCTTCTTCACACGGTCCGTCGACGGTTACTACAGTGCCGCAACCACCCGAGAGGTCGTGCACACGCCGCCGTCCCCGTGACGCTTCCGGGGTATGCCTCAGGGGTGATCGGTCTCAAGCCCGACCCCTGAACCGCCGATGGGCGCCCATGGAGCACAGGACGCTGGCCCGCCGGACCATGCTCTCCGCGGGTGCGCTCACAGCCGGGCTGGCCATCGCCCCGGCCCAGGCGCAGGCCGCGCGTGTGCGCACAGTGCGCAAGTTCGTCGCCGTCAAGTACACCTACAACGCCCAGACCGGAGTCACCCGCGTCACCAAGCACAAGGTCAAGCAGGTGACGGCGAAGTTCGTCGGCAAGAAGGTGTTCGAGAAGAGGCACGGCGCGTGGGTGCGCACGCCGTACCTCTGGGATGAGACGAAGCGGGCGCTGGTCTACTCCCGCAAGCTGCACTTGAAGCTGCTCGGTGCCAGCGGTAAGCGCCACGTGGCGCCTGAGCCCGCGACGCCGACACCGACGCCCCCAGGGCAGACGCCCTCACCGCCGCCGCAGAATCCCGGCGATCCCACCGTGGTCGCGGTCTCGCCCTACAGTGCCGCGAACGCCACGCACCACGTCCTGAACCGAGTGGGCTACGGAGTTTCACCCCAAGGCCTGCGTGACGTGGCAGAGGTCGGCGGTGCCCGGGCGTGGCTACGTCGGCAACTCCAGCCGGACAGCATCGACGACAGCAGTTGCGATGCCTACCTGCAACGGCTGCCGGACCAGGCCGACGAGATCTGGCAAGTCGAGGACGACCTGCGCAATGACAAACGCGAGGGCTGGCGGCAACTCATGTGGGTCAACACGGGGATGATCGTGCGGGCAGCCTGGTCGCGCCGGCAGTTGCTGGCGTCCCTCGAGGAATTCTGGGCCAACCACTTCAATGTCACGGTGCCCTCGGACGGAGTGGCGGCCTCCCGCGCGCATTACCAGTGGACCATCCGCAAACACGCACTCGGACGGTTCGAGGATCTGCTGGTCGCGGTCTCGACTCACCCGGCGATGCTGACCTACCTCAACAACCGGGAGTCCGACGACGAGCACCCGAACGAGAACCAGGGCCGGGAGTTGCTGGAGTTGCACACGGTCGGCTTGGAGGCTGGCTACACCGAGGAGGACGTCCTCAACTCGGCGCGCATTCTGACGGGCTTGAGTGTCGACGGCGAGAGCGAGGAGTTCGAGTACAAGCCGTGGCGGCACTGGGCAGGCGCCGTTCGAGTCCTCGGTTTCAGCCACAGCAACGCGACCAGAGCCGGTGGCCTGGAGGTGTTCCGAGCCTATGCGCACTACCTGGCAACTCACCCCTGGACGGCCCGCAGGATCTGCAGCAAGCTCGCCCGCCGGTTCGTCAGCGACACACCGTCAGCCGGGTACGTGGACGCGCTCGTGGCGGTCTACCAGAACACCGACGGCAACGTCTCGGCGCTGCTTGAACACGTCTTCGGAACTGACGAGTTCTGGAGTAGTGCCGGCGGCAAGACCCGGCGCCCGTTCGACGCCTACATCGCAGCCCTGCGGCGGCTGGGCATCACGCCGGGCGACGGGATCGACGGGTGGGAGGACATGACCTGGATCACCGACGGTCTCGGTCAGTCGCCCTTCGGCGCTCC
>ERZ724526.1513-NODE-1513-length-12003-cov-6.288919_pt1 | contig 12003 bp, 9 predicted proteins | sample MGYA00376059_ERZ724526 | MGnify/ENA primary metagenome ERZ724526 (study PRJEB28724, sample SAMN07190883) | activated sludge metagenome | isolation source: activated sludge of sewage treatment plant in Hong Hong | place: Hong Kong | collected 2016-03-17 ... | reverse complement strand
GGTCCACCATCGTGTTGATGGCTTCTTTGAGTTGCAGAATTTCGCCGCGCACGTCCACGGTGATTTTTTTGGAGAGGTCCCCGTTCGCCACCGCGATCGTCACTTCGGCAATGTTGCGCACCTGGTCGGTCAGATTGCCGGCCATGAGGTTCACACTCTCCGTCAGATCCTTCCAGACACCGCTCACATCCCGCACCTGCGCCTGGCCGCCGAGTTTTCCTTCCGTGCCCACTTCCAGAGCGACGCGCGTCACTTCGGCCGCGAAGCTGCGTAGCTGGTCCACCATCGTGTTGATGGCTTCTTTGAGTTGCAGAATTTCGCCGCGCACGTCGGCCGTAATCTTTTTGGACAAGTCGCCGTTCGCCACGGCCGTTGTCACCTCGGCAATGTTGCGCACCTGGGCCGTCAGGTTACTGGCCATCGAATTCACGCTGTCGGTGAGATCCTTCCACACGCCGCTCACATCCCGCACCTGCGCCTGGCCGCCTAATTTGCCGTCGGTGCCGACTTCGCGCGCCACCCGCGTGACCTCGGCCGCGAAACTCCGTAACTGGTCCACCATGGTATTGATGGTGTCCTTGAGCTGCAGAATTTCCCCGCGCACGTCGGCCGTGATCTTTTTGGACAAGTCGCCGTTCGCCACGGCTGTCGTCACCTCGGCGATGTTGCGAACCTGATTCGTCAGATTGCTGGCCATGGAGTTCACACTATCCGTGAGATCCTTCCACGTCCCGGCCACCCCCGGCACCACGGCCTGTCCCCCGAGTTTGCCTTCGGTGCCGACTTCCCGTGCGACTCTGGTCACCTCGGCCGCGAAGCCGCGCAACTGGTCGACCATCGTGTTGATGGCTTCTTTGAGTTGCAGGATTTCGCCGCGCACATCAGCGGTGATTTTCTTCGAAAGGTCTCCATTGGCGACGGCGGTCGTCACATCGGCAATATTCCGCACCTGGGCCGTCAGATTGCCGGCCATGAGGTTCACACTCTCGGTCAGATCCTTCCAGACACCGCTTACATCCCGCACCTGTGCCTGTCCGCCTAACTTGCCGTCCGTCCCGACTTCTCGCGCGACCCGCGTGACCTCCGCCGCGAAACTACGTAACTGATCCACCATCGTATTGATCGTGTCTTTGAGCTGCAGGATTTCGCCGCGCACGTCTACGGTGATTTTTTTAGACAGATCACCATTCGCGACGGCCACCGTCACGTCGGCAATGTTCCGCACCTGGTTCGTGAGATTGCTGGCCATGGAATTCACGCTGTCGGTGAGATCCTTCCAGGTACCGGCCACGCCGGGCACCACCGCCTGCCCACCGAGTTTGCCGTCCGTCCCCACTTCACGCGCCACACGGGTCACTTCCGCTGCGAAACTGCGCAACTGGTCCACCATGGTATTGATCGTGTCTTTGAGCTGAAGGATTTCGCCGCGCACGTCGGCGGTGATTTTCTTGGATAGGTCGCCGTTCGCGACAGCGATGGTGACCTCCGCGATGTTCCGTACCTGGTTGGTGAGGTTGCTGGCCATGGAGTTGACGTTGTCCGTCAAGTCCTTCCAGGTTCCCGCCACACCGGGAACCACAGCTTGTCCGCCCAGCTTGCCCTCCGTACCGACCTCTCGCGCGACCCGAGTGACTTCGGCCGCAAAGGCATCCAGCTGACCGACCATACTGTTCACCGTTTTGGCGGTGCTCAGGAATTCGCCCCGCAGCGGATGTCCCTCTGCTTCCAGGGCCACGGATTGAGTCAGGTCTCCTTTGGCGACCGCCCCGATGACACGCGCCATTTCTGTGGTCGGCCGGACCAGGTCGTCGATCAGACCGTTGACCGCTTCAATATTAGTTTTCCATTCTCCCCGGGCTTCAGGAACCGACGCGCGTTCCGACAACTTTCCTTTTTTGCCCACCGCATGGCTGACCCGCTTCAGCTCCTCAGAGAACATGGCGTTCAATTCAATCAAGCCATTGATTTCATCCGCAATCTTTCCAGCCATCCCATCCCACTCCGCTGGCAGGCGCACAGAAAAGTCGCCCTTTTTGACGGCTTGGAGAATGTTGAGGACGGCCTTGTCATGGCCCTCCTCATAGAGGACCCCGGACTGTTGTCGCTTGCCGGATCGCGAACGCAGCTTGGTATTCATTGAATCCCTCCGTCCATCACTGCAGAGCAGCGCCGCGGTCGAGAAGACGACCCACGGGTTAGAATCACTGTAGTGCGAAACACTATAAAGGGCGGGATTATCCGCAAGGACTGGGGGATACCCTAGTTCCCTAGGCTTGGGATTGTCGCAGAGCTTTGTAGGAAGAAATCGGATTGGAGAGGAGTCGTGAGGCGGAGGATCAGGCTGAACAGACGGCTCGAATACTGGGCTCACGGTGCCCGCCGCCCAAGGTCAGGCATGCGGGCTCTCCGGGTGCGTTCGTTGATTTACCACATGACAATTGAGCGCCAGCGATGTCCTGCGTCCGCCGTCGGAATGGAAATTCTGGCAATCCCGCCGGTGACCGTCACCCGAGCGTGCCCAATATAGGCGTCAGTGGGAATGGGAAGGTATCGTTCGACCGTTCCGCCGGTGAGGATAATGCCTTGCTGCGCGAATTCCACGGCGACCTGCATGGATGTATTCTCCAGCACCGGTCGAAAGTCTGCATAGACATTAAAGTTACCATCGCTTTCGGACACTTCGATGACGGGTTGATGGAGAGAAAGGATTGCGGTCGCCCCGCAGTATGAAGCGGACTGACCGAGTGAAGTCCCTAAGACGGCACGGCCTACGTTTGGTTCCTGGATTGGACGATTCAATTCATTTATCATGGCGGCTCCTTTATGAATGGAACTGATGATTGCCCTGTGCTTGGTACCTTAGCGGGTTTTCCCAGACGAGTTACTAGGAACTCCCCTTGATTCAGAGTCGATGTCCGCTAGCACTTTGCCTAGTTGTGACACAGCTGTCGGCGGCTCTAGAGTGGCCTGAAAAAGTGGTGTCGCGCTTCCCCTACTCTGGAACTCAGGAATATGTATATGCCGAGTCCTGACGAAACATCCCCTTCGATCCCTCAACCCGGTTTTCCCTTGGATTTCATGCTAGCCCATCTGGCAGCCATCGTGGAATGTTCCGACGATGCCATTATTTCCAAGGATCTCAACGGGATGATCACGAGCTGGAACCGGGGCGCGCAACACCTGTTTGGCTACACGGCCTGTGAAATGATCGGGCAGCCGGTGCTACGCCTGATCCCCGAGGATCGCCAGGCCGAGGAGCCACGTATTTTGGAGCGGCTCCGCCGGGGAGAACGTATCGATCACTATGAAACCGTACGGAAACGCAAGGACGGGACCTTAATTGAAATCTCTCTCTCCGTCTCGCCCATCAAGGACCGCGAGGGACGGATCATCGGGGCATCCAAAATCGCGCGGGCGATATCGGAACTAAAGCAGGGCGAACGGAATTTAGCGCATCTGGTCGAGGCGCTTCCTGCCGCGGTCTATACCACGGATGCTGACGGCCGCATTACGCGGTACAACCAAGCCGCCGTCGATCTCTGGGGGCAGCGGCCTTCCCTCGAGACCGCTCGCTGGTCCGGATCCTGGCGCCAATACTGGGCGGATGGACGCCCCATGCCACCGGAAGAATGTCCCTTGGCGCAATCCCTTGCCCTCAATCGCCCCGTAAGCGGATTGGAGACCATCGTCGAACGGCCGGACGGCACTCGCCTGCCGGTGGCCTCTCACCCCACGCCGCTGCGGGATGCATCCGGCGCTCCTATCGGTGGAGTGGATATCCTCGTAGATTTGACCGAGCAAAAGCGGGCGGAACGGGACATGCAGAATTCCGCCGCTGAACTCGAACGCCGCATCGTTGAACGAACAGGCGAGCTCCTTCTCTCGCAGGAACGCCTGCGCGCATTGGCCTCTGACCTCACGCTGACCGAACAACGGGAACGCCGGCATCTGGCTACCGAACTGCACGACTACCTGGCACAACTTGTCGTCGCCAGCCGGATCAGGCTCGCACAAGTCATTCCGACCATTCACGATGCCACGGCATCGGCCGCCCTCACGAAGATCGATGGGATGCTCGACCAGGCGTTGACCTATACGCGTTCACTGGTCGCCGAGCTCAGCCCTCATATCCTGTATCAATTCGGCTTGTCGCAATCCCTGGTGTGGCTGGGAGAACAGATGAAACAGCATGGCCTCGAGGTGGCCGTGAAAACTATGGCTCCGTCATTCACCCTGCCGGACGATCAAGCCGTGTTGTTGTTTCAGTCGGTTCGCGAACTGCTCTTTAATGTCATCAAACATGCCAAAGTCGACCGCGCCGCGATTACCATAAACGTGGATGAGGACCGTCGAGAGTTGTGGATCTGCGTGGAGGATGAAGGCGCCGGCTTCGATGTGACGGACCTGAGCGTCGCAAAAAATACACGCTGTAAATTCGGCCTGCTGAGCATCAGAGAACGGATGGAGCTGCTCGGAGGCGAGTGCGAAGTGTCGTCCGTTCCCGGAAGCGGCACGGTCGCCATCCTTCGGCTTCCACTGGCATCAGGCGCCCTCAAGCAGCCGTTTCCGCTGGCCGCCGACACGGCACAGACCATCACGCCTTCTATAGACGCCTCTTCGCGCAACATTAACATTCTGCTCGTCGATGACCATGCGATGGTGCGGCAGGGGCTTCGAAGTATCTTGGACGCACATGACAATTTGACGGTGGTCGGTGAAGGAGCCGACGGTCAGGACGCCGTTGTTATGGCGCGCTCGCTTCGTCCCGATGTCGTCATCATGGATGTGAATTTACCGATCATCGACGGGATCGAGGCCACTCGCATCCTGACCCAGGAACATCCCTCGATCATGGTCATCGGCATTTCGGTCCGCAATGATCCACAAGTGCATGACGCCATGACGGAGGCCGGGGCGGTCGCGTTTCTACCGAAGGAATCCGCTGCTGACCAGCTCTACGAAGTCATTCTGCGCGCATTTCCCGTCCAGGCCTGAGTCCGACGTGAGGCCGCCGAACTAGGGGATCCCCCAGTAGCGTCCCGCAGCCGACAGTCCTATGCTGTAAGCGGCTTGATTGAATGGGGATTGTTCGCCCACGAAACACCCATGCCACTCACCGCTGTTCCACCTTGAGTCACGCCCGGAGAGGGGTCCGTTGTCGCTTGTCGAAGGCGGTAAGACCCGGAGGCTTGTCATTTACACATGACTTCGGTGCTGCTGACGCTGCAACGTCTGGTCCCCTCCGCCGCCGGACTCGCCATTGGATTTCCGGTCTTCGCCTTTCTTTGTTGGGCATACAACCCGACATTCCTCTACAACCTGTCGCCCTCGGCAGGAACGGTTAAACCATCCACGATGGCCGCCATATGTTTCTGCGGCCTCTCCTTGTGGCTCCAGGCCGATGAGGCCGCGATGACGCGAGCGAGGCGGCGCATGGCGCAAGGCTTTGCCGGCCTCGCCGGCCTTCTGGCCGCCGTCACAATGTTGGAATATCTATTGTCCCTCGACCTGGGCGTCGATCTGTGGCTCGCCTCTGTTCCGGATTTGGCGATGGACTCCCATCCCGGCCGAATGGCTCCGGCGACAACCTTCGCCATTCTCATGTTGGCCTTGGCCCTCCTCCAGCTTGATTCGACACGCAGCGGCCAGGACCAGGCCAGTCATTATCTGGCACTTGCGGGAGGCACCATTGGGGCCATCGCACTGGTCGGGTATCTGTACGGTGTCCAGACGCTCTACAAGGTCGGCACATCCAATACCATTTCCATCTTTAGCGCCGCGCTGCTCCTCGCCCTCGGCCTGGGTATTCTGAGCGCCCGCCCCACGCGCGGGTTTATGGCCACCTTAACCAGCGACGAACTGGGGGCGGTGATGCTGCGGCGCGTCCTGCCCTTCGCCATTGCCCTGCCGATTCTGGCCGGATGGATCCGTATCGCGGCTCAACGGTCGGGCCGCTACGATTTTAACTTCGGGGTCGCGCTGGCCGTGTCGGCCGTCATGTTGATCATCCTGGCCTTTCTCTGGTTATTGGCCGGGAATCTCAATCGCAGCGACGGGCAAAAGAAGCATATCCTGCAAATACTGCAGCAACGCGAGGCCCGGCACCGTCTCGCGCTGAAGGCCGGTCGTATGGGAACGTTCCACCAGGATCTTGATCGTCACACCCTGGTCTTTTCTCCCGAACTGGAACACATCTTCGGTTTGCCTGCGATGAGCTTCGGCAGTACGTTCGCCGCATTCCAGGATCTGGTTCATCCCGAGGATCGGGCACATGTGCTCAAGACCATTAACAACGCGATTCAACACCGGAGCGCCTACGACCTCGAATGCCGCATCCTCCGGCAGGATCCTCCCGAGGAAGCCTGGATCGCAGTCACCGGACAGGTGCTGCCTGACTCCACCGGCCATCCGAGGCAAATCACCGGCGTCATGTTTGATATCACGGAACGCAAACACTCCGTGACCGCTCTCCAACAGAGTGAACAGCAGCTACGGGTCATCACCGATGCGCTGCCCGGCCTTATTGCTTCTGTCGATTGTGACGAGCGATACCGGTTCGTCAATGCGGGCTATGAGCAACAGTTCGGACTGTCGCGTGACCAGATCGTGGGGCTTTCGGTGAAGGAGCTCCTCAAGCAGGACTATTCCACCGTTCAGCCCTTCATCCGGCGCGTGCTGAGTGGAGAACGCATATCCTTTGAAACTACCGTCCTGGATGATCGGGGTGAGCAGACGCTGTTATCGACGTACGTGCCGGACCGAAACTCCGAAGGCATGGTGGCGGGATTCTATGCGCTGATCACAAATATCACGGAGCGCAAACGCACCGAATCCGCGCTGAGAGAAAGCGAAGAACGCTTCAGGCATCTCTTTGAGCAGGCGTCGGACGGGATTGTGACCGCGGACATGAACGGCCAGTATCTCGATGTGAACAATCGCGCCTGCCAGATGTTAGGCTACACCCGCGAAGAACTTTTCGATCTGCGGGTCCTCGACCTGCTGGACCCGCATGACTACCCGCGATTGAGAGCGATCAAGGCCGAGCTGATCCAGGGACATCGTCATTCCGGAGAATGGAAATTACGCCGCAAGGACGGGGGAACCATCTCCGTCGAGATCAGCGCGAGATTGCAACCGGACCGCCGCTGGCATGCCATCGTCAGAGACATCACTGAACGCAAACGGGCCGATGCGGGATTGCGCGAAAGTGAGGCGTATTTTCGCATGCTGGCCGATGCCACTCCGGTGCTGGTCTGGAAAGCCGGGACGGATCGGCTCTGTTCCTGGCTCAACCGGTCCTGGTTGGAGTACACCGGGCGGCTGTTGGATGATGAATTGGGAACCGGCCGGACCGACAGCATCCATCCCGACGACCGGGACGAATTCAACAGGGTCTACAACCAGCACTTCTCTCGCCAAGAGCCCTTTGAACTGGAATATCGATTACGCCGGCAAGACGGGACCTACGGATGGATCCTGGACCGCGGCGTTCCGCTGCTTAGCGCCGCCGGGGTGTTTAGTGGCTATCTCGGCGCGGCCCTCGATATCACGGACCGGAAGTTAGCGGAAGAACAGCTGCAACAATGGACCGTCGAACTGGAGAAGCGCGTGGACGAGCGCACGCAAGCGCTCGTGCATTCGCAAGCGCGTCTCCGTGCGCTGGTGTCCGATCTCAGCGCCACGGAAGAGCAGGAGCGTCGCCGGCTCGCCACGGAATTACATGACTATCTCGCTCAGTTGCTGGTCGTCGGACGGATGAAACTCAGCCAGGCGAGACCGCAAGTTCGGAATCCCAAAACGGAACAACTGTTGAGTGAAGCGGACGACATGCTCACGCAATCGCTCAACTACACACGATCCCTCGTCGCTGAATTGAGCCCGCAGATCCTGTATCAATTCGGTTTGCCTGCCGCCCTCAAATGGCTGGCGGGACAGATGAAATCACACGGGCTTTCAGTGTCCATCCAATGCGGCATCGATCAGCTCACGCTCGCTGAAGAACGCGCGGTCATTTTATATCAGAGTGTCCGGGAGCTTCTGTTCAACGTGGCAAAACATGCTGGAACCGGCGAGGCCATGATCACGCTGGACCAGAGTCCGACCAATCAGGTGCTGATTACTGTGGCGGACAACGGGCGCGGATTCAATCCAGCCATTCTTGTAGACACCGAGGGCCATCATCCTGGACGGTTCGGACTCTTTAACGTGCAAGAACGCATCGAAGCGATCGGCGGAACACTGAGTCTCAAATCTTCTGAAGGCTGCGGAACGACGGTCACACTGATTGTGCCCCTGAAGCCCTTTCCAGAATCGGCTGTCGAGTCTGACCTCCCCGTCGACGGCCATGTCCCGGATGTGCTCAGGACCCCGTCTCAACGATTACGCATTCTGCTGGTCGATGACCATGCCATGGTGCGTCAAGGATTGCGGAGTGTATTGGAAAGTTATACCGATCTGGAGGTGGTGGGGGAAGCCGGCGATGGAGGGACTGCCATCAGTATCGCCTCCGCCTTAAAACCGGATGTGGTCGTCATGGATATCAATATGCCGAACATCGACGGCATAGAGGCGACTCGCCATATCCTCAGCGAGCATCCCGATGTCGTGGTGATCGGCCTCTCGGTCCAAAACGAACGGCATATCGAAGAAGCCATGTTGAAGGCCGGGGCCGCGGTCTTTGTCACCAAAGAACGGGCCGCCGGCCAACTCTACGAAGCCATTGTGAGCACCGTGCGAACCAGACGATGAGCAGTTCGCACGGGTCACACAGCTGGCGGGCGTCGGCCCATCACCATGCCGATCACCGCCAAAATCAGAAAGATCACGAACAGGACATACGCGATATGCGTGGCGGTTCCCGCCACTCCGGTGACGCCCAGCACACCTGCGATCAGCCCGATCACTAAAAAGGTCACAGCCCAGCTCAACATGATGGCACCTCATCTATAGGTGAGAACCCACACTCCCTTATCTATCGGGAGCCCCGCTCGAATGGTACGCGTGCTGCGTACCACACCCTTTATGACCACATACGCAACTTCCCGTCGGCGCTGCGGCATTTCGACAGGCATCGGAACAAAACTCACGGCCTTTTTCGGCCTCACAAGCACAGGCAGGATGCGCGCATGATTTTTTTCGTATGGTTGCCTCCGCCATTACCTCGTCCTTTCCGGCGGCCGACTCCGCCTTCCTTCTCTAGCCTCTTCCCTTTGCTGATGTTAGAACCACAGGTGAATACCCATGCCGATCCACTCCACCCGTTGAGTAAACAATTGTCCGTCCGGGCTCGGACCGGAGTAATACTCGCCCAGGACCTGCAACTTCCGATCGCCGATCCGGGCATTTTCAAACTGCAAGCCGGCCATAATGGACTGACCGGTCGTCCAATGCGTTCTCGCATGGGTTTGAAAATCGGCGTACGCCACAGGCCTCACTTTTCCCCCGAAGAAGAGCCACGGACTCTTGAGCTCGACCCCGCCTTGAGTCGTTTCCCGCCCCAACGTGCTCGGGTCTTTTCTCACAATCGTTCCGACGCCGCCGTACACCCGCAACCAGGTCGTCAGATCGTATGACATCTTGAGATCGATCTCCTCATAGCTGAGGTTGATCCGGACGACCTGGGGATTATTCAGTAAAAATTCGTCTCCTAAATGTGAACTCTGATGCCGAATACGAATGAACCCAGAGAATCTATCGGCCCGATAGCTGGCCACAATGCCGAAGGTGTAGTCGGCATTGATCAAATCGATCGAGCGCTTTTCCGTATCGAATACGCCGAACACACCGGCTTGAATTCCCAGTTCCCATTCGCCCTGAAAAGGAGCGGCATCCCGGTACACCGAGAAGGATTCGCCGAAGGCACTGGCAAATTCCCGGCCGCCTGATGAAAGAGAATGGTAGGAGGCGCCGAAATGCGGCCATCGTAAATCCGCGTGAAACGGGTCCACCAGCAATCCGCGCGGAAGAAATTTCGATTCCGCGGTCGGTGTCGTCGCACGGACCACGCCCGGCCCCGCCGCTCCTTCCGGCGCAGACCCCGTGTGTACCTCAGCGCTAACAACCCCGGGAATTGCCTTGAGAGCCGTGACGATCTTCGCCGGGTCCTCAGCCGCCAATCGCTTGGCATACACCGCCACCCGCCCCTGTTCGACCTGCACCACCGCTCCAGAGAGATGGAACTCATGTTCCAGCAGGCCGGCCGCGTATCCGGCGATATACTCGTCGGACGCGGCCATCGCCATCCCCGCTAATCCCGCCATCACGCCCAGGAGAAAGAGGGCCATCCCAATAGGCGATGTGCGGCTCCTAGTCCCCTCTTTCGGACACCTGTGCCACAACCTGTTCCACCTCACAGCTCCGTCCGTCTCAGCCTAGAAATGGAAGTTGACACCGACCGTCACCATGTGGCCGTTGTCCTGGAACTTTTTGTCGACGATGTTTTGGTCCCGGGACTCGATTTTTTCCAGCCAGATGTACCGGTACGTACTGTCGATGGATACATGCTTGTTGAAGAAAAATTGGAGACCGCCTCCGGCATGAGCGCCAAACCGGTTTTGCGTATCATCGAAGCCGCCCGGTCCCTTGACGGTCGTGTAGTACCACCCGCCGCCGCCCAACAGGAATGGCGCGAGCCTGGTGGTGCCCAGTGGATAGATCAGAGCGGAGACTTGAACGGGGTAGGTATGGACGCGCGTATCACCGATGTCGTTGCGGCGATAGTCTGCCGAGCCTTCAAATGCCAGGTACCGCCAGGGATGCAATCGAACCTGCCCACCCCCGAACCATCGGCTTGAGCCGTCCTTCGGATCAATGTATGTGGCGCGACCACCGATGGAGAGCAGCCCGATGTCCATCTGCTCAAACAACCCTTTATCGTCCGCCGCCCTTGCTGGGGACGGCACGACCACTCCGCCCGCGATCAAAAACGATGCACACAGGACCAACGCTGCGCTCAAGACCCCTTGTCTCATTGTCGATCTCCTCTGTAAATGGCAATGTGGCCTAGTTGACTTCGCTAGGATTGGGTCCTCTTCTCCCCATGGCTCTCAAACCATTCATCAACCCAGCGTTTCACTTCTTCCCGCCGATCGCCATACCGCTCCTGGATCTTGCCTTCCAGCGTATCGATCCGCCCCTCGATGAGCATCAAGTCGTCATCGGTGAACTCAGCCCACTTCTGTTTCAATTCGCCCATGAATTGTTTCCACATTCCTGCCAATTGATCCTGATTGACGGCCAAGATCAGGGTGCCATGTGTGCCACGTAACCTGTGTTGTTCGCCCGCATGTCCCGCCGCCGTCATCATTAGAATCCCAGCGAGGGCGACGATTGACAGCCTCCAGTGCCCGAGCCTCATCGTGTCTCTCCTTCGAAGCCGATGGCAAGGCGCACCGGCGTGTCACCTGCCGGTACGCCTGGTGCCCCTCAACGGTCTATTTTCGCCTGACCGCTTTGCGCGTCGACATAGACTTTCTGTTCTTTGTTGTTCGAGTCGATGATTTCGACTTCATAGACCGTGCGGCCTTCTTGTTTCCCGATCTCGGCCTCAACGGCTTTGCCCGGGACAAGCTTCAAGGCGTGCTTCACGGCGTCTTCCAGGGTGACCGTGGCCGTGGAGGCCAACTGTTTGTTTGTCTCAAACAGTGCCCAAGCCGGGCTGGCAATCACTCCGGACAACAATGCGATGGCAATCATTTTCTTCATAGGGCCTACTCCTTTTACGTCAGATGAGCGTCATACGTCATCGTCGCAGACTTCTTCAGCGAGGGGGCTGAGCCTCCCGGCGCTGAGTTCCCTGCTGCGCTTGCCCTTGGCGGCTGTACCAATCATCGGCCCAGCGCATGACTTCTTCCTTCTTATCCCCATACCGCTCCTGGATGCGGCCTAGGAATTTGTCGTAATCTCCTTCGACCTGCTTCAGGTCATCATCGGTCAATTTTCCCCACTGTTTTTTGACTTCCCCTTTGAACTGGACCCATTTCCCTTTGAATTGATCTGTATTCA
>ERZ724526.1511-NODE-1511-length-12009-cov-6.025682_pt1 | contig 12009 bp, 8 predicted proteins | sample MGYA00376059_ERZ724526 | MGnify/ENA primary metagenome ERZ724526 (study PRJEB28724, sample SAMN07190883) | activated sludge metagenome | isolation source: activated sludge of sewage treatment plant in Hong Hong | place: Hong Kong | collected 2016-03-17 ... | reverse complement strand
TTTGAGCCATTTACTCAACTGATCAATCTGTGCATTGGTTAGCGCAATACAACCGTTAGTCCAATTGTATCGTTGATGAACCTTTTGATCGCCCCGTCCGAGACCATGGATACCTAAATAACCGCCCAGAGGAGTATTCTGCGGAGGAGATTGTCCAGTATCAAGTGCGTTCACTATTGACTGCCAGATTTCTCTTGTAATGCGGTTCTCTGCTAAAGCCAGATCCGCTGCTTCTCGATTAGGAAAGTCAAAAACAAAAAAACGATGGAAGCGACGCGACTCTTTAATCCATCCAATCCGGAACGTACCAATTGGGGTCCGGTTGTCCCCCATCATTCTGGCCTTGCTTGCTCCGTAGCGTCCAATTGAAATGTTATCAAAACTCAGTTCAATTTTCTCACCCCGCATTACTGACAAAGTCAAATTATTGGTATCAACATCAACCCAAACATCTCCATGTGCATTTACCAAGCAGCTTGATAATATGCCTAAAATCAAAAGAATGAACTTATTGTACATAGCTTATTAGTAGATTTATCTAATAGTAAATCGAACAAAAAACATCGTAATTAGACCACTTAGTTAGAAACATCAATTCACTGAGATAAAGTTTTTATACCGCTATTTAATAGATAATGCAGCTAAACTAGTAGCATCTGCTAATATCTGTTAGCGTAAACCACATATATCAGAGTGCTAGTATCTACGTTAATCTAGCAGAATTCCTGGTAACATAAATTGCATTTATTTATAAAATAGCTTTTGGCGTATTATATCCACACGCGCAAGGTCATCTAATTTTTAAAACAATAACAGAGGGGGAGAAATAATAATGGATATTCTAAGCATGCTCTTTGGCTTATTAATTGGCGTTATCGTCGGTATTTGGATCACTCATATTTGGCTAGCCTATCAACGTCAGGAATCCACAGCGAAGCTGTCGCGACTGTTTGATCAATTATGGCAAAATCACTTCGGCCTCATGAAAGAAATGAAACTCGATCTAGATAATCCAGAATATAAATTCCAGCGAGAATTCTTTGTCTTAAATAAAAACAAGCGTTTTAACCTTAAAAGACCATGTTTAGCATATTTCTTCGATGATCATGAAGGGTTAAGTGATCAATTAGGTGCCTTATCAGCTTATGGATTGATCAGAGAAGTAAATGGATCAAGCGATACCCCGGCTAAATATCAATTTAACGAGCATTTTGTTGAATTGCTTCGCGGCAAACAAACATAATAAAATACATTGCCTGATTAAAAAAAGAACAAAACTAGCCTATTAGCGTTATTTTTGTTCTTTTTATTATCTTACTTAGCAAGTTGCTTTTCCCTTATCTCCTCTAGCGTTTTACAGTCAATACATAACGAAGCTGTAGGGCGCGCTTCTAGTCGATTTAATCCAATTTCAATACCACAGCTTTCACAATAACCATACTCGCCAGAATCAATTTTAGCGATTGTCTCATTAATCTTCTTGATAAGCTTTCTCTCCCTATCGCGATTACGCAACTCAATCGTAACATCGGATTCTTGACTAGCCCTATCATTAGGATCTGCAAAAACGGTTGCTTCTTCCTGCATCGAGTGAACAGTACGATCTATATCTTGGCCTAATTCTATCCTGAGGCCCTCTAAAATCTTTCTAAAATGGGCCAATTGATCAGGATTCATATAAAGCTCTCCTTTCTTTGACCTATAATTTGATAGGATTGTCGTTGATTTCAATTTTTCTGAAGACATATTGAGCTCCTATTTCTATTTCCTAATTAACCCCTATAATTAGCAAAATTTGCAGGGATAACAGAAAAAGCGGGTTATTGCAAGCATCAGGTTCGAGCTTTATTTAATAGATCAGGCAATAAGCCATTGAAATTATTAGGCACACATGCGCTAACCGCTTTCCATCACAAGCAAGCTATGAAGTTAAAATTCACTAAAATGCAGGGACTAGGAAATGACTTTGTTGTCATTGACGCTATCAATCAGAAAATTACACTCACCGCCACCGATATTCGATTTTTGGCTGACCGGCATTTTGGTATTGGTTGCGATCAAGTTCTATTAGTTGAAACATCTCAAAATGATGCTGACTTCCGTTATCGCATATTCAACGCAGATGGAAATGAAGTTGAGCAATGTGGAAATGGGGCACGCTGCTTTGTTCGCTTTGTTCACGACCATGCATTGACGGTTAAAAATGAAATTCGTGTTGAAACCGCAAGTGGTACTATCATACCGAAATTAGAAGAAAGTGGTGAAGTCACTGTCAACATGGGTATACCCCGCTTTGATCCTGCTGATATTCCATTTATCGCTGAAAAACGTGCACTAACTTATTCTCTCGAGATTAATCATAAACAGATCGAAATCAGCGCTGTTTCCATGGGAAACCCGCATGCTGTACAAATTGTACCAAATCTAGAGCAAGCGCCAGTTTTGACTGAAGGTCCTCTAATTGAGTCACATGCGCGTTTCCCAAAACGAGTCAATGTCGGTTATATGCAAATTATTGATCGCCAATCGATCAAATTACGTGTCTTCGAGCGAGGAGCTGGTGAAACACTTGCATGCGGGACGGGCGCTTGTGCTGCGGTTGTAGCAGGAATACAGAGAGGCTTATTGAATTCTAATGTGGAAGTTGATACCCAGGGAGGTAAATTAAAGATAAGCTGGGTTGGTGAGAATCAGCCTGTATGGATGACGGGTCCAGCAACGACCGTTTTCGAGGGTATAATAGTCCTTCCGGTCAAATTCTAAGAAAGTTAAAAAAATTCTCACATATAAGGAAAGCATAATGAATATAGCTCATAAATGGCGCTTTTTCCGATCCGGTGGCTTTGATCAAGTTCGTTTAGAAACAGGGGCGGATATTAAATTCCTTAGAACACTTGATCCCAAGTTATGGGCTGCCTTGAGTTGTCCAACGAACAATCTAGAATTTGACAGTAAAACGCTTGAATTCATTGACACTGATGGTGATGGACATATCCGTGTTCCAGAAATTATTGCTGCAGTCGAATGGGCAGCTTCTGTTCTTAAAAATCCTGAAGATCTCACACAAGGAGCGGATGCCCTACAACTTAACGCGATTGACGATAGCACTCCTGAAGGCGCTGCACTACTGGCATCGGCTAAACAAATTTTACTCAATATTGGTAAAAAAGACGAAGTAACAATTACCGTCGAAGACACTGCAGATCTCAATAAAATTTTTGCCAGCACTAAATTCAATGGCGACGGTATTATTCCTGCCACGGCTGCAGGTGACACTGAAACCCAAACTGTCATTGAAGACATCATGAAGTGCGTCGGATCTGTGCAAGATCGCTCTGGACTCCCAGGTATTTCAGCAGAACACATTGAGCAATTCTTTACAGAAGCCAAAGCATACTCAGAATGGTGGCAAAACGCGGAACGAGATGCTGCCAACGTATTACCTTTAGGGGAAAATACCGAAGCTGCAAAAATGGCTTTTGATGCGGTCAAAACAAAAATAGATGACTATTTCACACGTTGTAAGCTTGCTGAATTTGATCAAAAAGCAAGCGATCCATTGAACCCTTCTTTATTAAATTATGAAGCGCTTACAAATACCAATCTCTCCAGCACAACGGAGCAGCTCGCTGCATTACCGATTGCCAGAATCGAAGCAAAAAAACCGCTTCCACTTAACGAAGGTATCAATCCGGCTTGGGCTAATGCCATTAGCTCACTAAAAAAACAAGTTATTCAGCCCTTATTAGCAGATAAAGAGCAACTGAGCATAGATGAATGGCAAGCGCTTTGTGACAAATTTGCTGCGCACCAAGCCTGGTTAAATATCAAGCAGGGCGCTGCAGTAGAAGTTCTTGGGATTAAACGAATCCGTTCAATTCTGGCTGGAAGCTACCAGGATAAAGTCAGTGCATTGCTGCAAAAAGACCAATCCCTTGCGAGCGCATCTGATGCAATTAATTCAGTTGAAAAACTGATTCGCTATCATCGCAATCTTTTTCAACTTTTAAATAATTTTGTTTCGTTTCGTGATTTTTACACAGCGCAAAATAAGGCAATTTTTCAGGTAGGCTCGCTTTATTTAGATGGTCGTAACTGTGATTTTTGTCTCCGTGTTAGCGACATCAACAAGCATAGCAGTATGGCTAATTTAAGCGGTACTTATCTAGCCTACTGTGAATGTCAACGTAGAGGTGGTAGCGAGAAGATGTATATTGCAGCAGCCTTCACTAATGGTGATGCCGATAATTTAATGGTTGGCCGTAATGGTATTTTTTACGATCGAAAAGGACAGGACTGGGATGCAACCATCGTCAGGATCATTGAACATCCCATTAGTGTTCGTCAAGCCTTCTGGTACCCTTACAAACGCATCGGAAAAATGATTGGTGAGCAAATCGAGAAAATGGCTAGCGCACGGGAGAAATCGGTTCAAGACCAGGCAGCTTCCGGCATAGCAGATGCTTCACAAAAGGCAGAAGCTGGCAAACCTCCAACACCCCCCTTTGACGTTGGAAAATTTGCAGGGATCTTTGCTGCAATTGGTCTTGCTATCGGTGCGATTGGGACTGCAATTGCATCGGTTCTGACTGGTTTCCTCAGTCTCGTATGGTGGCAAATGCCGCTCGCGATTCTTGGTTTGATCCTCTTAATATCTGGTCCTTCCGTATTAATCGCTTTTCTGAAGCTTAGAAAACGCAACCTAGCACCATTACTCGATGGAAATGGTTGGGCTGTTAATACACGAGCAATTATTAATATTCCGTTTGGCACTTCATTGACTCACATGGCAACATTACCAGCTGGTGCACAACGTTCCTTGGTCGATCCCTATGCAGAGAAAAAAAGCCCGTGGAAGACTTATCTATTCATTCTGGTCTTATTAGGAAGTATTGCTTATCTTTTACATAGTGGACACCTTAATCAAGGTACGATTGATGAGCTGAGAAAACGTTTCTCATCCAATAAAGCAGAAGTAACCCAAGAAGCATCAGGTACTCAGGAAACTTCACCAACATCAACACCACCCCAAACAGAAACATTACCTGATAATTCAAGAACTGAGACTAACAATACCCCTCAGTCTGCTCCAATAGAATCAAAAAGTGAATCAGCAGCACCTTCTGGACCAGCCTCGATTGCGCCAGCACCGAAGCCTAGTGTTACCCCCTGAGTGCTGCTGCCATCATTTTATGTATAAGCGGGCATAATCATTACTATATTTTGACCGACTGTGCCCATAATTCTTAGACTCTTTTACGATTTGAAAACCAATAATCCAATAGCGAGCTAACGTCTAAGAAATAATTTCTAATCGAATATGCGCACACTCATCACTTATATCATGGTCTTCCCGCGACGAAGTACATTTGTGCTCGTCGCATTGTTGTTTGCTGGCGTTGCAGAAGCGTTGAGTTTAACAGCGCTGCTGCCATTGATATCGATTGCAGTTGGCGAAACGGATGATTCAAAAATTGGGCGCTTCATGGTCCAAGCGCTAGAGCGGATTGGTATTGCTCCAACAATCGATGCGATACTATTAATCATCGTAGGCGGCATGCTTATCAAAGGCGTTATTCTATTGCTCACCAATCGCCAAGTCGGTTATACCGTTGCCCACGTCGCAACTGCCCTGCGGCTAGATTTGATCGAGGCCTTATTAGCGAGCCGCTGGCAATATTACCTCCGTCAACCCGTCGGGTCACTTGCAAATTCAGTGGCTACAGAAGCCTATCGTGCAGCAAATGGTTTCGAACATAGCGTCAATGTGCTCGCACTCGCTATCCAGGTAATCGTTCACGCGATTGTGGCGCTCTTCATTTCATGGCAAGCAACATTTGGATCATTATTAATTGGGATCGTACTGTTCATCGCACTCCATCGGCTGGTTCGCGCAACAAGGCGAGCAGGAACCAAGCAAACACATCTGCTACGTCATTTATTAAGCTACCTTTCCGATGTACTTAGTTCTGTAAAATCACTAAAAGCCATGGCACGCGATAATGTAGCGGATGCCATTTTGCATGAGCAGTCAATACAACTCGAAAAAGCAACTCGCAAAGAGGTAATCAGTCGAGCAGCCTTACTAGCATTGCAAGAACCCATTTTAGCAGCGCTAACTGCGAGCGGACTCTACATCGCGCTAGTTGTCTGGAATCTTTCATTGCCCGAAGTCATGGTGATGGTGTTTTTGTTAACACGCATACTGGGCTTACTTAACAAAACACAACGACGTTACCAGCAGCTCACAGTTCAAGAAAGTGCATACTGGGCACTTAGAACCGCGGCAGAAGATGCGCGTGCAGCGGCAGAAAGAGCCACCGGCACGATCACACCGACCTTACAACAAGGTATCAGCCTACGACATGTTGCATTTGATTATGATCGTAAGCCAATTTTTCAAGATCTTAATATCGAAATCCCGGTTAAGTCATTTACTGCGGTCATTGGTTCTTCTGGGGTCGGCAAAAGCACGCTACTCGATTTGCTCTGTGGGCTTGCAGAACCCAAATCAGGAGAAATACTCATTGATGGCGTGCCTTTACATAATATCGATTTACGCCAGTGGCGCCATTTAATCGGCTATGTATCGCAAGATACAGTTCTGCTCCACGACACAATATTAAACAACACGCTCGTTGGGGCACCTACGCTTACAACCGAGGATGCGGAACGGGCATTAAAACAAGCAGGGGCTTGGGATTTTATCAGTAGTTTCCCCGAGGGCATTCAAACCGTTGTTGGGGAGCGCGGTGGTATGCTCTCAGGAGGCCAACGCCAACGAATCGCGATTGCACGCGCACTGGCTCATCAACCATTACTATTGCTGCTGGATGAACCTACTAGTGCACTTGATCCTCAAAGTGAGCAACTCATCTGTGAAACACTCAAGAAGTTAGCAGAAGATTATACGATTGTTGCGGTATCACATCAGCCTGCAGTCATCAATGCTGCAGACCGCGTGTTTATTCTCTCCAATGGCCAAGCTGATCTACTCACCAACACGCCCAAATGATCTACTGGCTATTCACGATTGCAGCAATTCGTGCTTCTCGAATCGAGCGATTAATCATTGACGGCAAATCAAGCAAATCGATATCTTTTTGCTTCAGATTCGCTGCAATAACACCCGCATCCACGCTTCTTGCCGCATCAAAAGCTTTATTCAGTCGAACTGATTGCGAATAAGGTTTTTCAGCATAACCCGGTCTCCCATGAAAATCACAAGCACACGCTTGCAGGAATGCTGCAAAGCGATCTGGCTTTCGATAGGCATCGGTCGCTTGTAAAATATCAGCAATCGTTGCAGGTCTTAATTCTTCCGCTCGATGCACATCTCCATGATAGCGTGCAACGATAAGCGCTAAATCACGTTCTTCTTTCGGGATACGTATGCGCTCACATAAATCTTTTACGAGTGTCACACTTCGTGTTTCATGTCCTACATGCCTTGGCCATTCGCTGGGTGGTGTAGTACCCTTACCAAGATCATGCGTTAAGGTAGCAAATCGAACTGCCAATGAATAATTATTTTGTGCTGCATAATCAATGGCGATCATGATATGCACGCCCGTATCGATTTCAGGATGATGCTGAGCAGGTTGCGGTACACCAAATAACACATCGACTTCAGGCAGAACCCGCGATAAGGCATTGCAGGCTCTCAATGCATAGAACATCTGCGAAGGTCGTTTTTCCATCAGCCCCCGCGCAATTTCCTGCCATAGACGCTCAGGAACAAGCGCATCGACCTCACCCGTGTGTACCATTTCCTTCATCAGCTCCATCGTTTCAGGTGCGATATGAAAACCGAAGCGTGCTGCAAAGCGAGCCACGCGCAAAATTCTTACCGGATCTTCAACGAAAGCAGGACTAATATGCCTTAAGATCCCTGCTTCAAGATCAGCAATCCCATTGAATGGATCGATTATTTTTCCAGTCTGATCTTTGGCTATCGCATTAATGGTTAAATCTCGTCGCGCCAAGTCTTCCTGTAAAGTAACATCAGGTGAAGCATAAACTTCGAATCCTTTGTACCCTCGGGATACTTTACGTTCAGTTCTTGCTAGAGCATATTGCTCATGCGTCACGGGATGGAGAAAAACTGGGAAATCTTTTCCAACGGGCCGGAAGCCGTTTTGTACCATTTTCTCTGGATTTGAACCCACGACTACATAGTCGTGATCTTTCACCGGTAACCCAAGCAATTCGTCTCTAATTGAGCCACCAACGAGAAAAACTTCCATAGATTCTACTGAAGTTTATTGAGGCTTCGGTGCGACCACACCTAATCGTTGTCTGAGTGGGGGAATATTTTGGTGCCCAAAATTATTTGCGTAGTAGACGGAATTATTTAAAACCACCTTCACATAGTCGCGTGTTTCATTAAATGGAATGGTTTCTGCATAGATGGCCCCTTCTAAGGGTTTTTCAGGATCGCGCCACTGTTTTGCACGGCCAGGGCCAGCATTATAAGCGGCAGCCGCTAGCAAAGGTTGGTTATCAAATAGGGACAAGACGTGTTTCAAATAATACGTTCCTAAGCGCAGATTGGTATTAATATCCGTCACGAGATGGTTCTGAAACTGTTGCATTCCCAATTTTCCAGCAACCCACTTTGCAGTAGCCGGCATTAGTTGCATCAGCCCCATTGCTCCCGCTGTCGATTTCACATCAGCGAGAAAGCGACTCTCTTGGCGAATTAACCCGTACACAAACGCCTCATCTAATTCTTGGTGTTTCAATACTTCTCTCATCTGATCACGATAAGGTGCAAGATAGCGCAAATTAAAATTGTGCTGTGAGACGGTTTGTATGGCTGTATTAATTGCACGGTCATAAATCCCATGGCGAAATGCCACTTCAGCTGCTGCAATCAACTGCTCATCTGTAAAATTGCGAATCGTCCAAACCCATTCACGGGCTGCCTCTATCCGCTGGTTAAATTGATATAAAGCCAATGCACGCTGTATTCCCGGGTTTTGTTGCATGGCATGTATTTCTTGCGAGCTAGGATGATAATTAGCAGCGGGGGAACTCATCATGACCCCTAACTCCTCTTTTGCCATTTGACCATAGTAGCTATGTTCATTGCTTAGCGGTGCCAAAATCGCATTTGCTTCACCTAATTCCCCGTTTTTAAGTAATGCTCTTGCTTTCCAGTATCGCCACACATCCATTTTTTGCATGTTATCGGGCATATTATCGATAATTTGCAAAACGTGATTCCAGTTGCCCTTACGAAGCGCAACACGCCCCATCCATGCATGTTTGGCTTCCGACAGTGGATAGGGATGCTTGTCTACAGCTTGAATAAACCAATCTAATGCACGATCATCTTGTTTAAGCGCCGCACGATAGGCCAGACTACTCATAAAAAAAGATTGATCCGTTGGTGGAAAATGGTTACGGATCTTAAGCCAATGTACATAAGCTTGATTTATCTCACTACGCAGCAATCGACCTAACGCAAACAAAACAATTTCCCGATCTGCACGATTAGAATAGCTTCCTTGAAATTTCTCCAAATAGCGGAGCGGATTCTTTGAAGCTTCATTCAATTTTTGTGCATTCAATTCATGATTACCTGGTAAGTAGCGACTCACTTGCCTTGCAACACCTGTATTGCCAGCTTCTAGCGCCAAGCGAATTCGAAACCAAATATCTTCATGCGATAACTTCTGATTGGCAATGAGCTGACTAAAAACAGGCGTACAGCTATCCGGCATATCCTTTTCTGTAAACCAAAGTGAGCGAGCCTCCTCAATCACCTCTTTGTCTTTACTAGCTAAGCGGAGCTGCAGTGCGTAACAAATCAATCCCTCATCTTTATTGATGAGTTTTGGATATTCTTCAGCAAACAAAGTCCATTGCTGGCGCTTACCTAAAACCCTTAACCAATCACCTCTTAGCTTATCGCCAATCAAGCTACCTTGATGACGTTGAAGGAATGCCTGAATTGAATCAACGCTCGTCGTTTCAAGATACAAACGGATTTGATAGTACTCGGCATAGGGTGCCAGTGCATGGCGCTGAAAGCGTGGGGCGTATAATGCAAGCTTGGCTGCATCACCCACTCGAAAAGCTTCACGTAGCTTCAGAAAATCATCTTCTAAGCTGGCAGCCGTTACAATCGTACTGACCACCAGCATTAAACAAAATATTATTTTTCTCATGACTCAGCAATAGTCAGTAAATCCCGAATACAAAGCTCAGACTTACTGTCAGAGGCTCAAATCCCAAAATACCTGAAAAATTAAATCTCTATTTCAATAAAATTATATTACCCCTTGCGCAAGCATTGCATCCGCTACTTTTACAAAACCTGCTATGTTTGCACCATCGACATAGTTAATTCTTCCATCAGATTGCTCACCATAGCGCAAGCAGGAATTATGAATCGCTCTCATGATTTCTTGTAAGCGTGCATCAACTTCTTCATGTGACCAGAAAAGTCGCATCGCTTGCTGACTCATTTCTAACCCAGATGTCGCAACCCCTCCTGCATTACTTGCTTTACCGGGTGCAAACAATACCTTTGCATGTTCAAAACGTTTTACAGCGCCTGCTGTACAAGGCATATTCGCACCTTCAGCTACACAAATCACGCCATTCTTGATCAGCGTCGCCGCATCATCTTCACTCACTTCATTCTGAGTTGCACAAGGCAAAGCAACATCAACAGGAACCCGCCAAGGTCGTTCGCCCGGAATAAATTTTGCGCCGACACGCTCAGCATAGTCACTTACACGACCATAAAGATGATTTTTCACTTCGGCCAAAATCGCCAATTTCTCGGGCGTGAAGCCAGCTTCATCGACGATGGTGCCACTCGAATCTGAAACGGTAATCACTTTCGCGCCAAATGCCATCGCTTTCTCAACTGCAAATTGCGCGACATTACCAGATCCTGAAACAGCAACACGCAGCCCATTCAACGATTGACCGACATGTTTCAGCATTTCTTCAACAAAATAAACTGTACCATAACCCGTTGCTTCGGGTCGTACCAGGGAGCCACCGAAGCTAATTCCCTTCCCTGTAAATACACAATCTGCACGATTCGTTAATTTCTTAACCATGCCCGCCATAAAGCCTACCTCACGACCCCCAACCCCGATATCACCTGCTGGCACATCGGTATCAGAACCTACATGACGAAATAGCTCGCTGACGAATGCTTGGCAAAAACGCATCACCTCACCCGGGCTTCTCCCTTTAGGATCAAAATCAGACCCCCCTTTCCCGCCACCCATAGGTAATGTCGTTAAAGCATTCTTAAAAGTTTGCTCAAAAGCCAAAAATTTAAGGATTGAAAGATTAACAGAAGGATGGAAACGAATCCCTCCTTTATAAGGGCCAATTGCTGAACTATGCTGAATACGATAACCCCGATTGACCTTTACTTCACCATGATCATCCACCCAGGCAACTCGAAAGATAATGGTTCGTTCAGGTTCGACAATTCTGTCTAACAAGCCATGCTCAGCATACCGAGGGTTATTGGTAATAAAAGGCCACAAACTCTCTATTACTTCTGTAACAGCCTGCATATATTCAGGTTGGCCTGGATTACGTTCAGAAACATAATTTCTGAACTCTTCTATTCCTTTATATTTCATTCTATTTTCTCCTCTCTGCTTGATCAGCGTTCGTTATTCCCCAAAACTTTCTGCCATTAATCCAATTTTTTCTCTGATTTTAATGAATTCTTTTTAGTCACAAATACAAAGTGTAACTGGATTACTTGCAATATTACAGCCATCTTTTATTTGCGTGATGAAATCTTGATTGATTCTATTTATATCTAGATTTTGGTCGGTTAGGCTTATTCAACAATTCTTTGTAGCAATGCCCTAAATTGCAATCTCAAAATTAAGAAACCTGAATTTTACCTTTCCATAGCATTGCAAAGCTGGTCAGCATTCATTGAAATAACCTAATCAACGGGTCTGCTAATCAAATATTTCCAAAGGAACAAAAAGTAATTTTACCCCGGAAGGAGGCTCA
>ERZ724526.1509-NODE-1509-length-12018-cov-4.010282_pt1 | contig 12018 bp, 10 predicted proteins | sample MGYA00376059_ERZ724526 | MGnify/ENA primary metagenome ERZ724526 (study PRJEB28724, sample SAMN07190883) | activated sludge metagenome | isolation source: activated sludge of sewage treatment plant in Hong Hong | place: Hong Kong | collected 2016-03-17 ... | reverse complement strand
TCGCGCACCACAATTAGGTCTTCGGGCTGTACGGCAGCCTCCAGCGGCAGGACCAGGCTTAGCTCCTGCCCATCCACGACACGCCGCACCGTTAATTCATTTCGATCGGCCTTTTCCGTGACCCCACCTGCCAACGTGAGCGCCTTTTGTAGACTGATGTTGTCGCTGTAGGGGTAGGCACCGGGCGTTTTGACCTCGCCACTGATGTAGACCTTATAGTTATGACTGCCTATGGCCAAAATATCGTTGGGCAAAATCAGGTCATCCCAACCGATGCGGATCGTTTGGGCGCCACTCTCCGTCACCCGCGTCACCTTGAGGGATTTTTTATCAGCCTTGTCGGTGAAGCCTCCACCGAACGAGACCGCCTTTTTCGCCGTCAATTGCTCTTCGAAAGGATAGGGGCCAGGACGCACCACCTCGCCCATGAGATAGAACTTCTGGAGCTGAGCGACGACGATCACATCGTCCGGAAGCAAGGGCGCCGTCAACGGCGCGTTGAAGTTCTGTTCGCGACCTTCCGTATGGCGAGTGATCGTGAGACTATTGCGCGCAGCCTTGTCAGTAAATCCGCCGGCCATGGTCACGGCCTTCTGCGCAGTCAGCCCGTCCTCGAACGGAAACCCACCCGGCGCTTTGACCTCCCCGCTTATATAGACATTTCGATGGCGGACGATGGAAACCGTGACCTTGGGTGATCGCACATACCCTGCGGCCAGGCGTTTGGTCAGAATCAACTGCAAATCCTGAGTGGTCTTTCCACCAACCTGCAACACGCCTAGCAGCGGATAATCGAGCTTGCCATCCCCGCTGACCCGCCCCTCAACCGTCAAATCGTCTTCGCCGAATACTTGAATCCGTACGACATCGTTGGGCCCGATGCGGTACCCCGATGGTGGACCCTGCGTCTCCGCGGCCGCATGGAGAGCCATTAGAACCGTCAGCACAATGCTCAGCCAGCATAGGATGACTCGTGTCTCCATAAAATGTCTCCGCCTCCTCATTCGACGGGACGAAAAGCGGCCCCCACTAGGACCGGCGTCACGGCACTGATAACGAGAGTCTCAGGCGCATGCCGACAGGATGGTGCCGTCGGCCGCCGGAACTGCGTGCTGCCTCAGGAGGAACCACGGTATTGCTCAACCGCGACACAGCACCGTGGCTTCGCTACGTTAAAAAAACCGCTGCGACACCACGATGATATCGTCCGGGAGAACCGGGGCACTCAGCGAGAGTTCGAACATCTGTTCCTGTCCATCAACCATTCGAAGAACCTTAGGTTTTTTCGATGCTTTGTCAGTAAACCCCCCTGCCATCGTAATCGCCATATGAATCGTCAACCCACGTTCATAGCCATAGTCACCAGGCTTATGCACTTCTCCATTCACATAAAATCGCTGAGCCGGCGCAACCAAAATCAGATCATCCGGTAGCACCACGGTGGTCACTCCGGCATCAATGATTTCCAGACCCGTCTCCCGGTGACGCTCGACCCGTATACCAGCCTTGCTGGCCCGTTCTGTAAAACCTCCGGCCATACTGATCGCCTTCTGAACCGTGAGTCCTTCCTCATAGGCGTATCCTCCGGCCGCCTTTACCTCTCCGCTGACATAGAAGTTCCGATGCCGGGCGATCGACACCGTCACCCGAGGCTGCTTCAAGTACCCCGCACTCAACCGTGCCTTCAGGCCGGCTTGTAATTCTTCCGTTGTTTGTCCCGTCACGGAGATCAACCCAAGCAACGGGTAGTCTATCCTGCCGTCACCTCCCACCTTCCGCTCAACCGTCAGATCGTCTTCTCCGTAGACTTGAATTCTGACGACATCATTCGGGCCGATCCGATAGGGTTCCGGCTGGAGAGGCACCGACCCCACTTCCGATATTACGCCGGACACGACGACGAGCAAAAAACCGAACAGTCCCTGAAGAATAATTCTGGCCATCTGCCCCACCTCGTGTTTCGTCGTTCGCGGATTCTTGCTCGCCTTCGATGTCAACCCAATCACGTTCGACCGCCAGCACCGCATCACGCTGCGCGGGTTGAAACGCAGGCACCAAGAGGCCGAGCCTGGCCAAGACCTCGCTTGCATTCTGCAGATAAGCCATCTCTTCCAGCCCGGCGATGGCGCTGAGCAACGCCTCGCGCGTGGGAACCTGGTTCAGGCGGACTGCCAAGATTTCCTTGAGCGGTGACGCCACGACCGTCTCATCAGGCCCCACCAGTTCTTCGGCGAGTTTCTCACCCGGACGGAGGCCAGTAAAACAGATGGGAATTTCCTGGTCCGGGACGAATCCCGAAAGACGGATCAAGTGTCGCGCGAGATCCTGCAATCTGACCTGTTCGCCCATTTCCAGTACATAAACGGCACCAGGATTGGCCAGCGACGCAGCTTGCAACACTAGCTCAACCGCTTCCGGGATCAACATGAAGTACCGCTGTACGTCGGGATGAGTAACCGTTACCGGCCCTCCCCGTTTGATCTGCTGAAGAAAATGCGGGACGACGCTACCATTACTGCCCAGCACATTGCCGAACCGCACGGTAATAAAGTTGGTTTTGCCCGTCCGAGCCATGTCTTGAATGATGAGTTCCGCCACACGTTTCGTCGCTCCCATGACACTTGACGGACGCACGGCTTTGTCGGTCGAAATCATGACAAACCGCTCAACGTCGAATTCTTCGGACAACGTCGCGACGGTCCGCGTACCGATAATGTTATTTTTCACCGCTTCGCAGGGGTTGTATTCCATCAACGGCACATGCTTGTGAGCGGCAGCGTGGAACACGATTTCCGGACGGTAGGCTTCCATGGTCGATCGAAGCCGGTCTGCATCCATCACATCGCCGATGACCGGGTAAATGTGGGGCGGGGCCGTGTGGTGACCCAACTCGCTATGGATGGCATACAACCCATTCTCGTATCGCTCGAACAGTATGAGACATTCCGGCGCATAGGACGCGATCTGCCGACACAACTCGGACCCGATTGAGCCACCTGCCCCTGTCACCAACACCCGTTTTCCCTTCAACAGTGCAGCCGTCAGGGAACGATCCAAATCGACGCGAGGTCGATGTAATAGGTCCTCCACCGAAAGATTGCGAAGTTGATTCACCTCAGATTTGCCATCCAACAACACACTGAGGTCCGGCAGAATCTTAATCGACACGGTGTATGCCAGCAATGCTTTGGCGATTTCCCTGGTGGCCGTCGCGCCGATGCTGGGCATGGCAATTAGAATAGCGTCCGGCTTGAGGCGTTCCATGATGCTGGGAAGTTGCGCCTGCGTACCTAAAACTTTGACGCCATGGATGCGTTGGCCGCTTTTCCGCCTATTGTCGTCTATGAAACCAACAGGGTCATAGCCAAAGGATCGTTTTTCTCGCAATTCACGAACCAACCGTTCCCCCGCATCGCCGGCTCCATAAATCAGCACTCGCTTCGTTTCTCCGATCGTTGACGAGGAAGTGACCAGTCGCCTGGCAATGCGGAATCCGGCGGTCAGCATGATCAAGACCAACGCGTCAATGAGATAGACCGACCGGGGGTAACTGAAGAGTCCCAAGCCATAGCGAATAATCAGGCAGAAGACCAATGTTCCGCTCAGCGTGGCACCGACAATGTTTTTGATATCCCACAGACTCGTGTATTGCCACACGGCCCCATAAAGCCTGAAGAGCAAAAACATCACCAGTCGAACACAAATCAGAGCCGGCAACGCTGCCAGGAAGAGGTCCATGGCCCAATCGGGAATGTCTCCGTCAAATCTGAGCCAAAATGCAGAATAATTGGCAAGAGAGAACAGCGTAACATGCAAGACAAGCATGAGCGCGGATTTAGGACTGGAAACTCGTTTCAGTATCCACATAGATTGTGCACCGATCGATTAAAAGTTAGCGGTTCGGGGAACCACCGATGGGGGAGCGAAAGAAGTAGGAAGCCGACTCAGCGACACGCACAGGTTCGACTAGCGACGGGAGGCCGAGCGGGAATCCTGAGGATCGCTCGTCGTTGGACAGTCCATTCGTACAATGCCGGAACAGAACGTGCCATGACTGCCGCCACGAGACTGGGTAGGTATGATGCAACCTCTCGGTTGACCAGACTCATCCTCGTAGTGGTTTCTGGCGGTGCGAGGAAATGAATAGCGGTATTGCTGCCGGCAAACACGATTGCGAAAATCGCCGCTGCCCTGGCCAAGTGATACGATGACGTCACAACAATCACGCGCGTGAAGCCCTCGCGATCGAAGATGCGGCGCAACGCTACGGCTTCATCAATCGTATTATGCACATGCGTCGCACACCTAGGTCCTGGCCCGTGCGTCCGTAAACACAATGGATCAACCAAGGTAGACATGATACCGGGGGCAATCCCCTGCTCAACCAGCGATGTCGCATACGCCATTCGATCGGAGCTTCCCGCAAGGGGGACAACCACATCAGCGGGGAGAACGTGCGTCGGAAACGGTTGGCCTGGATGGAGAACGACTTGCAGTAGCCCCCACCACAATAAGACCACGCTCACAAGCAGGATGCTGACGCAGTACGCGAGACCACGCGCTCGAAAATGAAACTGACGTTGATTCATCGACAATGCATGCCATCATAGATAAGCAACTTTGACTGCTTAAGCTAAAAGCCGCTTTACTTCCGCACACACAGTAGCGATTTCATCTGCCGTCATGTGGGAATACAGGGGCAAGGCGAGCCCCTCGCGGCTCGCCTTCTCCGTCTTCATCAAGCTGGAGCTCAACCTCATGGGATGCTGCTTGAAAATGGCCTGGGCATGGACCGGCGGATAAAAGTATCGTTTTGTCTGGATCCCGGCCTGCTTGAGGTCCTCGTAGACCTGATCACGGCTGCGTTTGGCTTGCTCGCCGATGAAGAGAACGAAGTAATTGCCGCTGGTGGTGCGATCGTAGGGATAATCCTGGACCTGACAGTCTGGCAGCGCCCCCAACCGATCACGATAGAGTGCGATCCGTTCGGTTCTCGCCTTCACCAGGTCCTGCACCCGTTGAAGCCCTAGCAGGCCGATGGCCGCATGGACTTCACTCAGTCTGGCCGACAGTCCCAAGTGGACCATCTCTTCTCCCTTCTCCAAGTCCTTGCCGTAATCGCGCATGGAACGAACCCGCTCAGCGATCATCGAGTCGTTCGTAGTCAGCAACCCGCCCTCAACCGCCGTCACCACTTTTGTGGGGCTAAGCGAAAAGACCTCGCACACACCAAATTGCCCGAGCGGCTGCCCCTTGTACGTCGCCCCTAACCCCTGGGCACTGTCAAAATACACAGGGATCCCCTTGCGTCTCCCGATCTCCAACAACGCATCGATGTCCGGCGGCAGCCCGTAGACCGAGACGCCGCAAATCGCGCCCGTCTGCGGCGTGATGTTACGCTCCACATCCTCAGGATCGATAGTGCAGGTCCCTGGCAAGCAGTCGCAAAAGACCGGCACCAGCCGACTCCAGAGCAACGCCTGGGCGGTAGCCGCAAAGGTGAAGGAGGGTACGATGACTTCGGTGCCAGGCTTGAGTCCAAGCGCTTGCGGCACCAGCATGAGGCCTGCCGTACAGGACGACAGCGCAATTGCATGACGCGCGCCGGTCACGCGGCACGCCTGTTCCTCCAAACTACGCACAACCGGACCAACGGTCACAATTCCCGTTTCCCACCCGCTGTGCATCATGGTGAGAATCTCTTCCAAGGAAGGGAGCGTGGGCCTGATGATCGGCATGGTGATCACGATTTCCTCCGTAATGTTGGTGAACTGGGGATGCGAAATAACAATTCGAGGAGATATGAGGGTCTTTCCGCTTAGAAATTCGAGACGAGGATCATTATCAGGCACTGATGGGAGTAGGCCTGCGGGGAGAGCTTCAAAATCTTAACTCCCCATGACCTATCGGCTGTTGTAAGAGAGCTACCATCTGTACGTAGGTTCACGCAGTAGCCTTCAATCGCAATCTACCGAGGCAGGCGTTTTCTGGACCGACTGAGAACCCGAGGCCGACAATACCTGATACAAACGAGCAAGCACCCGCTCGATCGGCGCTTTGAGTCGGACGGTCCGCCCCAGGAGCACTGCGCCACGTTCGGACGCCGCCGCCCACGAGTCCTGCCCGTCGATGCAGAGCACACGACGCACGGGGTCCAGCCGACGCAGTGCAACGAGAGCCGCCTCATCCGCCATCAGCGAAGCCGGGCCGCGGAAATACTTTTGCCCCAGACGCCCGATCGTGTAGGCCGCGCGTTGCGTCGTCAGCGTGAATTGGGAAAACCCGTAGCGAGCATAGACCTCGTCCGCCTCACCGAGATAAGTCGACGTCCACTGGAAGTGTCTGTCCGACTCCTCCGCCAGGGGTACGGCCATCAACAGCCGTGTTGCAACCGGCTCAAGGCCGAGCGAGCGATACCAGGACGCGGCCTGGATATTCTCCTCGTACACATCTATTGCGAGACTTCGGATCTCGGAGCGACCGATCAGAACCACACTTCGTACCCATAACACCGTACCCACTCCACATCCTTGTGCTGACGGGTGCACGAACAGGTAGTTGAGGAACAGATCTTCTCCCTGGTGTCGCCAAGCGGACATCCCGACGACGTGTCCTCCAACCTCGGCCACGAAAAACCTGTTACCCGACTCGGATGTCATCTGATCGCGAAGAAAGCCGTCGAGGCCGATGCCTCCGAGAATCGTTGTCTCCCGCATAAGCGGGCTTGAAGCCGCGCGAACGACCGCTGCAATAGTTGTACTGTCGTCCGGCAATGCCGGCCTAATGACGGGAGGTTCGGCCATGACCATCGATGCACCACTCCCTCGCGGGGAAGGAAACAGAAAATTCAGAGGTCTATGATTGGGGAACAGAACCGAAGGCAATCGCAGTCAGGCTTCCACCCCGGGGTCATGGGCGACCGTCGTGCCTACCGAAACAGGCGGCAACTGCGATGCAGAAGGAACGGGCCTCCGATAGGCGGGAAAAAAGTTAGTCGAGATCGACTGTTCTTCCCCGGCTGGTGTGGCCGCCATACGGGAGAGGCTTTCATACTTGGATTGATCCACAATCAAACGATAGGAGTAAAAATCGGCCTGAGCATCCGAAAATCCTGCTTTGAAGTGGAATAATGAATCGTACGCGCCTCCAACACCGCCCCCCAGATGCAACACCCGATTCATCCGCCCCTGCGACCAGGCGCGCATAGCCGGAATGAGGAGCTTATTCGGCCCAAAACGTAGACAGTCGTTAGCCGTGGCCGAGAGGTGATAATGAACTAAGCCTCCCATCTCAACGAACACACCACCCGCCACCACCGCCCCAGTCCGAGAGTGCACACAACAAAGATGCATGCTGGAGCCAAGAATTGATTTTAGATCGATGAAGTATTGCTCCGAATACAAACAGCTCGCTGCCCCCACACGTTGCATCGTATCGCGATAAATCGCCGTGAACGCTGCCAAGTGCGCCCAGTCGTCAATCGACACCTCAAATCCATCCTGAACCAGCCGTTGGTAGTTCTGTTTATGATTCCGCCGCACCTGCTTCCAGAACTCATCCTGTGTGACAGACAGATCCAGGTAGATGGTCTGGCCATGGTGCACCATCTTCCCAAATCGGCACAGGTCGCCTTTGTTGAGTTCCCAGAAGGGGTGGAGACGGAAGAAAGCCGCCACCACGTTCCGCTCCTGTGCCAACCCGACAAAGGCTTCAAGAAAAGCCGGTAATTGTTCCTGTGTCGGAGCCACCAGAGGTGTGGAATACCCATACGGCGAGACGCAATCGCACCAATCGGGAGACGCATTCAGCGACTCCGGCAAGGGGCGAAGAATCATGGGGGCTAAGAACGAGGCGTCTCGACATTGAGCCCAAAAGGCCATGGGGACCCCGCCCTCATGAGTCGCGCACAACCTCACATACTCAGGAAGATGGTAGAAGTCATGCCAATTGGATTCGAGATACTGCCGCCACCGCGAATCATCGGGGGAGATAAATTCTGCCTGCATCGTAACCGCCACCCATTCAAAACCTACTACGACAGACTCAACCAATAATCCATTAGGTAAGATTGACCGGAGAAGGCAATCGGAACAAGATGGGAAGCGGATGCTGCCGGGAATGCACTAGCCCCGATACAATGGGAAAAACCCCTCTGCCGGTGTCCAGTCTAAACGGTGTGCATCGCACCAGGCCGCTCGGCGATCAACGAGGGATTGATACACCGCTTGGTCAAAAATTCTCGTACCGACACAAAATGGCACTTGTGTGTTTGGAGCATACCGCTGCTTATATTTAAATAACGAATCTTCGGCGGAATTATAGCCGCCACCGAGCACAACATGGTGCTTGCCCGTGCGTTTCCCCCACAGATTAACTGCGTGCCGTAGGAGTGGATTGGCGCGTACGCGCATTCCCGCTTCGACTGTTCCATTCAGAAATGAGTAGAGGTAGGTCTCGGATATGATGAGCAGTTGACTCGACACAACCTTGCCTTCATGCCACGCATGAAACAGCGTGACCTGCCCAGGAAGGCAGACGATTAAGTCTTCAAAAAATTGTCTTGGGAAGTAATAGATGGAGCGAGCCCCACGCCTATCCATCGTCGAATAGTAAATGGTGAGGAACTCTTCCAACCGAGTGCAGTCTCGATCGATTTCAACTGTGACACCAGCCCGCTCAGCCTGGCGAACGTTCCGACGCGCATCCTGATCATAACTCGCCAAGAGCGATTCGGCCGCCGGCTCCAGTGACACAATGACGGCCGGGCCTTTCTCCGAAACATCCCCGTAAAAAGGAATCAGACTCTCCCGGAACAGAGACAATCGGGCAAATAATGACACTGCACCGATGGACCTGCCCCATGAGTCGAATCCAACCCAGAATGCATCCATTGCATAGGATCCCCAGCCAAAGGGTCCACCATATCCATACGGTGACACAAGATCGCAGCCAGCAACGTCTCCCGCCCAGCCTTCAACACTAATTGGACGGACAATCAGGGGGAACAAAACTCCACCGTCAGATCCAACCTGACAGACACACACCGTTTGATCCTTCGGCCGAGCGAAACGCTGAGCGTATCCTGGATGGGCGACGACGTCGCGATTTGGCCAGCTGTGCCACAGAGCAAGCCATCGGTCCCTCTCCGCAGGAATTGCGGCATCAAGAACAAGAAAGTCCCCTCGTTTACCTGACGTTGCGAGAGGCGCTGCACCAGCGTCTTCATTCATCCGCCTCAAATCGGTACCCCGAAGCTCGATCTGTTGTGGTCGAAGCAAAGACTCCGTCGCTGGCAACTTCTCCACAGATACGGTGGAATTTTTAGAACCTGCACCAGCGATGCAAGCATTGTATGGCTTGAGCATAATTTCCCTCTGTTCAACCTGGTAAAAAAGAGACGCGTACGGCCAAACACCAACTACACGTCCATAGTTCTTTGAGCCGCCCAGGTGCAACTACTGACATCACCCGTGAGATCTTCCGCCGCCATTGTCCAGGGATCGCGTAATGAGCGGCGCGATGCGATGCCCGATGTACCGCGCCACCCTCTCGTTTGCCGGCGGCGTCAAATGACAATCATCTGTAAAGGCATCCTCCTTGATCTCACCGAAGATGTCCGTCATGTCGATGAACGGCGCCCCCTGCGCCGCCGTAACCTGCTGCAGCTTGGCGGTCACGAAGGGACGCGCCCGATTCTTGAATTGCCGGTAGTTGATCGGCTGGGCCTGATCGACTTCCGTCGACAGTCGCTGTTCAAAGTCCGTCAGCACCTTGTGCTGTTCGAACAAGAGGTCCGGCTGCAATGTAAAGACTGGAACGATGCCCTCGTGGTTGAGGATGAGGGCGTCTCGTTCCACCATGCGAAGAAAGTTGCTTTCCGCATTGAGCTCGAGATTTCGCAACGCCTCGTCCACGTTGATTTCACGCCGTGGCTGCGGGCGCAGGTTTTGAATAGCCCACCAGAGCGGACGCAGTTTTTTCCCAGCCAAGTAGACAAAGTGGCTCTTCCGATAGAGCCAGAATCCCGTATAGCCGACCCACGCCGTGAACGATGGTTCATCCAGATAGAGATGGGACCATTGCCGATAAGGATAGTCGCGGAATTGATCGTACCCACGTTCCCACGGGTAATAGTCGTTGTAGCCGTCGATGAACACCACCATGTCTGGATGGTATTTCAGGATCGTCTGATTGAGGTAGATGAGATGGTGGTGGCTGGAATGACTGGAAATGGCCGCATTGATCACCTCGATGCGACGAGAGGGCAGCAGGTCATTCAGGTAGCGCTCCAGATAGTGGGCGATCGTTTCGCTGTTCTTCAGCACAGGATACTTCTGATGCCCTTGCGGGGACAAGGAGCCGAGCCCGTAAGCAGTCGATCCGCCCATCAGGAAAATGCGGTAGGTGCCGGCCGGTTTCTGCGTCGGCACGTCCTCGTCACGGCGAAAGCCCTGGGCGTTGTGCATCACGCCGCGAGTGTCCTGATAGTGCGGCGTCGGGTGAATGTTCTTGTAATCGTCGAATTGGTGCATCATTAGATGCTCGCCGTCGTAGCCCTCCGCCATGCGCAGATAGAAATAGGACACGACTTCGAGCATCGTGGCCCCCACCAGCGCGGTCACTAACACCCCCAGGACCAGCACCCGCCTGGAAATGCGCCGGCGCGAGGAAGCGCAGCAGGCGCTGACCCAAGGGCAGAAGCTGTCGGTCTTGGCTATTCATGTTTCAAATCTAGCCGCACTGCCATCTGTCATTGCCTCCAAGCACGCGAAGTCTTCCTCGGTTGGACAGAACGTCCAACCGTTCGGCTCATGCAACTACGACATCACACTATTTGTGATTTTGAGGAAGAATCAGTCGTTTAGGGCAATCCTCTAAACTTCTCGGTCGCAAGGGGATGTCCTGGTGGCACGACTCCTTCTCGCTTAAGGACCTTCCAGAGCGTCAAAACGAGAATCTTGATGTCCAACCACATCGACCGGTGATCTACATACCACAAGTCCATCGCGAACCGTTTTTCCCAGCTGGTGGTATTACGACCGTTAACCTGAGCCCATCCGGTGATTCCTGGCAGTACATGATGCCGCCGCTGTAATTCAGGGGTATAGTAGGGAAGGTACTCCATAAGAAGCGGTCGTGGACCAACCAAGCTCATCTCGCCTCTGAGGACGTTCAGCAATTCTGGCAGTTCATCCAAACTCGTGGATCGAAGAAACGTTCCAAATCTGGTCAATCGCTGTGCGTTCGACAAGAGTTGCCCAGATTCGTCACGGCTATTGGTCATAGTCCGGAATTTGATCAGGACAAACGGCTTCCCCTCAAGACCTGGCCGTTGTTGGAGAAACAGAATCGGCCGACCTAACACGACCACAATAGCCAACGCCACTATGAGGCCGAGTGGTGCAACGATCGGCAGCAATATCAAAATCACGATGAGGTCGAACATTCGCTTCATGAGCTGGAGCAAAGATCGACTCGAAGCATCTCTTCTTTGAGGCGTATCTGCACCATCTCCTGCCCTCGGCTGGGATGGCATATCCCTAGAAGACAACAACCTCTCCTCTTCAGCATGCCCCATGTCGTTGACTCCCAACGCGACATTATTCAGATGCGCTCTCAGCACGTACACCACTGCTATTCTGTGTCTACCACAGATGTAGGAACGCACAGGTTCCTTTCTTGGAGCAATCGCGCATACTGCTCAAGTACTCGCGCAAAGACCTTGCGTTCGTCAAATCGATCCTGCGCGAGGTGGTGTCCTCCAATCCCCATTCGCCTCGCCTCCTCCGAATTCATCAGGATCCGCAGAATGGCCTGCGCCAAGGCTTTGGTATCACCTAACGGAACGAGTAGTCCGTTGCGACCGTGCTCAACAGCTTCACGATTGCCTTTTACATCGGTGACTACAGCGGGAATTCCCATAGCTGCCGCTTCCATAACCACGCGCGGGATCCCTTCGAAGAGGGAAGGCAGCACGAGCACATCCATGACCGAGTACAGTGCGGGCAGGTCTGTATT
>ERZ724526.1507-NODE-1507-length-12023-cov-4.808824_pt1 | contig 12023 bp, 8 predicted proteins | sample MGYA00376059_ERZ724526 | MGnify/ENA primary metagenome ERZ724526 (study PRJEB28724, sample SAMN07190883) | activated sludge metagenome | isolation source: activated sludge of sewage treatment plant in Hong Hong | place: Hong Kong | collected 2016-03-17 ... | reverse complement strand
CCCCTTCTGACGCCAGTGTACGCGCGTCTGATTCCGCTCGACCTCCTCGGGGCGTGGATGGCGACGGGAAATGTCGTCGCATGGCTAACACTAATCGATCCGAACATCTCGAGGGTGCTCCAGCAGAGAATCGCTCGGGCGGCAGGGGCAGGAAACGAGCAGGAGATCGCCTCGCTCGTAGCGGCGGGCCACGTCCTCGGCTTTGGCGTTGGCCTCGCAATGGCAGCATTCATCCCGGCGGTCCCAGTTCTCCTTCGATACGTGCCGGGTGCTGGTTCGGCCCCGGCCGAACTCGAGGCATCACTGGTGGTCTCACTTGCGGCGACAGGAACCCTCATCGCTTCGTTTGCGCCGGGCATGGTCAACGTGGGCCTTCAACGCACGTTTCTCGCGGGGATTATCACGGCGGGAGCGACTGTCGTCGGAGTCGTGTTCACGTTTTACGCGCTCCTCGCGGGCTGGGGCCTGGTATCGCTACCGGGGGGGCTGCTCGTGCGTTCGTCGATCCTCTTCGTCCTGAACGCAGCCTCTGTCTACGTATCGCGGTGGCGTGTCACGAGATGGCGCATCGCGCCCACCTGGCTGGAGATCCGAGCGCTTCTCGGGCCATCCGGCTACACCTTCCTTGAGCGGTTCGGGCAGGCGATGACCGGGCAGGTGGAGCCGATGGCGATTGCCTTCGCAGCGGGAGCGTCTACGACGGCCCAGTACTCGATCACAAGCCGGCCGCTGGAGCCCATTCGCATGACGGTGGACCGCGTCCTCCCGGCGCTGGCCCCGGGCCTCTCCCACCTTGCAGGAGAGCGCGGAAACGAGGCGGTAGCAGGAGTCATCGGGAAAGTCTACGGGCCCCTGGGTGGATTGGCGTCGATCGGCGTGGCAGCAGTCACGCTGGCGTCGGGGCCCCTAGTCACACTATGGGCTGGGCCGGGGACGTTCGCGGGCTATGCGGTGGCTGCGGCCGTCGGGGTAGCCGCAGTGGGAAGCAGCCTGGCGTCCCCCGCTGGTGAGATCCTCTATGCTCTCGGAGACGTGCGCTCGGTGGCGCTAGGCCGAATCCTGGAGGGTGCACTCAGGATCGTAGCTCAGGTCGTCGGCGCCCTAGTGTTTGGCTCAATCGGAATCATCCTTGGTGGTGTCTTGGCAACCTCCGGTGTGGCCCTGGCCTGGATGAATCCGCGCGCAGAGCGTGCGATGAAGATCAGCGCAGGCGGCATCAACCGCCGGTATCTTCAGTCCCTCCTTCTCGGCGCAGCCGCCGTCGTGACGGCATCTCTGGGTGGCGGTGCTGCCTTTCGAGGCACCTCTACGACTGCCAACTGGTCGATCCTCGCGGTCGCGATGGCAGGCGCCGTGGGAGTGTCGCTTCTCGGTCTCTTCCTTTGGCCTGGGCTCCGCCGGGAGAGCATCGCGTTGGCCGGGAGCTTTCGACGCGGCCGAAGCGAGTGACTTGCCAGCGACGGCCGCAGTTCACCATCCTCGAGCACACGTCTTAGGCAAGCTCTTAGTGATCAGCTGGGGACCCCAGGCCCGCCGAGGCCCGTGAAGCAGCTCGCCGAGAACTCGGGAGATCGCCAGGCGATCACCGTCATGCCATTCTCGGAAGCTCAGTAGTGGTAGTGGAATGAACGACTGGTTGGGCTGTCTGCGAAAGTCCGCTTTATACGAGCCTTGGAGACGCCTCCGGGAATGGCAGCAGTGCTCAAGGATGGAGGCCTTCCTGGGGGAGGCCCCTTCGACCCCGGCAGGAAGTTACTCGGCAGCGAGACTTTCACTTCTGTCTCGATGCTCTGTTCGGCGACGTCTAGACGCAACGTCCGCGATCGTTGCGTTCGGCACGAACGCCTGGGAGCAGTGGGGCCTCTGGCCGGCTTTCCAGAGACGAGGAGCGTTTCATCTATTCGACTATCGGCGTACCCTTGGGGCCCACCCTAGGGGGACTGCGACTGTGCGCGAGCGACTCGGAAGGGAGCTCCTCTCGTACGTCGAGGACTTGGAACGTCGATCGGGCCCAGTCGGCCTCGTTTTCATCTATGCGGCGGGGACCTACGTCGACCCACAAGCTATCAGAGAACTGGCCGCTCGGGGCATCTGGACCGTGCTGCTGTCGCTAGACGACAAACAGCAGATGCCTCCGCCTGGACACGGGCGCGTCGGGACGGAACAACTCGACGTGGCGACGGAGGTCGACCTCTACTGGACGACATGGCGAGCCGGCGCGGACTGGCTTTCAAAACGAGGAGCGCGCCCGTGGTACGCACCCGAGGCGGCGGACCCTTCGGTCTTTGCACCGCGAAACCTGAAGCGCGACATCGCCGTGCTCTGGCTGGGGAGAGCCTACGGTCCCCGGGCTGCGCTCGTGCATTGGCTCATGGACCGAGGCATCGCGGTTCAAGCGTTCGGCGAGGGATGGCCGGCCGGGCGCGTCCCCCTGGACGAGATGATCTCTCTGATTTCCAGGGCGGAGATCGTCCTTGGCATGGGAGGCGTGGGGCAGACGGACAAGATCAAGCACCTGAAGGGCCGCGACTTCGAGGTACCGATGTGTGGAGCAGCCTATGTCACAAGTTTCAACCCAGAGTTGACCGACAGTTATGTCATAGGTTCAGAGGTCGCCTGCTACTCATCGCGAGAGGAGTGCGCCGAGACAATCAGATACCTCTCGGGGCGGCCAGATCTTCTCGAGCGGATGCGGCGGGCGGCGCGAGCGCGTTGTGTGTCGGACCACACGTGGGACGCGAGGATCAACCAGTTGTTGGCGCTGCTCTCGGCTTCGCCCGAATGATCCGCAACCGAGGATGCCGAACGCACGAGCCCGGGACGTCCTCAGCATGGGGACGCGTGGCAAGCGGGAAGGCGCGTATCAGCCACCGCTCCCTCCGTTCCAATAGGCGTGCGACGTTGCATGGAATAAGCGCCCCATGCGTTTGTATTCGACGGATCCACGGAAATCAATGAGACCAATCGTGGCCGCGCGAATCCCGAAACAGTAGGCGCCACTCGGAGCTAAAGCACTAGAAGTCGGCGGGAATGCCGAAAGCCTCGGACCAGAGCGGAAGAATGGGGGGCCGAACTTCCGCGTCCGCCATTCCGGTGGGGCGTCCGCGCGGGAGCGAGAGCGTATCGGCAGGGCGCCCGCGAACCGGATGACTGCATAGAATGAAATCGTCGGCAATGCGACTACGCCAGTCCCTTAGAGCGCTCTGGCGTTGGAGATACCGCAAACCTCGTCCCGCGCCGAACGAATCGCGGCGACAACTGCTGGCGATGCTCTCGAGAGAGGGGCGGAAGAAGAGGACGGTCTTCCTGGGGGACAGCCTAGTAGCTTTCGGAGAATGGTCCGAATTGCTGCCGGGAAACGTAGCGAATCGCGGAATTACCGGGGACCGTACCGACGACCTTCTTGAGCGCCTCCCAGAAACTCTCGCAGGGTCCCCCTCTGGGCTCATTCTGCTCGTGGGCATCAACGACCTGCGGGCGGGAAGGTCACCGGAGAAGGTCGCAGGAACAGTCGGCCAAATCCTCGAAGATGCCATGTGTCGAATCTCGAGGGAATCGGTGATTGTTGTCTCGATTCTCCCGTCGCTGGAGATCGGAGGCGCTCCTTTGAAAAGCATTGCAAAGACGAATGAGAGGCTAGAGTCAGTAGCCGCCGCTGCGGGGGTCGGCTGGGTGGACGCCTTCGCCGCGTTTCTCGACGAGCGCGGCAGGCCGCTCTCGAGGCTGTTCGAGACCGATGGCCTACACCTCTCTCCGGAAGGTTATAGAAGCCTCGGAGATGTGATCACGCGAGGAATGCGAGCCAGGAGACATGGGGCTAGCGAGCAGGAGGACTAGCGGATGCGGGAGCGCGGGACTCAGGCACTACTGGCCCTGCAGGGGCTTCTTAGCCCGCGCCTTTGGCGCCGGAGCGTCGCGAACGTCGCCTCTCACGTCTACCACGCCTCGCTCCAGGCCTCCCGTCACCGCGCGGCCACATTTGGGCCGAGATGCACTGCGGATGCGTCGAGTCGACTGGAGCCGCCGGTTGACGTTGGACCGCGAACGACTCTCCAATGCGTGACGCTCGGCCGATACAGCTTCATTGCATTCGAAGGGTGGCTTGGAAACGCCGACGTGGGCCGGTTCTGCTCGATTGGACCGCGCGCGATTATCGGAATCGGTAGGCACCCATCTCGAGGCTTTGTCTCGAGTCACCCGGCGTTCTACCAGAGTAGCCATCGTTTCGGAGGCCGCTTCGGAAGGTCCGCGTTTGACGAGGCGAAGCGAACGACGATTGGGTCGGATGTCTGGATCGGTGCAAACGCCTTCGTCTCCGCCGGGGTCACGATAGGTCATGGAGCTATCGTCGGCGCCGGAGCCTTCGTCAATCGGAACGTGGAGCCGTACGAGGTGGTTGGCGGCCTACCTGCGAGAACGATAAGGTACCGGTACACCAGTGAGGAGAGGGAATGGCTACTGCAACTTTGTTGGTGGGATTGGACGACTGAGCAGCTGGAAAACTTCGGGTGGGCATTTCAGGACATCGCTACGTTGAAGCGAGCGCTCGTGAACCGCTCACGGGAGCAGTGCGACAAAAGCGATTGATCAGACAACGGCGGCATCGCTGAAGGCAAGCGAGATGGTCGTTGTGACAACGAAGCGCACTGCCATGATGAAGCATGATGTTGGTGGCGCCTCGATCTCGATTCCGAGGCACAGCGAATCTGAGAGGCGGTTTGTGCCCTGATGACTCAGCCGAAGCCGGTAGAACTGCCTCTGCAACTGCCGGGATGCGAGGAGACCTCCGCTCCATACGGGGGTCGCCTGGCGCTGGAGATGGTGGGCTGGCCGAACACAGTCGAGTGGTTTTGCGCCTTTGAAGAGCGCGCGAAGGCGTCAATGGGGAGATTCTTTCTCCCTGTGTATCGAATTGCCGATGGAGAGATGGAATTTCTGATTGGAGCGCGCCCGAATTGGGAGAGCGACAGTGTCTTAAGGGAGCTCGTGGCGGTAGCCCAGAAGAGAGTCGGCCTTCGAATCGAACGTGGCCGGGCAGGCTGGAAACTCAAGCGGCCGGGCACGTCATGGGGAGAGACATACACGGCGGCCGAAAGGCGGCGCTTGAAGCCGTGGTACGGAGAGACACTCCTGGCCCTGTCACGCGACGGAGTTCTGGCGCCGTTCCTCTATCGCGCGGCAAACGGCTGCTGCGCCGCGCTCCGAGGCCCCTTCCTTCAGTACCTCGAAAGACGGGGCATTCGACTTACTAAGGACAACTATGTCCCCTTCCACTTTCCGCTTTGGCTAGTGGCAGGCCCATGTTGGAGGACCTTCATCGAGGGAAAAAGGCTTCTCGTCATTACGCGCTGGACAGCGGAGCGCGAGTGTCGTGTCGCGACGGCGCTCAGGGAACTGGGTGCGGAAACGGTACAGTGGGTACCAATATCCTCAGGGAGGGCGCTCCTAGACAGGATCGACATCTCGGCTGTGAGACGTCCGGTTGACGTCTGCCTCGTCGGAGCAGGAATAGGCGCTTCAAACGTTCTTCTTCAGTTGCGGGAACTTGAGACCCTCTGTCTCGACGTGGGCGGATACCTGGATTGTCTCGTAGACCCCGATAGGACTTACCACGGCTTCATTCGCTCTCCAAATCGGAGTAGGTTGGCGGGCGATCCTGCCGACCCCGCACCAGACAAAAGGCGGGGTCCGTGAGAGTTGTTCCGGCGCGGGCGGCTGAGGTTAGCGTTGACGATGACCGCTCGGTCGAAGGCCCGGAGCGTAGCCAAGGGCCCGCCGAAATCCGATTCGAGATGCGGATCGGGCGGGAAGGCGCTCTGTCAACTCGTCTGTTTCAACTCGGATGCCTGATCTACGGCGTAAGTACGATCTATTATCTGCTGGTCGTACCAGATTGGGAGTTGGTGAAGCGGTCGATTCAGATTGGCGCCGGGCTGATTTGCGTGGCGGGATGGGCGGCCCTGTGGAGCAGAAACAGCGAGGCCCCGACTGAGTGCCGGGTCTTGGGAGGCTACGTCGTTCTCATGGGCCTCTACGGGACTCTCCGGGGAAACGCATGGAACTATCTTGCGTCAGACTTGCTGACCTTTGGGACTTTCTTTTGTACCACGTTGAGTTCACGCGCCGCGGTACGGGAGGCGACCCGCGTGCTCGCCGTGACGCTGACAGCTTCCGGCGTGCTGGCCTTGTGGATCCACGAGGATAGGGTGTGGGCGTTGGAGTCTATCGACCGCTTCGGTGGTGACCCGGGGTATGGCAGATTGGTGGCGGAGTGCCTTGGGCTTGGCGCCCTGCTCATCTTCTGGGCCAAGGGCCAGAGAAGAGCGTGGATGTACCTGCTCGGTGCGCTTGGATTGTCACTGGTCGGCCTGCTCGCCGTCCGCACGGCAACTCGAGAGTATGTGCTGTGGTTGTTCAGCGTGGCTCTTATCTGGGTCGCCGTCTCCCTGCGAGGCCGGCGGCGGATGATTGCACTGGGGTCGCTTGCCGTCGTTGCGATCGGAATATATCTGTTGGCGCTCAGGCTGAACCTGTTTGTCGCCTTGCGCGTGCAGGAAACAGACACACGAGAGGAGTATCGGCTCGAGGAGGCGCGGGCGTTGATTGACGAAATGCCGCCAATTGAGGTGGCTTTGGGGCGTGGCCTTGGCGGGACGCATCAGGTCGGCCTTTTCGCACTGGTCGAGGGAGGAACCGGTTCAGCGCATCTGGGATGGGCCCATCTGATTCTGAAGGGGGGCGTGATCTTCCTCGTTGTGTTGGGCTATACGCTCTGGCGAAGCGGCCGTGCCGCTCTTGTGGCAGGACTTCCATCGATACCGGGAAGCATGGCCTGGGTGGGTTGGGTGTTGATCACGGCATTTGTGGCTCATACCCGGTTTGCATATTTCAACCCTGGAAGCCTGCTGCTGGGCGTGTTGACGGGCGTAGGGCACCTCAGATCGATTCCGGGTGGCAGAGCGCGTAGCGGACGGCCGTAGGCGCGGAGGGAAAGGGCAGGGAGGTGGCCGGGTTGCTGAGGCGAGGACGGGGCATGGAAGGGAAGGGGCTGTGCTCGGCAGGAGTGTGAGGGGGACTCGGCGGAAGGCCTTGGAATGCAAGGACGGGGAGGGGCGTGCGTCGATCGGACTGCCCGGACGTACTGCTGGTGGGAGGATCTAGGTCGTGGCGGAGGCCTGCAGAGGGGATGGTTGGCTCTGGATCGGTCCGAGCCTTGGTCGGGACGGGTTGGACGCGGAGTCCGCGATAAGTCTTGCTGCCGCCAGGTGGCAGCGCGGCCTGCTAGCGGGACTGGCCGCGGTTGGACCTACGCCGCTGCCGGTTACGTACGTGCCCCACCGTCTATGGCCAAACGGTAAGGCGAGGATACGCGAAGGAGCGGCGAGCCTGGAGCCGTTGGAGAGAACGGTGGGGTACTGGAACGTGCCGGTACTCAGGGAACGATCGATCGCTCACGAGTTGACCCTGGCGGCGACGGACCTACTGCGTGGATGGGGGTTACCGCGAGTCGTCGTTACCTACAACGTCGGAAGGAGGGTAGTGTCTGCAGCACTGACGATGAGGGCGCGGTTGGGAGTTCCGTGGATAGCGATCGTCGCGGATGTCGCCGACGGTGTCGAAAAGAGGCGGCAGATGGAAGCGATGGCGTCGGCGGACGGCTGCGTGTACCTTTCTTGGGAGGCCTTCTTAGGGGCCCCGGGAGAAAACAAACTCCACTTAGACGGCGGGGTGGATCGCCTGCCGGCGGGCGATGAAGGCTTCTCAGAGCCGGGCCTGATCGTCTATTCCGGGGCCCTGAATGAGTTCGGGGGCCTACCGCTCTTGCTCGAAGCCATGAGGGACAGCAGACTATCCGGGTGCCGACTCGTCCTAACGGGGCGCAACCCGCCTGCAGCCCTCTGTCGGGTGTCGCGAGTCGGCGACCGCATCGAGTTCGCGGGGACACTCTCTGAAGAGGACCTGGAGCGACTCTCGAAGAGAGCGGCTGTCTTCGTTAACCCGAGGCCACCTGAGGCGACGGCTAGTGTCTGGAACTTTCCTTCGAAAGTGCTTGAGTATTTGAGCTACGGAAAGCCGACCGTGAGCACATGGTCTCCGGGTTTGGCGCCGGAGTACCGCGACGTACTTGTGGTCGCGCGCGAAGGGTCCGCATCCGAGGTCGCACGTTCGGTCATGTTGGCGTTGCGAATGTCGAACGAAGAGCGGGCGATTCTGAGGGGAAGGATTTGTTCGTTCCTCGCGGAAGGACGGACCTGGGAGCGGCAGGCGGCCCGACTGGCAGACTGGGTAAGTGGTCTATGGCCGACGGTGCGAAGGCACGGCCGTTGAAACTCGTAGTCGTGCATAGCATTCCGAGTCCCTATCGCCTCCACCTTTTCGCGGCGCTGAGCCAGGCCTGCAAGAGGAGTGGCATCCAGTTCCGAGTCGAGTTCATGGCGAAGGAGCACCAGGACCGAAAGCACTGGGCGTTTCGCAAGCAGGACGCCGGATTCACTTACCGGTTCTGGCAGGACGTTGGTCCTATGGCGGGAGGAAGGCGATGGCACTGGAATCCGGAACTCCTTCGGGAACTCTGCCGTGAGTGTCCCGAGTTTCTAATGGTGGGTGGTATCTGGGACAGCGTGACCGGGGCGGCCTTGACAGCTTCAAAGCCGTGCGGAGCGCTTCTCTCATGGATAGAAGGAAACGCACGTCAGATGGGCCGAACAAGCGGCGTCGTCGGACGTGTCAAGCGTCTGTTGATGACCATGCCAGACGCATTTGTAGTGCCCGGTGGGGTGGGCGAAGACTTCATTCGGGCGTACGAAGTCGGGAGGTCGAGACGGCCGGTTCTTCGCCTGCCGAATCTCGTGGACGAAAGGCGCTTCCAGCCTCAGGGCCAGGCGGGCCGCGAGCAGGCCCGGAAGGAACTTGGAATACTGGGGGGCAGACGGGTTGCATTGTGGCCCGCTCGTCTGATCCCGGAGAAGGGGATTCTCGAGTTTCTCGCTTCCATCGAGCTCGAGGATTTCGCTGGCGGCAGCGTGCTTCTAGTTGGAGACGGTCCGCTGCGAGGGAGAATTCAGGCTGAGATCGAGAGGCGGGCGCTGGCATCTGTGTTCGAGCTGCGACCGTCGGTTCCGTACGAACAGATGCCGAACCTCTACTGGGCGGCCGACCTCTTCTTGCTGCCCTCGATCCGGGACCAGAATCCACTCTCGGTTGTGGAAGCTCTTCATGCCGGGCTTCCTCTTCTTCTCTCGGGAATGGCGGGAAACGCTGACGAGGCACTGACCGATGAGCGAAACGGCTGGCGGCTGGACCCTTCCAATCGGTCAGGCGTTCGGAAGGTCATCCGGGAAGCATTCACCGCTGACCGTTCAGAACTGGACAGGATGGGGGCGATATCCCGCACGGTGGGTGCGAAAAGGTGGGGTTCGGAAGAGGCAGCCAAGGCTTTCGTCGAGGCAATCCTCAGGCGCGTCGGGCAAGGCCTCGCATGAGAAAACGGGGGAAAGAACGAGCTATTCGGAGGAGGACTGTGCAACGCGCCTGTCCAAGGATCGTGCTGCCAGGGTGAACGTAGAGTTAGCCATCGATGCCGTTGGCGCGTTGCATGGCGGCGCCGCAAGGGTGGCTTGCGGCGCTGCGAACGCGGCGATTAGGTCCGAGGATGTGGCCTGCCTGACGGTGTTTGCCTCGCCAGCTCGGCGAAGGCGATTCGACTTTCCGTCGTCGCCGAAGGCGCGAATCCTCGAGGTGGTTAGCGACGGCGGAGGTCTCGAGCGTATCTGGTGGCTGTCGCAGGGAGCGGCGAACCTCTGCCGAAGCCTGGGGGTGTCGCATGCCCTGTTCCTCGGGGGAGGAGGGATGTCGGACGCGGAAGTCGTCCGGGGCCTTCTCATCCAGCAATCAATTCCCTTCGTCAAAGAGGGCCTTGAGAGCTTGGGAGTGGCGGACCGAGTCAGGTTCGCGGTCATTGGCGGCATGATGAAGTGGTCGGCTTCAGCGGCAGATGTCGTTCTCGTACAGACCGAGACGATGCGTTCGCTTGTGCGAAGCCAGCTTGCAGGCGATGTCCGGGCCGTGAGGGTAGTTCCGGTCGGGCCTTTCGAAGGAGCTTGTTGCGTGCGGTCAAGGGCACAGGTGACTCGGTCGCCGCGACGCAATCGGAGGATCCTGTACGTCGGTAACAGCTCGGGCTACAAGAACCTCGTCGTCCTTCGGTCTGCTCTCGACGCCCTCTCGTCGAACGGGCAAGGAGCGCTCCTCGTAGCCACCCTAAAGAAGGGAACGCTTGGGCCGGAGCGGTGCGACATAAGCGAGATCGGCTACGTCGAGGGAGACCGGCTCTGGACCGAGTATGAGCAGGCAGATTGCCTCGTGATGCCGTCACTCTCGGAGACGGTATGCCTCCCGCTTGTCGAAGCGATGGAGCGCGGCCTGCCCGTCGTCGTCTCCGACCGGCCCTACGCGAGGGAGGTCTGCGGCCCCGCCGCTGTCTACTTCGACCCGATGAGTCCCGAAGATCTGGCCCGAGCGGTGGTGGAAGCGACAGCGGATACCCCGGAGAGGGAGAGTCGAACGGAGGAGGGGCGTAGCCGGGCCGCGAAGTGGGTTTCCCCGGCGGCCTACGACGAGCTCATCCGCGCAGTGCTGGAGGCACGGTGAGAGCCGGCGTTTCAGCCGGATCGAGAAGCAAGAGGTGTACGTGAAGCACGTCGTTCAGGACGTCGGCTCCGGCCGCACGACGGTCGCCGAGACGCCATGGCCCGCCCCCTCGCAGGGCGGGGTCCTGGTCGCGCTACGGGCATCGCTCGTCTCCGCCGGCACCGAACGCTACGTCGTGGACCTCGCCCGGAAGAGCCTCGTCGGGAAGGCGCGGCAGAGGCCGGACCACGTCAAGCGCGTCCTGCAGAAGGTGCGCGCCGAGGGGCTGCGGGCAACGTTCGAGCAGGTGCAGGCGAAGCTAGACGAGCCGATGCCTCTCGGGTACTCGGCCGCCGGGGTCGTCCTCGCGTGCGGCGCGGGCGTGGCGGACTTCAAGCCGGGAGACCGGGTGGCGGCGGCGCTGCCGCACGCTTCAGCGGGTGTCATCGGCCGCAACCTCTGCGCGCGCATCCCAGAGGGGGTGTCGTTCGAGTCGGCGGCCTACACCTCCGTAGCGGCCATCGGCCTCGAGGGGGTGCGCCTCGCTGAGACGACGCTCGGGAGCAGCGTCCTCGTCATCGGGCTCGGTCTCATCGGACAGATCTGCGTGGCGCTGCTGAAGGCCTCGGGGTGCCGCGTCTTCGGCACCGACCTGGACCCGGCGAAGCTGGCGCTCGCGAAGACGTTCGGCGCCGACGCGGTCGCGCTGGGCGGGAACGCGGATGACATCCGCTCGTTCGCGGGGGGCTTCGGCGTCGATTCGGTCGTCATCACCGCGGCCACGGAGAGCAACGGGCCGATCGAGCTGGCGGCCGAGGTCTGCCGGCCGAAGGGGCGCATCGTCCTGGTGGGCGTCGCGGGTCTGAACATCCCCCGGCCGCCGTTCTTCCAGAAAGAGCTGGAGTTCACGGTGTCGTCCTCGCTCGGCCCGGGGCGGAACGACACGCTCTACGAGGAGAAGGGGATCGACTACCCGATCGGCTTCGCGCGCTGGACGGCGCAGCGGAACATGCAGGCCGTCCTCGAGCTGATGGCCGCGGGGAAGCTGCTGGTGGAGAAGCTGACGACGCACCGGCTCCCCATCGAGCGGGCGCCGGAGGCGTACGACCTGATCACGGGCGGGAAGGAACGCTACCTCGGCATCGTCCTCGAGTACCCGGAGGCGCCGGAGAAGCCGGCGCGGCGCGTCGACTTCGCGGCCCGGAAGGCGTCGGGCGAGCCGGGCTTCTCGCTGGACGGCGCAGGCAACTTCGCCCGGCTCGTCATGCTCCCGGCACTGGACGCCGCGGGCGGCTTCCGCTGGCGCGGCATCTGCACGGCCAAGGGGATGAGCGCGGAGCACACGGGGCGGACGAAGGGCTTCGCCTTCGCAACGACGGACCTTGACGAGGTGC
>ERZ724526.1506-NODE-1506-length-12030-cov-13.909812_pt1 | contig 12030 bp, 24 predicted proteins | sample MGYA00376059_ERZ724526 | MGnify/ENA primary metagenome ERZ724526 (study PRJEB28724, sample SAMN07190883) | activated sludge metagenome | isolation source: activated sludge of sewage treatment plant in Hong Hong | place: Hong Kong | collected 2016-03-17 ... | reverse complement strand
CGTGAAGGCGGCCGGACCGTCGGCGCCGGCGTCGTCGCTAAAATTATCGCGTAACCGCTCTTTTTCAACCCCGAGGGTGGAATTGCTTTCACCCCATCGCTCTTTGAAAGTAAACAATGTCAAGCCAAAAGATCCGTATTCGCCTCAAGGCCTTCGATTATCGCCTGATAGATCAGTCGGCACAGGAGATTGTCGAGACCGCAAAGCGCACCGGCGCTGTGGTGCGTGGCCCGGTCCCGATGCCCACCCGCAAGCAGCGCTTTGATATTCTCCGCTCGCCGCACGTTAACAAGACCTCGCGGGATCAACTGGAAATTCGTACGCACCTGCGCTTGATGGATATTGTCGATCCGACCGACAAGACGGTCGATGCGCTGATGAAGCTCGATCTCCCGGCTGGTGTTGACGTCGAGATCAAGTTGCAATAAGCAGGATGTTCCGGATATAATCGTCCCTTTTCGGGGGTGGTCGATATCGGCCACCCGTTTGTTGTTATACATCGTCCGGCCAATCGCAGCCGGCGATGAGGAGAATAACCATGAGTCTAGGCCTTGTTGGTCGCAAGGTTGGCATGACTCGCATTTTTGCCGAGGATGGCGCGTCCATACCGGTAACTGTGCTTGACGTGTCCAACAACCGTGTGACCCAAGTAAAAACGCCGGAGATCGATGGCTACGCAGCCATTCAGGTCGCTTTCGGCAAGCGCCGTGCCTCGCGCGTCTCCAAGCCGCTGGCTGGCCACTTGGCCAAAGCGGGTGTGGAAGCGGGGCAGGTCCTCAAGGAATTCCGTATCGATGCCGACCGGCTCGCTGAGTTCAAGGCGGGCGACCAGGTGGCCGTGACGATCTTTGCCGAAGGGCAAAGGGTCGACGTCACCGGTACCTCGGTCGGCAAGGGATTCCAGGGCGGCATCAAGCGCCACAACTTCAGCTCGAACCGTGCTTCCCACGGCAACTCGCTGTCGCACAATGCACCAGGCTCCATTGGCCAGGCGCAGGACCCGGGTCGTGTCTTTCCCGGCAAGCGCATGGCGGGCCATATGGGCGACGCCCAGTCGACCATGCAGAGCTTGACCGTAATCCGTGTTGACGCGGAGCGCCAGCTGCTTCTGGTTCGTGGCGCCGTTCCCGGTGCCAAGGGTTCCGACGTTGTCGTACGTCCGGCAGTCAAGGCTTAAGGGGGCGACATGGATCTCAAGGTAATCAACGAGCAGGGTCAGGAGGCGGCAAAGCTGCAGGCCTCTGATGCCCTCTTTGGCCGCGACTTCAACGAGGCCCTTGTTCATCAGATCGTCGTGGCCTATCAGGCCAACGCGCGTTCGGGTGACCGTCAGCAGAAGGATCGTTCCGAAGTTCGCCATACGACTTCCAAGCCGTGGCGCCAGAAGGGAACCGGCCGCGCTCGCGCGGGCAGCAACGGCAGTCCGCTGTGGCGCGGCGGTGGTCGGATCTTTCCAAACACGCCGGAAGACAACTTCAGCCAGAAGGTCAACAAGAAGATGTTCCGCGCCGGCATGGCTGCAATTCTTTCCGAGTTGGCACGCCAGGAACGCTTGGTCGTCATCGATGGCTTGTCCGTCGATGCGCCGAAAACCAGGCTGTTCGCGCAGAAGCTCAAGGGCATGGGTCTTGAAGGCAATCTTCTGGTGATCACGGATGCGCTGGACGAGAATCTCTATCTCTCGTCACGCAATCTGCCGAACGTTCTTGTGCTCGAAGCCCGGGAGGCCGATCCGCTGTCGCTGGTCCGCTTCGCCAGGGTGCTGGTCACCAAGAGCGCCGTGGCCAAGTTCGAGGAGATGTGGGGATGAATCAAGAGCGTCTGATGCAGGTGCTGCTGGCACCGCAAATCTCCGAAAAGGCTACCTATGTGGCCGACAAGAACGAGCAGGTCATCTTCCGTGTGGCTAGTGATGCCACCAAGCCTGAAATCAAGGCGGCGGTCGAGCTGTTGTTCAAGGTTCAGGTCGAGACTGTCCAGGTTGCCAATGTTAAAGGCAAGGTCAAGCGTTTCAAGGGTTCGGTGGGTCGCCGCAAGGGCTGGAAGAAAGCCTTCGTGAGCCTTAAGCCGGGCCAGGAGATCAACTTCGTTGAAGGAGGGAACGTCTGATGGCTCTCGTTAAAGTCAAGCCGACTTCCCCGGGCCGCCGTGCCGTGGTGCAAGTCGTCAATGCCAACCTTTACAAAGGCAAGCCGTTTGCTGGCCTGCTCGAGTCGCAGTCGAAGAGCGCCGGTCGCAACAACAACGGTCGCGTCACCGTTCGCCATCAGGGCGGCGGTCACAAGCAGGCCTATCGCGTAATCGACTTCAAGCGCCTCAAGGACGGCGTGCCGGGGTCGGTGGAGCGCCTGGAGTACGATCCGAACCGGACAGCCAATATCGCTCTGGTCTGTTATGCTGATGGCGAGCGCCGTTACATCCTCGCCAACAAGGGCATGGTCGTCGGCCAGCAGGTGATGAATGGTTCCGAGGCGCCGATCAAGTCAGGTAATGCCTTGCCGATCCGCAACATCCCCGTGGGCACCACTATTTGCTGTGTCGAGATGATGCCCGGGAAAGGGGCGCAGTTGGCCCGCTCGGCTGGCACCTCGGCGCAACTCCTCGCTCGCGACGGCGCCTATGCCCAGATTCGCCTGCGTTCCGGCGAAGTGCGTCGTGTGCATGTCGAGTGCCGTGCGACCGTCGGTGAAGTCGGCAACGAAGAGAATATTTTGCGCAAGATCGGCAAGGCCGGCGCGCAGCGTTGGCGCGGAGTCCGCCCAACCGTTCGCGGCGTTGCCATGAACCCGATCGACCACCCGCACGGTGGTGGTGAGGGTCGCACCGGCGAGGGTCGCGTGCCGGTCAATCCATGGGGTCAGCCCACCAAGGGTTACCGCACCCGCAGCAACAAGCGCACGAGCAGCATGATCGTTCAGCGCCGTCACAAGCGTTAAGGGGTAGGAAATGGGACGTTCTCTAAAAAAGGGCCCGTACGTTGATGTGTGCCTGATTGACAAGGTCGAAGCAGTGCGCGCCACCAGCGACAAGCGCCCGATCAAGACATGGTCGCGTCGTTCGACGATCCTCCCCGAGTTCATCGGTCTGACGATCGCGGTCCACAATGGCAAGCAGCATATTCCGGTCTTTGTTACCGAAAATATGGTCGGTCACAAGCTCGGCGAGTTCTCGCTGACCCGTACGTTCAAGGGTCACACCGCCGGCAAGAAGGCCAAGAAGTAAGGAACTGACATGGAAACTCGTGCAAGTCTGCGAGGCGTGCGCCTCTCTGAGCAAAAAGGTCGCCTGGTGGCTGATCTGGTGCGTGGCAAGCCGGTTGGTCAGGCTCTCAATATCCTGGCCTTCAGCCCGAAAAAGGGTTCCGGCATCGTCAGGAAGGTGCTGGAGTCGGCCATTGCCAACGCCGAGCACAATGACGGTGCCGACATTGACGAACTGCTGGTCAAGACCATCTATGTCGAAAAAGGCATGGTGCTGAAGCGCTTTAGGGCGCGTGCCAAGGGTCGTGGCAATCGGATCGTCAAGCCGACCTGCCACATCTATCTGACCGTTGGTAACTAAGGAAAAGTCATGGGACAGAAAATTCATCCGACTGGCTTCCGCCTGGTTGCCACCAAGAACTGGAGTTCCCGCTGGTACGCCAACAGCAAGGACTTCCCTGGAATGCTGAACGAAGATGTCAAGGTCCGCGAATACCTGAAGCGCAAGCTAGCGCATGCTTCAGTCGGCCGCGTTCTCATCGAGCGCCCGGCCAAGAATGCACGCGTCACGGTCTATTCCGCACGCCCGGGTGTCGTCATTGGCAAGAAGGGTGAAGATATCGAACAATTGCGCACCGATCTCCAACGCATCATGGGCGTGCCCGTCCATGTGTCGATCGAGGAAATCCGGAAGCCGGAAATTGATGCCCAGTTGATCGCTGATTCGATTGCCCAGCAACTCGAGAAGCGCATCATGTTCCGCCGTGCGATGAAGCGCGCGATGCAGAACGCGATGCGACTCGGAGCCCAGGGGATCAAGGTGATGAGTGCCGGCCGTCTGAATGGCGCGGAAATTGCCCGTAGTGAATGGTATCGCGAAGGCCGTGTGCCCCTGCACACGCTGCGCGCCGACATCGACTATGGAATTGCCCAGGCGCTGACGACCTACGGCATCATCGGTATCAAGGTCTGGGTCTACAAGGGCGATCTGCTTGACCGCAACGAGCAGCCGGAAGCGGCCGAACCCGCAGCCGACGATCGTCGTCCGCGGCGCGCACCCGCGAGGCCCGAAGGTGAGAAGCCGCGCACCCGCACAGTCAGGAAGGCTGAAGGGTCCGAGAGCGATGCCAAGGCTCCGGCCATGCGTGTAAGAAAGGCAGGTGTCTGAAATGCTGCAACCTAATCGTCGCAAGTTCCGCAAGGAACACAAGGGACGGAACGAAGGCCTGGCGACTCGTGGCACCAAGGTGTCATTCGGCGAGTGGGGCCTCAAGGCCACCGGCCGCGGCCGTCTGACTGCCCGCCAGATCGAGTCGGCTCGCCGCGCCATGACCCGCCACATCAAACGTGGCGGCCGAATCTGGATCCGTATATTTCCGGACAAGCCGATTTCGAAAAAGCCGGCGGAAGTTCGTATGGGTAACGGTAAGGGCAACCCCGAGTACTGGGTTGCGGAAATCCAGCCGGGCAAGGTGCTCTATGAAATGGATGGCGTGAATGAGGCGCTGGCCCGCGAGGCGTTCGCTTTGGCTGCTGCCAAGCTGCCAATTTCCACCACCTTCGTTACTCGTCATCTGGGGTAATCATGAAAGCTAGTGAACTGAGAACCAAAAGCGTGGACGAGCTCAAGAAAGAGTTGCTGGATCTGCTGAAGGCCCAGTTTGGCCTGCGCATGCAACTTGCGACCCAGCAGTTGTCCAATTCCAGCCAAATTTCCAAGGTGCGTCGCGATATTGCCCGTGTGCGCACGCTTATCTGTGAGAAGGCGGTGCAGCAATGAGCGAAACCCCCAGCATTAAGCGTACCCTGATTGGCCGCGTGGTTAGCGACAAGATGGAAAAGACTGTCACCGTCCTCGTCGAACGCAAGGTCAAGCATCCGATGTATGGCAAGGTCATGGTCCGCTCAAAGAAGTACCACGCCCATAACGATGGGGATTCGGCAAAGGCAGGCGACCTGGTCGAGATCGTCGAGACCCGTCCGGTTTCCCGTACCAAGTCCTGGGCCGTGTCCAACATCTTGCAGAAGGCGATCGTCGTATAAACAAAGTTCCTGAAAACGCTTGCGCCATGTCCAAAGAGGCCGGTATAATCCGGCTTCTTTTTTGCTGACCCTTGTTCCTGGGGGCGGCGAAGTCATCCGACCCTTACGGGTTCCAAGACTGACCGCGCTGGCGGATTAAGTTGGAGTTAATAAATGATTCAGATGCAATCGACTCTGGGCGTCGCCGACAATACCGGTGCGCGTTCGGTAATGTGTATCAAGGTGCTGGGCGGCTCCAAGCGCCGCTATGCCGGCATCGGCGACATCATCAAGGTCAGCATCAAGGATGCTGCGCCGCGCGGTCGCGTCAAGAAGGGCGATGTCTACAATGCCGTGGTAGTTCGTACCGCCAAGGGCGTTCGCCGTACCGATGGCTCGCTGATTCGCTTCGACGGAAATGCCGCGGTGCTTCTCAACAACAAGCTCGAGCCGCTTGGCACGCGCATCTTTGGCCCGGTAACCCGCGAACTGCGTACCGAGCGTTTCATGAAGATCGTGTCCCTGGCTCCGGAAGTTCTGTAAGGGGCTCGCGATGGAAAAGATTCGCAAGGGCGACGAGGTCGTCGTCATCACCGGCAAGGACAAGGGCAAGCGTGGCACGGTGCTGCGTCGCGTCGGTGACGAGCATGTGCTGGTCGAAGGCGTCAATCGCGCCAAGAAGCATGTCAAGCCGAACCCGATGAAGGGTGTGACGGGCGGCATCATGGACAAGGACATGCCGATTCATCTCTCCAATATTGCGCTGTTCAACCATGCTACCAAAAAGGCTGACCGCGTCGGCTTCAAGGTGCTGGACGATGGGCGCAAGGTTCGTGTGTTCAAGTCGAACGGCGAACTGGTAAACGCATAAGGGACAGTCATGGCGCGTTTGCAACAGTTTTACAAGGATGCCGTCGTCGGCGAGCTTTCCAAGCGATTTGGCTACAAGTCGATCATGGAAGTGCCGCGGATTACGAAGATCACCCTCAACATGGGTGTCGGTGAAGCCGTAGCCGACAAGAAGGTTCTCGAAAACGCCGTCGGGGACATGCAGAAGATTGCCGGTCAGAAGGCGGTGACCACCAAGGCCCGCAAGTCGATCGCGGGCTTCAAGATCCGCGAGGGCTACCCGATCGGCTGCATGGTGACCTTGCGTGGCCCGCGCATGTTCGAATTTCTCGACCGCCTGGTGACCATCGCCTTGCCGCGTGTACGTGACTTCCGCGGCATCTCAGGCAAGAGTTTTGACGGCCAGGGAAACTACAACATGGGTGTCAAGGAGCAGATCATTTTCCCGGAAATCGAATACGACAAGATCGATGCCCTGAGGGGAATGAACATCAGTATCACCACGACCGCGAAGACCGATGCTGAAGCCAAGGCACTGCTCGCAGCGTTCAAGTTACCGTTCAAGAATTGAGGCAATCATGGCAAAACTTGCTCTGATCAACCGTGAAGAGAAGCGTCGCAAGCTGGTGGCTCAGTACGCCAAGAAGCGTGCCGCACTGGAGGCGATCATCAACGACGTGGGCCTCTCCGAACAGGAGCGCTACGACGCCCGTCTGAAGTTGCAGGCCCTGCCGCGCAATTCAAGCCAGTCGCGGCTGCGTAATCGCTGCCAGATGACCGGTCGTCCACGTGGGGTTTTCCGTAAGTTCGGTTTGTGTCGTAACAAGATTCGCGAACTCGCCTTCAATGGCGAAATTCCGGGTGTTGTTAAGGCGAGCTGGTAAGAGGAGATACAGAAATGGCTATGAGCGATCCGATCGCGGACATGCTGACCCGCATCCGCAACGCCCAGCTCGCCGAAAAGGCGTCTGTCTCCATGCCGTCATCCAAGGTCAAGGTGGCGATTGCCGCCGTGCTCAAGGACGAGGGCTATGTCGAGAATTTCGTGGTACGCGACCCCAATGGAAAACCGACGCTGGAGATCGGTCTCAAATATTATGCTGGCCGTCCGGTCATCGAGCGCATTGAGCGTGTTTCCAAGCCCGGTCTGCGCATCTACAAGGGTTGTGAAGATATTCCCCGCGTCATGAACGGTCTTGGTGTCGCCATCGTCTCGACTCCCAAGGGTGTCATGACAGATCGCAAGGCCCGCGCCAGCAAGGTTGGTGGCGAAGTCCTGTGCATCGTGGCATAAGGGAGCGAACATGTCTCGAATTGGAAAGAATCCCGTTGTCCTTCCGGCTGGTGTTGAGGTCAGCCTGAATGAACAGATTGTCGTCAAGGGCCCGCTGGGAACCCTGAAGATTGCAGCACACCCGGCAGTAACGATTTCGCGCGACGGTCAGTCTCTCGTCGTGGCCAAAGCTGATGGGGCTGATGCGCGGACGGCTGCTGCGATGTGGGGCACCATGCAGGCGAACCTCAGCAACATGGTGACCGGCGTCTCCAAGGGGTTTGAAAAGAAGTTGCAATTGATCGGTGTGGGTTATCGTGCCCAGGTCCAGGGTGACACCCTGAACTTGTCGCTAGGGTTCTCCCATCCGGTTGCGCACAAGATGCCGGAAGGCGTCAGAGCCGAGTGTCCGACGCCGACCGAGATCGTCATAAAGGGTTCGGACAAGCAGCAAGTCGGTCAGGTTGCCGCCGAGGTTCGTGCATATCGCAAGCCGGAGCCCTATAAGGGCAAGGGCGTTCGCTATGTCAACGAAGTGGTGGTTATCAAGGAAACCAAGAAGAAGAAGTAAGGGTGGCATATGTTTAACAGGAAAGAAGCGCGTCTGCGCCGTGCCCGCAAAACCCGGGCCAAAATCGCCGAGCTGAAGGCTGTGCGCCTGTGTGTTAATCGCACCAACTGCCACATTTACGCCCAGATCATTTCGCCCTGTGGCGGCAAGGTGCTGGCTTCGGCTTCCACGCTGGAAACGGGTGTCCGCAAGGACGTCCCGAACGGCGGCAACAAGGCTGCTGCGACGATCGTTGGCAAGCTTATCGCCGAGCGCGCGCAAGCTGCCGGCGTCGAACAGGTTGCTTTTGATCGCTCCGGTCTTCAGTTCCACGGCCGCGTCAAGGCGCTGGCGGAAGCCGCGCGTGAAGCCGGTCTGAAGTTCTGATCGCTGCGAAAGGAGAAGGTTAAGAAATGGCAAAACCCGAAAGAAGCAAGAAGCCCCAACAGGCTGAAGAGCGCGATGATGGCATGCGCGAGAAGATGGTTGCGGTCAACCGCGTCACCAAGGTGGTGAAGGGCGGACGCATCCTCGGTTTCGCGGCGTTGACCGTCGTCGGTGATGGCGACGGCGGCATTGGAATGGGCAAGGGCAAGTCGCGCGAAGTGCCAGTTGCCGTTCAGAAGGCGATGGAAGAGGCGCGGCGCAAGATGGCCAGGGTCAGCCTGAAAAACGGCACCGTCCATCACACGGTGACAGGCCATCATGGTGCTGCCACGGTAATGATCCAGCCGGCACCCGAAGGTACCGGGATCATCGCTGGTGGCGCCATGCGCGCCGTCTTCGAGGTCGCCGGCGTGAGCAACGTGGTTGCCAAAGCTCACGGTTCGACCAATCCCTACAACATCGTGCGCGCCACCATCGACGGCTTGTCGAAGGTCAATACGCCGTCCGAAATCGCCGCCAAGCGTGGCCTCTCGGTTGAACAGATCCTGGGGTGAGCCATGGCTGACAAGAAGATCAAGATTACGCTCGTCAAGAGCATCATCGGTACCAAGCAGGACCACCGGGCAACCGTTCGCGGCCTGGGCCTGCGCAAGCTGAACAGTTCCTCTGAATTGATCGATACGCCTGCGGTGCGCGGCATGATCAATAAGGTTCAGTATCTCGTTAAGGTTGAGGGTTAAGCCATGCGTCTGAATACCATCAAGCCGGGTGAAGGCTCCAGGAAGGATGCCAAGCGCGCCGGTCGTGGCATTGGCTCCGGGCTGGGCAAGACCGGTGGCCGCGGGCACAAGGGTCAGAAGTCCCGTTCCGGTGGCTTTCACAAGGTCGGCTTCGAAGGCGGCCAAATGCCTCTGCAGCGTCGCCTCCCGAAACGCGGGTTCAAGTCGATGACCCGCGAGCGCAACTTCGAGGTTCGTCTGACCGAACTGGAGCGGCTGCCGATCGACGACATCGATCTGCTGGCGCTGCAGGCTGCCGGCGTCATTCCCGGTGATGCCTTGGCGGCGAAGGTTATCCTTTCGGGCGCGATCACGCGCAAGGTGACGCTCAAGGGTGTCGGCGCGACCAAGGGCGCCAAGGCTGCGATCGAAGCAGTCGGCGGCTCGGTCGCCGAGTAAGGTCGGGAAGGGTTAGAACGTTGGCTGCAAATCCCAATACCGTAGGCAAGGGCGGCAAGTTCGGCGATCTCAAGCGCCGGCTGTGGTTCCTGCTCGGCGCGCTGGTTGTCTATCGGATCGGCGCGCACATACCGGTTCCGGGGATTGATCCCAATGTGCTTTCCGACCTGTTCAATTCGCAGCAGGGTGGCATCCTGGGCATGTTCAACATGTTCTCCGGTGGCGCCCTGTCGCGCTTCACGATCTTTGCGCTGGGGATCATGCCCTACATCTCGGCGTCGATCATCATGCAGCTGATGAGCGTGGCCAGCCCGCAACTTGAGGCGCTGAAGAAGGAGGGCGAAGCCGGCCGCCGCAAGATCACGCAATACACGCGCTACGGCACAGTCGGCCTAGCTCTTTTCCAGGGTCTCGGCATAGCAGTTGCGCTGGAAGCCCAGGCCGGTCTGGTCAATGATCCAGGTTTCATGTTCCGCCTGACGACGGTTTCGACGCTGGTTACCGGGACGATGTTCCTGATGTGGCTGGGCGAGCAGATTACCGAGCGTGGCCTCGGCAACGGCATCTCGATCATCATCTTTGCCGGTATCGCGGCCGGTCTGCCGAATGCCATCGGTGGCCTGCTCGAACTGGTGCGCACCGGGGCGATGCATCCGCTGACGGCACTGATCATCTGCGTGCTGGTTGTCGTCGTCACCGCCTTCGTGGTTTTCGTCGAGCGCGGTCAACGCAAAATTCTGGTCAATTATGCCAAGCGCCAGGTCGGCAACAAAATCTACGGCGGTCAGAGTTCGCACCTGCCTCTCAAACTGAACATGTCAGGCGTCATACCGCCGATCTTTGCCTCGTCGATCATCCTTTTCCCGGCGACACTGGCCGGCTGGTTCGGTTCGGGCGAATCGACGCGCTGGTTGAAGGACATCGCCGGTACGCTGTCGCCGGGTCAGCCGATCTATGTGATGTTGTATGCCGGTGCCATCGTCTTCTTCTGCTTCTTCTACACGGCGTTGGTTTTCAACTCCAAGGAAACCGCAGACAACCTCAAGAAGAGTGGCGCCTTCGTACCAGGGATCCGTCCAGGCGAGCAGACCGCCCGCTACATCGACAAGATCCTGATGCGCCTGACCCTGATCGGCGCGGCTTACATTACTGTCGTCTGTCTGTTGCCCGAATTTCTGATCCTGAAGTGGAATGTTCCATTCTATTTCGGTGGTACCTCGCTTTTGATCATCGTGGTTGTCACCATGGACTTCATGTCCCAAGTCCAAGCCTATGTCATGTCACACCAATATGAAAGCCTCTTGAAGAAAGCTAACTTCAAGGGATCGCCAATGATCAAGTAGGTCGACATGGCCAAGGAAGACTATATCGAGATGCAGGGCGAGGTGGTCGAGAACCTCCCCAATGCGACCTTCAAGGTCAAGCTGGACAACGGGCACACAGTCCATAGTTTCATCTCCGGAAAGATGCGCATGCATTACATACGCATCCTTCCGGGCGACAAGGTCACCGTTCAGTTGACCCCATACGATTTATCCAAGGCCCGGATTGTTTTCCGGGTCAAGTAAAGATTCTCTACGCAACAAACCGCAGGGCAAAGGAATCACGGCTGCTTCCAAGCTCTCGCAGACGAGGAGTAAGACATGAAAGTACAACCGTCAGTGAAGTGCGTGTGCCGCAATTGCAAGGTCATCCGTCGCAAGGGCGTCGTGCGCATCATTTGCAAGGACCCGCGTCACAAGCAGCGCCAGGGTTGATTCCCTGGCAAGTCCGGCATTCGTTAATTTTGGAAAGAGTGGAGTGATTCAATGGCCCGTATTGCAGGGGTAAACATTCCGAACCATCAGCATGCTGAAATCGCCTTGACTGCGATTTACGGCATCGGCCGTGCCCGCGCACAGAAGATCTGTGACGCGGCCGGCGTGGGTCGTGCGATCAAGATGAAGGATTTGTCCGATGCGGACATGGATCGCCTGCGCGACGAGATCGGCAAGTTCACCGTCGAAGGTGACCTTCGCCGCGAAGTCACGATGAACATCAAGCGTCTGATGGACCTTGGCTGCTACCGTGGCCTGCGTCATCGCAAGGGTCTTCCTTGTCGAGGTCAGCGCACTCGTACCAACGCCCGCACCCGCAAGGGGCCGCGCAAGCCCATCGCTGGCAAGAAGTAATAGGGACAGAAAATGGCAAAGACTGCTACCAAAGTCAAAGTTCGCAAGAAGGTCAAGAAGAACGTCGCCGAGGGCATTGCCCACGTTCACGCGTCGTTCAACAACACCATCATCACCATTACCGACCGTCAGGGCAACGCTCTATCTTGGGCGACTTCTGGCGGCGCCGGCTTCAAGGGTTCGCGCAAGTCCACCCCGTTCGCTGCCCAGGTCGCTGCCGAAGCCGCTGGCAAGGCTGCCCAGGAATGTGGCGTCAAGAACCTCGAAGTCCGCATCAAGGGTCCGGGTCCTGGCCGCGAATCTTCCGTCCGCGCGCTGAACGCGTTGGGCATGAAGATCACCGCGATTTCCGACGTGACGCCGGTGCCGCACAACGGCTGCCGTCCGCCCAAAAAGCGCC
>ERZ724526.1505-NODE-1505-length-12032-cov-3.684312_pt1 | contig 12032 bp, 7 predicted proteins | sample MGYA00376059_ERZ724526 | MGnify/ENA primary metagenome ERZ724526 (study PRJEB28724, sample SAMN07190883) | activated sludge metagenome | isolation source: activated sludge of sewage treatment plant in Hong Hong | place: Hong Kong | collected 2016-03-17 ... | reverse complement strand
ACCGTCAGGTAAAAAGCATTAGCCATGAAAAACAACCTTGTTACCAATTTACGAAACAGACTCATAGCAGTTTTGTTTCTTTGTTTTTACGGCACGTTATTGCATGGCCAAAACTGTAATTTTCCTGCGCCTGTTATTACCACAGACTTTACCTCGCAGTGCATATTGTATGATGATAAACACGACCCCATCCCCGACCCAAACCTTTGTTGGAAGGTTTGCGAAAATGGCCAAGTGGGTTATCATATCCAGCCTGTTACCGGTCACACCTACGTTTGGACTGTGGGGGGGGGGGGCATCCTTAGTGGGCAAGGCACAACCGATATTGAAGTACAATGGAATGTTGCCGGCAGTGGAGTAGTTCAGGTTACACAGACCGATGCTACAGGATGCAGTATCAGTGTTGAACATTGTATCACTATTATTCCTACGCCAGAAGCATTTTTTACTACTCAACCATTTAACGACAGTCAAACCAATCAGGTATTACAGGTTTGCAGTGGAACAACAGTTCATTTTTTAGGTCATGTCAAACAAGCATCAGTACAATCGCCAATAGCCAGTTGGTATTGGGATTTTGGCGACCCTGCCAGTGGAAATGATAACACCTCTACCGACCAAGACGATAATCACATTTTTACATTACCTGGGTCTTATCAGGTACAATTGACCATTACCAATCAATGTGGTTGTACGGCTACTGCTTACATGATAATAGAAGTAACACCGGATGAGGCAGTAGAAATACAATGTCCTACTCCAGTATGCGAAGGTGCTTCTGACACCTACAGTGTAAATGTACAATGCCCTCCACAGCAGGGTGGTCAGTATTTATGGACAATTTCACCACCGAGTGCCGGTGTTATTACCAGCAATACACCCTACGGCAATACTATTACCGTTCATTGGTTGGATGGCAGCAATGGTCCGGGAATCGTATCTTTTACAGGAGTAAATTGCCTCACTAATTGCAATGCAGTTGCCAGTATGATTGTACCAATTATCAGTAGCAATGCCAATATACAAGGCTCATCGCTTATATGTACTGATAATTTAGTTGCACAGTATAGTGTGCCTGCAATGCCGGGCAGTCTTTTCAGTTGGTCAATAACAGGAGGCACTTTTGTTTCGGGTCAAAACACCAATAGTGTTATTGTTAAGTGGGCCGATTGCACTACTCCGCCATGTGCAGGTAGTATTGGGGTAACCTATGTAAACTCTTTCTTCGAATGTCCGGATGGCAACAGTATCATGAATATAACTATTAAACCACCCGTGACAGTGACAGGAGATCAAACCATTTGCTCCGGTGCAGTGGCTACATACAGTATTAATGCAACTCAGCAATTTGAATGGACACTGCTTGATAATACAGGCAGTGTAATCTACGGTCCTTTAGTACAATCTGCTCCTTTTATTATTCCGGCTAATATTACCGGCACCCTATCACCCGGCAGTTATACAGTACAGGTAAATGATTTTTCAGGAAATTATTGCACGCCAACAGTAAATTATTCCATAACCGTTAACCCTACACCACCATCACCCACAGCCCTCTCTGGCGAAATGAAACCTTGTGCCGGTGCCTCCTACCTTTATACCTGCACACCATTTAACCCCACCAATGTCCTTAACTGGACGGTGACAGGCGGCACACCTGCCACCGGCAATGGTAGCACGTTATCCATATCATGGGGTACCACAATGCCCTATACAATCTCCGTTACAGAGTATGACCCCAATACCGGTTGTGTTTCGTTACCCATAAATTTATCGCCTGTAAAAAAAGTTTTTATCATGCCCGATGTCTGTGCTTTAACAGAAGATATTGCAGGAACAGCCGTACCACTGTCGCTGGACTGTACCTCCCCTACACCCGTGGGCAAATCCTGCCTCAACACCCACAAAACCTATAAAATTGCCAATTGGAGCAGTTATAACATTGACCTGTACGAAATAAGTATCCTCCCTTCGGATATTGGTTCTGTGGTGAGTGCTACAGTAAATGCTAATGATGAAATGGTTTTAGAAATACAGTGGAACAACACCCTGCAATTGAATACCATCATTAAGTTTGACACCTATACTTGTGGCGGTATTAACCCCTATTTTACCTTTAGATTAGATGTAAAAGGAGGGGCGCCATTCACTATCACAGGGCCCAACCCTGCCTGCGACAATGTGCCGGCCACTTTTAACATTACCCCACAGCCCGCAGCAGGAACCTATAACTATGCCAACTATACCTGGAACTGGGGTGATTTTGTTGGCAGTTCCGGTCAAAATTTTCCATACGACCCAGCAGGCATCATTCACGTTTACAGCATTGATGGCTCCGGCATCAGCACCTTCCCAATCACCGTAACACTCGATGTGGATGGCTGCCTTTCTTCGGCAAGTAGTGCCGTTACGGTAAACCCCGGGCCGGGAGCTTATATTGGATCTTCGTTGTTTTGCTTGAGTACGGTACCCATCACCTTAACGGCACTGCCTGCAGGGCAAAACAGCTACCAATGGTCAACAGGGGCTACTACGCCAAGCATCACTATCAATGCTGCGGCAAACTATACTGTTACCATTACCGGTGCCAATGGCTGCGTGGACATGGCATCAATAGCAGTACCCGATTGCCCTGTTGCTTGTCCTGATTTGATTGGCTACACCATACAATTTAATACTCCGGTGTTTAATACAGCCTGTGGGTCGGTTACCATTGGTGGCACTATTAGCGGAGGCCCCATTACCGGTTATGTTATAGATTGGGGCGACAACACTACACCACTTATTGTTACCACCACCAATACATCCTTCAGTAATATAACGCATACCTACGAATACCAAGGCAATTACAATATCTGTGTAACAGTGTATAATACTATCAATGGTGTGGTGCATTGCTACAGTGATTGTGTATCGTTAAACATACCGGTTAAGGCATATATTTATTCCCATATATCTTGCCCTTCGGCAGCAACACCCGGTGCCTATAATTTTACTTTCAATGCCAGTGTCTTCAGTACAAACCCCATAAACAGCTACCAATGGTTGTTTGATGGTGGCAACATAGGCAACGGCCCCATCAGCAATACTATTCCGGTAAGCCCCACCGGCAATCATACCGTTAGTGTTACCGTAACTACTTCCTCGGGCTACACCTGCACCCAAAATAACACCCTCAACCAGTTGTTGATACCCACACCTCCCGGTGCTGCCTTTACCATTGCCCCCAATCCGCCTTTTTGCGAAAAACAAACAGTGGTTAATTTTAATTTCACCTGCTCTGTTACTCAGGTACATCATGCCCTGTGGGATTTTGGTGACGGTGCCTCCTATGCTCCGCTTTTCCCGACTAGCGTGCAACACATTGATGCGCAAAGGGTGTATGATGCTTTTTCAATTCCTACATATCATGTAGAACTAAAAGTCTATGATAACTACGGTTGTTATTATACCGATGATGATTATGTTTCTGTTTATGAGAATAGATTAAATGGCTTTCCAATACCACCATTAAACAGTTTTTGTCCGGGTGCTTCTAAAACTTTAGGATATTATCCTGATGTATTGCAGGGTGGAGGTAATTCTATTATTCCTACTGATTATTTATGGAGTACCGGTGCTGTTACACCTACGCTACCGGTGCATTCTACAGGGCAGTATTACATTACCGTTTTTGATGCTGCCAGCGGCTGCAAATATGTATCACCCAGATTTGCCGATGTGTCGGTATATAATGTGCCCAACCTGATAGTCAGAGGCAAGAGTGACTATTGCCAGGGCGAAGCGGTGTTTTTTGACGGCTACAGCGGCAATGGCAGCTATGAATGGCAGCCACTGCCCGGTGGATTAATGCTTGCCCCACCCAGCACCAACCTTCAGGCCTCAGCCATTCACATAGCACCTCCGGCCACAGGCACCTACACCGTTACCCTGATGCTGACTACGGCTGACGGCTGCAGCACCTTGGTGTCTAAAACATTTAACGTACTTGACCCTCCGACTGTGCCTTTAGTAGCGGTGCAGCCCACACCCGGCTGCGAAAACAATGCCGTAACCCTTACGGCAACTAACTGGGCTGCAACCTTAGTACTGAACTGGAGTCAGGGCGGCAATACCAACCCCATAACGGTGCCTAACACCGGCAATTACAATGCAATATTTACCGACCCTGCATCTGGCTGCACCAGCCAAAGCGCCATTGTTAGGGTTAATGCCAACCCTGATATAAGCTGGCTCGTCAGCGGATGTCTGGATCGCTGCGACAATGACCAAAACCACATTGTCATACCCGGTAGCTATGGCATATCCTACGCCCGCTGGACATGGATAATTAACTCGCAATACCTGAATGCTCCTTATTCCGGTTATGCAAGCCCTGTGGGCGATCTGGACATTAACAATGCGCTGGCCGGTGGTGGCACCTTAGCACCGGGCTCCTACATTGTGCAGTTGGAATTGGTGAGCGACATGGGGTGCAAAATAACTACCGACCCTATTTATGTTACTGTTCGTACCTGCCCATGTAAGATAACCGAGGTGCGCGAAGACTGGTACCAATGCTTAGGCACAGACTTAAACGGGCAGTCGTTTTACCACTTTCAGTTTACCGTGCATTTCAACAACCTGATACCTACGGGCACTTTTACGCTGGCACCCAACCCACCGGGAGGCAATACCAACATCACCCCATGGACCTACCAGGTAAATGGCAACGATGTGATGATTGAGGGTATTTTGGGCTTTTATCAAATAGACGATATATTACCTTGCTTTACCCTTACCTACACCGACCCTGACCCATCATTGAGCTGCACCTACACCTTTTGTGTGAAGCCTCCGGACTGCCCTACCCCAAAATGCGGATGGGAGATGGAAATGGACGAAATCTACTGCATCAACCTTGATGCCAATGGCAATCAGACCTATGCCGTTAACCTTAATGTGAGTCTGCCACCGGGCAACTGGAGTGCCATGTACAGCCTTAGCAGCGGCACCCTCACAGGCTTTCCTGCAAGCACCACCGGAGGCGGCATCACTGCCTTGCAAGGAATCTTTACCGATTTGCCACCCACCAATGGACAGATGTGCCTGTATGTTAATTTCTATGATGTGATGACCGGTGACTATTGCTTTGTTTATAAATGCTTTAATTTACCTGATTGCAATGGTGGTGGCACCGGCAACACGCGCCTGACAGCAGCACTCAAGGAGCAACATGCTGATGAGCCGCAGCTTACCATCATGCCCAATCCGGCAAGTAGCCAAGCCTTGGTGCAGTTTGTTTTGCCTGCTGCATCAGGCAAAGACCTAAACAGTGTATTGACATTGACCAATGCCCGTGGTGCAGTCATCAACATCAGGCACATAATGGCAAACACCGGCTTTGTCAGGTACAATACGTCCATGCTTCCGGAAGGAATGTATTACCTTACAATAAGCACTGACGGCAAAACCGTACTGACACAAAAGTTCAGTGTTATTAAATAGTAGCTTAACTCCTTATGCCGCTGCATTAGGGCAGCGGCTAAAAGGAGTACACCAACCAATAGTGTAAAAAAAATATAATGGTCATTTTAAAAAACAATTTATCATGAAAAAAGCAATTTTATTACTCAGTATATATTTTTTTGCTACAGGGCTGCTGAATGTATCGCAGGCACAAAGTTTTCAATGGCTGACACGCATGGGCGGGCCAGACTCTGACCTCAACTTTGACCCCGATGAATGGGTACGTGATATTGAGGTAGATGCCGATGGCAACGTTTATGCCTGCGGACGCATACGCTCCATAGCCAATTTTGGCGGTGTGCCTGTTACTACTTATGGAGGCTATGATATGTTTTTATGCAAGTATGATTGTCATGGTAACCTTGTGTGGGTTAAAACTGCTGGAGGTTTAGACGAAGATGATGCTGGCGATCTAGTATTAGATAATATAGGGCATATTTACTTAACAGGAAGAATTTCATCTACACCTAACCGGCCCTGCACTTTTTTTGATACTACCTTTACTGATGTTCATATAGATATGTTTCTTGCTAAATTTGATACAAGTGGCAATTACTTATGGATTAAAGCAGCAGGTACGGCTGCCATTAGCGGTGGGTCAAGAGGTTTCAAGGTATTATTAGATAGCAATGGGCAACCGGTAGTTTCATTTGGTTCAAGCCCTGGATTATTATTCCCCGGCTGGAACACCACTGAGCCCAATACAGCACCCTATATTTCAAGGTTTGATACATCAGGCATTATGCAATCAATATTTACCTTTAGTACTAATTATTCTGTGGGCGCATATTGTGTTACTATGGATTCGCAGGACAATTATATACTCAACAGTTATTTTACCGAAGATTCGGTTTTGGTAGGTAACCAAACTATTTATAATCCCAAACCGGGCAGCTATCAAGCCCTTGTGTTTAAATTTTCAAATTCCGGTATTTTTGATTGGTCGTATATGTTTACCGATACAACCATAGGTCTTAACGGCTCACTTGCATTTGATTGTAGAATAGACGCAAACGATAATATTTTTGTAACCGGACTTGCTTACATAGGCCTTAAGTGTGGCAATTTTGTATTCACAGATCCTATTGCCCCTTCTGGTGCAAGCCCTTTCCTAATTAAACTGTCGCCCTTGGGACAACCTGTATGGGCAACACAAGTGTATGTTGGTTACTCAGGCAAAATTGATAGCGCCATGCCCGACAATTTAACCATAGCAAAAGAATATAGGGGTCTTGCTATAGTGGGAAATGATACGTTGCAGGATTCGTGGGTTGGAGCTGGTAACGATGATGCATTTATAGCCCGTTTTGATAGTAACGGAAATGCTTTAAATGCTGTGAGATTAACCAACGCAGGTGCCACCGAAATAAACGCAGCAACAAAAGATAATTTAAACAATATTTACATTGCAGGTTCATTTAGTAACATATTAACTGCAGGAACACACAGTGTGCAAAGTGCAGGAGGCCATTCCGATGGTTTTATTGCCAAGTATGGCTACAACTGCACAACGGGCATGAGTCCGGATTTAACTGCAGCAACGGTAGCAGGCATCAGTGTGTGGCCAAACCCTGTTGCCAAAGGTGAGGCAGTAACCTTTGCTACGGCAATAACCAATGGCAGTTATTCTGTCATCAATATGATGGGCTTGGAGGTAGCCATAGGTACGTTTCAAAAAGGTAAAGGCACCATAAGCACTCAAGCGCTGGCAGCAGGTGTCTATACCGTAGTGATACAAGGCCAGTCAAACACGGGCACAGCACGGTTAGTGGTGGTGGAGTAACAAAGTAAAAAAGTAATTAAAAAAAACAATTTATCATGAAAAAAGTAATCTTACTTTTACTTCTTATTTCTTCCTACGTAAGTTTATTCAATGTAACGCAGGCACAAAGTTTTCAATGGCTGGCACGCATGGGCGGGTTATGCAAATAGACACATTTAAGCAATTTATAAACGTTGGTGCTGGCAGATAGATTTTGGTTTCAAAAGCCTACCCACGGCAATGGCTGTAAACACTGCATAACCCGAACACTTATTGTTTAACGAACAGACTTTTCCTATTAAATCATTGACAGACCGCTATTAAATTGTATCTTTGCGACATGGTTTATAGCCTAACATTTACAACAAACATTTTAGAATCTCTTGGGGTTCTTTCAAGTTTCAATATCGCTGAAACTATTTGGGAGAAATATGAGAAGTTTGCCATTCCGAAGATTAAAGATTCTACAATCAAATTGCGTGGCTCTTTGTATTATCTCAAAGACTTGTCGCCAAACGAAGCATCTAAGGAGTTAAACTCAATTAGTCCCATAATTCCAGTGTTATCAAAACTCAGAACTGTCATTGAACCAATTGACAACAGAGAGTTCCGCGACTTCAAGATTGCAGCTTTGGATTTTTTTGAAACCGTTGACTTTTTATATTTTAATCTCCAAGACATAGCCGATGTTCATAGCTCTTATAACATATCCAAGCCAGTATTAGCAACTGATTGGGGCAGCAACGAAGATGAACATTGGAACAACTATTAATAGCTATGGAATATAACCAAGGCGACATCATATTACTTCCGTATCCTTATACCGACCTTTCAATTACCAAGCAACGACCAGCGGTTATTATTTCAAAGGATTCCATTAATAAACAGAATTACATCGTTGCAAAAATCACTTCTGTAATCAGAGGAGATAAGTTTTCTTTTGCTATTGCACCAACAGACATTGACCGAGAACTGAAATATGAAAGTGAAGTTCGGACAAATGAAGTGTTTACTGTAAGCCCAACAATCATTATCAAAAAATTTGCTTCCTTCAAAAAGGAGCCCCTTAAACGCCTCACAGAGTGTGTGAAGGACAATATTTCTGTTGAGTAGCAATCTGAAAACATGATGGCAGTTATTCTGTCATCAATATGATGGGCTTGGAGGTAGCCTCGGGTAGGTTTCAAAAAGGTAAAGGCACACTAAGCACTCAAGCGCTGGCAGCAGGTGTCTATACTGTAGTGATTAGGGGCCTGTCAAACATGGGCACAGCACGGTTGGTGGTGGTGGAGTAACAAATTTGTTTAAATTAAAGTGACTTGCCGGCAAGACGCTAAAAATATTTCAAGATTACTACTTCGTAAACTCCTCAAACGTTTTTGTTTTGTAGGCATCTTTGGCAAAGTAATGCAAAAGAGGCATTAAAGTTTCAACAGACATATATCCTTGCTGTACTTTGATGGAAGCAAATTTCTCGTCCAGAAAAACATAAGACGGATAGCCCATTTGCCGGTTCAGTAAAGATATGGCCAGTTCATGGCTTTTATAATCCGGAACAAAAACAAATACCTGATCAAAGAAACGGATGGTGTCTTTACTTTCTGCATTAAACTTTACCGGATAAAAATTAGCATTGATATAGGCTGCAACAGAGTCGTCCATAAAAGTTGATGCATCCATTTTTTTGCACCACCCACACCAGTCGGTATAAACGTCAATAAAAAGTTTTTTTGGATTTTTTTGTGATGCAGCAACAGCGCTTTCAAAATCCATCCATTTAATTTTAGGTTCAATCTTTTCTTTTGAAGGCTGTGAGCAAGAAATATATCCTGTCAGTATAAATAAACTAAATACAACCCCTAATAATTTCTTTTTCATCTTAAATTGATTTAAAACTAATTATTCAATGTCTTTTTTTTCGGGTTTAATTGCAATTCGGTAAAGCACAATGGCCATAGCAATAAAAAAGACAGTTCCAAGCAATTGATAGCCGTTTTCGCCAATAACATTGGCAATATTGTGATGCATGTTTATTTTTTCGAGAGCTGCAAATATACCTTCATCAACTGAAAGAAGTGCTACTACTACTCCTGCCAAGGCTCCACCTGCAACCAAACCTGTTGCAAACAAATTTCCTTTGCCTAATTCATCATCACCTTCGGCTTTTTTATGTTTACGTTTTGCTCTCCAGTCAACAATACCTTTTACAACGCCACCTGCGTAAATGGGCAACGTGGTGCTTAAAGGAAGATAGGCGCCAACGGCAAAGGATAATGCATTGACTCCACAAAGCTCCATAGTGATAGCCACAAAAACGCCAACCAAAACAAACTGCCAGTCGAGGTTGTGGCTCAACAAACCTTTAATTAAAGTTGCCATTAAGGTAGCCTGAGGTGCAGCATACTTTTCGCCAATGGCATGTTGTATTCCCTGTGCTGTTAAATCGGCAGTAGGTGTGTCGAGATATTTTACGGTAAAGCCGATAACTACAGATGATACTATTGCCCCGATAAAAAGTGCCATTTGTTGATTGCGTGGTGTGGCACCCACAATATAACCGGTTTTTAAATCTTGCGAAGTTGCACCGGCATTGGCAGCGGCAATACAAACCAGCCCACCAACAACAAGAGCCATCGGTTCAAAAACCTTACCTGTCCAGCCGATAGCAATAAAAACTAAAGCAGTACCCATGATGGTGGCAATGGTCATTCCTGAGATAGGATTATTACTGCTACCAATGATACCGACAATGCGGCTTGAAACTGTTACAAAGAAAAAGCCAAACACAACTATTAGTAATCCGATGAGTAATTTATTGATAAAAGATTCACCGGGCACCTGTGGTAATAATGCCATAAGAATGATTAAAACAACTGAACCTACAATAACTGTTTTGAATGATAAATCATTTTCAGTCCTTGAAACTGTTTTGGCACCTTGTCCTTCTTTGAGAGAGCTCACACTTTCTTTAAAAGATGAAATAATGGTAGGTATTGTTTTGAGTAAGGTAATAAATCCACCGGCAGCCACAGCACCTGCACCTATCTGTCTTACATAGGCTCGATAAATGGCATCGGCCATATCGGTGAAAGTGTGAGTTTCAGGATTCCAACCACCGGGTCCACCTGCAGTGAGAACATCTTTTAAGTATCCTAATTTTACAAGTTGTGCGGCAATAACATCCGTAGGCACTAACGTTGCCAGCAAGGGTATCAGTCCTAACCAGGCCAGTACACCACCTGCAACCAGCATACCTCCTATTCTCGGGCCTATGATATAGCCCACGCCCAAATATTCCGGAGTAATTTCTCCGCTTACAGTTGCTGATGGCAAATATTTATTGGTTTGCTTGGTTACAAAGGCAGGAACTTCTGCAATGACATGAAATACTTTTTGAAATATGGCATATAACATAGCAAAGCCTAAACCAAGATAGGCAGTACGAGCAAAGTCTCCGCCTTTTTCGCCTGCAATAAGAACCTGAGCACAGGCAGTTCCTTCAGGATAAGGTAATGTTTGATGCTCTTTAACAATAAGACTTCTGCGTAGCGGAATCATCATTAATGTACCTAACATTCCTCCCAAAACAGCTAAAGTAAAAATGGTCCAGTACTCGAAATACTGCATTCCATTGCTGATACCACTTTCATTTACCGATAAAAACAAAAATGCAGGCAATGTAAAAACCACACCGGAAGCAATAGACTCACCTGCAGAACCTGTTGTCTGAATAATATTATTTTCCAGAATAGTTGTCTTAAAAAACTTACGGCCAATACTTATAGCAAGAACGGCTATGGGAATAGATGCAGAAACAGTCAACCCTGCCTTTAATGCCAGATAAACTGTTGATGCTCCAAAGATGATTCCAAACATGGCACCGAGCAGAATTGATTTGAGTGTAAACTCTGCCATTGAATCTGTTGCTGAGATATATGGCTTAAACTCTTTTTGTGGTTGCATAAATAAAAAGTGAGATGGCTAATGTAAAGGATATTTTAATTAGCCAAAACAAAAAAATGTTAACGCTTTTATTGATTGGTATGAAAACCTTGTTTTTGTAAAACAGCTTTAACTTTTATGGCAAACCAAGCTAAGTAGGCAAAGCAAAATACTGTTATCCAATAGCTGGAATGGATATCAGTTACATCAGCTAAATAGCCTTGTAAAGGAGGAATTAATGCCCCACCAAGAATCATCATAATCAGAAAAGCAGAGCCTTGTCCGGTAAATTTACCCAACCCTGTTATGCTTAAAGCAAAAATACAAGGCCATCCGATGCTACAACACAAGCCACCACTGATAAAAGCAAACATGGCAACCTGTCCTTCTGTAAGAAGTCCGATTAGCATTGCCAGAATACCGCCAACAGAAAAAATAAACAACATACGTGCAGGCTTTTCCTGCGCTAAAAAACTTCCTGCAATGAGTGCAGCAACACAAAGACTATAGGGTAACAGATTGGCAATTTCATTGCCACGAAGATAATTGGCCAATAAAACAATGATATAAGCAACTATCGGCAGAACAATCATGAGCAGCTTTTTAGTTGTTGGCTTAAAATTAAAAGCACTGATGGCACCTGTCCAGCGACCAATCATTAAACTACCCCAGTAAAGAGAAATGTAAGGTGATATTTGTGCTGTTGAGAGTCCTCCAAACTGCGGCAATGCCAGTAACGCACCCATGTTGCTTTGAATGGTTACCTCTACTCCAACGTAAACAAAAATGGCAAGCATACCCCATCGCAGTTGAGAAAATT
>ERZ724526.1504-NODE-1504-length-12033-cov-5.112456_pt1 | contig 12033 bp, 11 predicted proteins | sample MGYA00376059_ERZ724526 | MGnify/ENA primary metagenome ERZ724526 (study PRJEB28724, sample SAMN07190883) | activated sludge metagenome | isolation source: activated sludge of sewage treatment plant in Hong Hong | place: Hong Kong | collected 2016-03-17 ... | reverse complement strand
GGCGATTTTCGTCGATGTTGACCAGCACGTGCGTCGGCTGCAGCGCACGCAGCTTGTCGACATCGAAGCCCTTGGTGCCGCCCAGTTTCGGCACTTGCCGCACCACCTGCCGCGGATGAATGCAAAAACCAGTGCGCCCGACCAAGTCCTCAGCGAGACCCAGGGCAACCAGCAATTCCGTCAGGCTCGGCACCAAAGAGACGATCCTGGGCTTTCCCTGGTACCGGTGATGCACCTTGCCGAGCGCGTCAGACCATTGCATGATAGGAATCCAGACAAAGAACAACAGGAGACATCGATGCTAGCTCAGAAACTTGCGGTAGTGACCGGCGCGGCACGTGGTATCGGCTTCGCCGTGGCACGCGATCTGGCTGCCGCCGGCTGCATGGTACTGATGGTCGGGCGCTCTGCCGAAACGATCGAAGACGCCGCCCGCCAGTTGCGCGAAAGTGGCCATGATGTCTTGGTGCACGTCGCGGACGTGACCGACGCCAGTGCTGTTGCTGCACTGGCCGCGCGACTGCGCCGCGAGTTCGGCAGGGCCGACATCCTCGTCAATAATGCGGGGGTCTTCCTGGAAGCGCGTGACTTCGCCGTTCCACAGGCGGCCAGCGTCTTTGTCGTCGATCCCGAAGTGGTCGCCGCAACCTATGCGTGCAACGCGCTGGCGCCGTTGTGCCTGATCCAGGCGGTAGTACCACTGATGCGCGAAAACGGCGCTGGGCGGATCGTGAATGTCACGTCGAGCATGGGGCAGCTCAGCAAGATGGGGGGCTTCTGGCCGGGCTATCGGATGTCGAAAGCCGCGCTCAACGCGCTGACGCGTCTCACCGCGAGGGAACTCGAAGACAGCGCGATCAAGGTCAACGCGGTCTGCCCCGGCTGGTGCCGGACTGCGATGGGCGGGCCGGACGCAACGCGCAGTGCGGACGAAGGGGCCAGGGGAATCGTCTGGGCAGCGCTGCTTCCCGACGATGGCCCGAGCGGCGGCCTCTTTCGCGATGGCCAGCCGATCGATTGGTGATCTGCGTTGGACCGTCAGCCGGGCAGCACCTGCCGCGGTTTGCGCGGCGCGCCGGCAAACAGGCGATCGTAGAGGGCGTTTGGCAAGAGGCGGAGAAGTTTGGCGACGATGGCCATTTGCCAAGGAATGACGACGTAGCTGCTATCTCGATCGATCGCGCGCGCAAGGCGCTGGGCAGCCACGTCGGCCGACAGCAGGAAAGGCATCGGGTAGGGATTGGCGTCGGTCATCGGTGTCCGGACATAGCCCGGACACATCGTGAGTACCTTGACTCCGGTATCGCGCAATTCGACGCGAAGACTTTCGAGGTAGCTGATCGCCGCTGCCTTCGATGCGCTGTACGCCTCGACACCGGGCAAGCCGCGGATTCCGGCGACCGAGGCGATGCCGACCAGCCGCCCACCACCGGCGGCGCGCATACGGCCGATGAAAGGCGAGAAGGTCGCCGCCATGCCGAAAAAATTCACCTCCATTACGCGCCGGATGAGGTCAAGATCCTCGGACCGCTCGCTCAGCGTGCCGACCGAGACGCCGGCATTGGCGATGACGATGTCGGGAACCCCACGGCGCGCGACGAAGTCCTCGGCAGCCGCACGCAGCGCCGCGGCATCGGTCACTTCCAGCGGGTAGCAGTCGACCTGGTCCGGCCAGTGAGCCGCGAGGTGCTGCAGCAGTTCACCCCGGCGCGCGACTATTGCGAGTTGCGCCCCGCGTGCCGCGTAGTATTCGGCCAGCGCCCGACCGATTCCCGATGAAGCGCCTGTGATGAAGACTTTTGACATCGGATGGGGTGCGGGCTGGCGGGTCGGCATGTGCGCCATCACTTCCGCCTTACGGCCGTACGGGTCGCTAGCGGCCGAGCGATTTCCCGCTATTTCTTCTTGCGTTCGCTGCGCGCCATGCCGATCACCTGGTCCGTCAGCATCGGAAGTTCGGCAAGGCTCTTGATTTCCTTGCCGGTCACCAGATACTTGCCATCTACGGCCATCGCCGGGACCCCCTGAATCTTGTACGCCTGCGACATCTGGTCGGCGCGCCTGGCTTTGCTCACCACTCCGAAGGAGTTGTAGGCATCGCTGAACTTCTTCGCATCGACGCCTTGCGCAGCCACCCACTCGGTGATGCTCTTGTCGTCGTAGAGCTTGCTGCCCGTCTTGTGCAGGGCGTCGAAGACAGCGCCGTCGAGTCTGGACAGATCACCAGTCGTCTCCAGCGCATAGTAAAGCCGGGCCAGACTTGCCCACTGCGGGCGTCCGAATGATACCGGGACGCGCTTGAAGGTTACGTCGGCTGGAAGCGACGCCGACCACCTGCTGACTGTCGGGTGGAATTCGTTGCAGTGGGGGCAGCCGTACGAGAAGAACTCGATGACCTCGATCTTGGCAGGATTGTCGGTCATCTGAGCCGGGACGATCGGCAGGTAATCGCGGCCGACGACGAGTTCTGCGCGCACCGGCGCAACCACCGCCAAGGTTGCCAGGGTGATGGCCAGAAACCATCCCGAAAAGCGTGCATTCATGCGCTTTCTCCTTTCAGTCTTTCTTGACCACGCTGGCATCGATGCCCTGCTTGGCGAGGTCGGCACGCAAATGATTCACTTCTTCCATCTTGTGGTAGGGACCCAGCCGGACGCGATACCACACCTTGTCCTGCAGCATTACCTGCTGAATGCGTGCCTCAGCCCCAAGCAACGCCAGACGCGCCTTCTGGTTGTCCGCGTCGGTCGCCGTCTGGAAGGATCCGGCCTGCAGATAGATCGGCTCCTTGAGTGCCGTTTCCGTCTTGCCCTTGGTGCTGTCTGCGGTCTTCCCGTCAATGTTCTTGTTTTCGGTGGCCTTGCCTTCACCGATCTTGCCGCTTGCCGTCTTTTCGTCGACGCTCTTGCCGCTCGCCATTTTCTCTTCGGCGTTCTTGCTGTTCGCCGACTTGCTCTCCGACGGTTTGGCGTCCGTGGATTTCGCGTCGATCGATTTCGTCTCGCCCGCCTTGGCGGCGGCCGGCCTGTTCTCTTCCGGTGTCGGGTCGGGGATCGCCTCGGCCTTTCCTGGCAGAATTTTGTAAAAATCGAAGCGCGGCTTTTCGGCGACCGGGTCGCCTGGCTTGCCGGGCAGCGCCACGGGCGCCGACGCAGCCGCCGGGGTTTCCGGCGAAGCCGGTGTCGGCGACTTGCTGGCGACCGGTGGTGGCAGTTTCGGTTGCTGGCCGGTTGTCGTGAACGGCAGCGGCGCCTTGTTGATGTACCAGACGACGCCGGCGACGCCGATCACGCCGATCACCAGGCCGATGAACAGGCCGAGCAGCGTGCTTCCTCCCGACTTCCCGGCGGGTGGTGTCTTGCGGGGTTTCATGTCACGACTCATGGAAGTCCTCTGTTCGGCGATCACATCGATTCCGGGCAACTCACCCCGAGAATCGTCATCCCGTTGCGGATTACCTGCCTGACGGCAGCGACCAGCGCGAGACGGGCGTTCTGCTTCGCCGGGTCATCGATCAGGATGCGCTCGGCATTGTAGTAGCTGTGAAACTCGGCGGCCAGATCCTTGAGATAGAAAGCGATCAGGTGTGGCGCAAGCTCGCTGGCGGCTGCCTCGACGACCTCGGGGAATTCGCCGATGCGGGACGCCAACGTCAGCTCGTAATGGCTGTCGAGGACGGTCAGGTCGGCGGCCGCAAGCGCCCGCACCTCGCCGCCCCACAGCGCCAGCACCGAACAGACGCGGGCATGGGCGTACTGGATGTAGTAGACCGGATTGTCGTTCGACTGGCTCTTGGCGAGATCGAGATCGAAATCCAGGTGCTGGTCGGACTTGCGCAAGACGTAGAAGAACCGGCAGGCGTCGTTGCCGACATCGTCACGCAGCGTACGCAGCGTGACGAACTCGCCCGCGCGGGTAGACATCTGTGCCTTCGCTCCCGAGCGGTAGAGCACGGCGAACTGGACCAGCGCCACATCGAGCTGTCCCGGGTCGAGGCCCAGTGCCTGGATCGCGCCCTTGACGCGCGGAATATAGCCGTGGTGATCGGCCCCCCAGACATTGATGATGCGCTCGAAGCCACGTTCGTACTTGTTGAGATGGTACGCGATATCCGAAGCGAAGTAGGTGTATAGACCGTTGTCGCGCTGTACGACGCGATCCTTCTCGTCACCGAAGGCGGTCGACCGGAACCAGCGCGCGCCATCCTGCAGGTAAAGATGGCCGGCCTTTTCGAGCCGATCGACGCAACGTGCCACCAAACCCGTGGAAAACAGCGATTGCTCGGAAAACCAGACGTCGAAATGTACGCCGGACTGTTCGAGATCGTTCCGGCAATCGGCAAGCTGTTCGGTGAGCACGAAGTCATGCAGGTAAGCCCATTCCTCGCCCAGCAAGTGCTTGGCCCGGGCGATCAGCGCATCGAGGTGGGCTTCCCGCTGCTGCACGGCGGCGGCGTCGGTTCGCGTCGTTTCTGGCAGTCCCGGCAGACCGCCACTGATACTGCTGGCCGCGTGCAGGAAGCGGTCAGCGTGGCTTGCCAACAATTGCCGGGCCATGTCTCCAACGTACTGGCCTTGATAGGCGTTCGGTGGAAAGGGAAGGTTCGTCGTCGGTCCGTGCAGTTCGAGGTAACGCAGCCAGGTAGACACGGCCAGGATATCCATCTGCCGTCCGGCATCGTTGACGTAGTATTCGCTGGTTACCTCCCAGCCGGCGTACGCGAGCAGCTTGCAGAGACTGTCGCCATAGGCTGCACCACGGCCATGCCCGACGTGTAACGGGCCGGTCGGGTTGGCGGAAACGAACTCGACCAGCAACTTGCGCCGGGCACCGACAGTGGCACGGCCGAAAGCAGCGCCCTGTTCGATGGCGCCGCGCAGCACGGCGAGTTTGGCCGCTGCCGACAGACGGAAGTTGATGAAACCGGCGCCGGCGACCTCGGCCGATTCGACCAGCGACGAATACGGCAACTCCGATACCAGCAGTTGTGCCAGCTGCCGCGGATTGCGCTTGAGCGACCGTGCCAGCTGCATTGCCAGATTGCAGGAGAAGTCACCGTGTGTGGCCTGTCTCGGTCGCTCGATGTGGATGGCGGCAGCGGATTCGTTTGGCGCAACACTGCGCAGTGCAACATGCAAGAGCTCGGCAAGGTGGGACTTCAGGTCGTGGCTCATCGGGGCGCGTCTGGCATAGAATTTGGTCAAGCCTCTGATTATACGACGCACGAATCGCCTGCGGGCGACTGATTGGCGGCGCCAGTCGGCATCGCCGGCATTGCTTCGCTGCCGAAAGCGCCGCCAGTGCTATGACCTTGTGCTATACTGCGACCTTGGCGTCGACGCTGGCGACGCTCCCTTTCGCCAGCGAAACTCGTGCCTCCGGAATTTGATCATGACCTCAAGTATGACTCCTTCCCTTCGCGACGGTCGGCGAACCGAAAGGCCACGCATCAGTTGCGTCGTCCCGGCCTTGAACGAGCACGACAATTTGGCCGTGCTCCTGCCGAGCCTGGTTGAATTGTTGCAGGAAATTGGTTCTGCCTGGGAAGTGATCGTCGTCGACGACGGAAGCACCGACCATACCCCACAACTGGTGGCGGCTTTCGCAACGAGCAACCCGGGGGTGTATTACCTGCAGTTTTCACGCAATTTCGGAAAGGAGGCGGCGCTCAGCGCTGGTCTCGAAGCGACCAGCGGCGAGGTAGTGGTTTGTCTCGACGCGGACCTGCAACACCCTCTGGAACTGATCCCGGAGATGCTGGCGCGCTGGCGGGCTGGGGTCGACACGGTCTACGCGGTCAAGAGGCATCGCCGCGAGGAGCCCTGGATCAAACGCGTGGGCGCGTCTACCTTTTACGCCATTCTCGGGCAGGGGCAGCGACTCCGCATTCCCCCCGATGCGGGAGATTTTCGCCTGATGGACCGGCAGGTCGTCGATGCGCTGCTTCGCCTGCCCGAGCGCACTCGCTTCATGAAAGGGCTGTATGCCTGGGTTGGCTTCAAGGCGGAGTCGATCCCCTACGTTCCCGCCGAAAGATTGCACGGCGAAACCCGCTTCAATCTGCTGCAACTGATTCAGTTTGCGGTTGACGGAATAACCGCTTTCTCTACCTGGCCTCTGCGCGCATTCAATGTGGTGGGAAGCATCGTCGCCATTCTCGCCTTCCTCTATGGCAGCGACCTGGTCATCGACTATTTCATCCATGGGCACAACGTCTCCGGCTGGACGACCATCGTCACGGGGATGTTCTTCTTCTCCGGAATCAACCTCATTGCGCTGGGTACGATCGGCGCTTACATCGCGCGGATTTTTGACGAGGTGAAACAGAGGCCGCTCTATGTGATCAAGCAGAACGTCGGGCAGAAACTGTCCGACCGGCAATTCTGAGAATGTCGGCAGGCGCAAATTGGCCACGCTGTCCAGGCTGATCGATAGTCGCTCGGCCTTGCCGCTGGTCCTGGTGGTGGCGCTGTGGCTGACGCTCACCGCCGGACTCCGACCATTGATGCTTCCGGACGAAGGCCGATACGTCGGCATTGCGTGGGAGATGCTGATCAGTGGTGACTGGCTCGTTCCGCGCCTCGACGGTCTGCCGTTTTTTCACAAGCCGCCGTTGTTCTACTGGCTGAGCGCTTCGACCATGGGCCTGGGTGGCGCACACGAGCTGCCGGCACGGGCGCCGTCGCTGCTGGCGGCAATCTTGGCGGCCACCGCGCTCTATCTGTTCGTTCGGCGTTACCGGAACAGCCAAGTGGCTACGCTGGCAGTCGTCATCCTCTGCACGCAGCCGGGTTTCTATGCCGGCGCCCAGTTCGCCAATCTCGACATGCTGGTTGCCGGGATGATCTCCTTGACCATCCTGTCGGGAGCGGACTCGCTCTTGCGCCGAGAACGGGCTCTGCCGTGGCGCGCTGCGCTGGCCAGGACCTACATCCTTGCCGCGGCGGGTGTTCTCGCCAAGGGACTGATCGGCATCGTGCTGCCGGCCGGCGTGTTGCTGTCGTGGTTGCTTTGGCGCCGGTCGTGGCGGTTTCTTTCGATGCTGTTCTGGCTTCCCGGGTGGCTGCTCTTTCTGCTGATCGCGCTGCCGTGGTTCTTCTGGATGCAGCATTCCTTTCCCGGATTTTTCGACTACTTTTTTGTCTACCATCACTTCCAGCGGTTTTCCCAGACCGGATTCAATAACCAGATGCCCCTCTGGTTTTACGTTCCGGTGATTCTGCTCGGTGGCTTGCCGTGGTCGCCATGGTTTGCACGCGTAGGTCAGAAGTCTTTCCGCGGGGCGGTCGAGCCAAGTGGCGTGCGCAGCCTGATGGCGATCTGGCTGTTGCTGATCGTGCTCTTTTTTTCGCTGCCCAGCTCCAAGCTGGTCGGTTACATCCTGCCGGCGATTCCGCCATTTGCCTATTTCCTTGCCGACTCGTTCTCGGCGTGGTTCGACCGCGACCGGATGCGAGCCGAAAGTTGGTATGTGCGCACGCTCGCTCTTGCCGCGATATCCTGCCTCGCGCTGGTCGTTGGCGTTGCCGTTACCGACCGCGCCTCGGCAAAACACCTGGCGAGTGCCGCCAAAGGGGTATTCGCGGCGCCGGAGCAATTGGTCATGGTCGACGAGTATCAATACGACCTGGCGTTCTACCTGCACGCGCAGCAAGCCAGTTGGGTGGTCAGCGCCTGGGACGATCCGGAAATTGCCAGCCAGGACAACTGGCGCAAGGAACTTGCCGATGGCGGCGCATTTGACCCTGATGCAGAACACGCGGTATTGCTCACGCCCGCACAGCTTATCGCAAGGCTCTGTGATTCCGACGCCAGAGCGGTATGGATCTGGGGCCGACGACGGGCGTCCGCCTTATTTCCCTGGTTGCCCGAACAGTCGGTGTTCGGCGCCGACCAGAAGCACATTCTCTGGCGTCTGGAGCCGACGACGCTCAAGACGCTTTGCTCCGAAACGCCCAGACGCGACTGAAAATGAAGGTCAACAAGGCGATCGCCACGAGAATCGCCGCCAGCAGCAAGTCATAGGGGATGTCGGTGACATGGAGCAGCCAGGCGTAGCAGAACTCGTTGATGAGGAAACCGGCAGCCGATACGAGAAAGAAGCGACCGCAGGCAGTCGCCAGAGACTTTCGCTGCTGACGAAAGGTCAGTCGATAATGGCCGCTGAACGAAACCAGAAAAGCTGCCAGCCACCCGACCACATTGGCGGCGAGCGGCGGCAGTTGCCAGGAGACGACGCAAGCGATCGCAACCAGCCAATGGGTCGTCGCCGCGGCACCGCCGACGGCGACGAACCAGCCAATCTGGGTGAATATTCCAATCATGCATGGGATCCGCAAGTAAGGTGCTGAATAATTTCCCTGAGGCGTTTCCCAAGCGAATCGCCATCTGCGCCGACGATTTCGGACTGGCCGCGGGTATCGACGAAGGAATTCTTGCATTGGCCCGGCTGGGCCACCTCAGCGCAGTCAGTTGCCTGACGCCGGGGACGGCGCTGCCCCACCATTCGGCTGCGCTGGCACAGTTGCCGGTGGACCTCGGACTTCACCTGAATTTTACCGAGTCGCTGGTTGCCGATCAGCTCCATCTGCCTCTGGCGCGCCTGATCGCCGCCTGTTATACGCGCCGCTTGCCGCCGCTACTGGTGGCCTCGACGATCGCGGCGCAGTTCGACGCTTTCGAGGCGAACTTCGGGCGTCCGCCTGCTTTCATCGACGGCCACCAGCATGTCCACCAATTGCCGGTGATCCGCGAGCTTCTACTGGAAAGCATCGGTCGGCGCTACCCGGGGCGGGTCATCTGGCTACGCTCGACGCAAACTGCGCGCAATTCAACGGTCGCTCGGGCTGACCAACGGAAGGCCCGACTCATCGCCCTGCTCGGCGCTCGCGCATTGCGTCGCCTGACGACCGCCGCCGGCTTGCCGATGAACCGACATCTGCTCGGCGTCTATCGATTTTCGGCAAGCTGCGAACAATACAGGAAGCTCCTGCAGGCGTGGTTCGCCGATGCAGGCAGTGGCGACCTCCTGATGTGCCATCCGGCGGTCTCGGCGCCTGCCGGCGACCCTATCGGGCGGCAGAGGATGCGAGAATTCGCGGTCCTCTCCGACAAGCACTTCCCGACCTGGATCGATGCGAGCGGATTGACCGTTTCCCGCCTGCTTTCTGTGTAAACTCGCGATTTTGCGGTCCTGAATCCTGCTCGCCGTGCGCATCTTCCGCCTCGCCAAAATTCTAAGCATTGCGAGCCGCTACGGCCTCGACGAGATGATCCTCGAGCACGAACCAAGCGGTCGCCTGGCGGCGCTGTCGCGCACCCTGCATTTCTGGCGCAAGTTCGACGAGTCGCCAGCGGTCCGCCTGCGCCTGGCACTGGAATCGCTCGGACCGATCTTCGTCAAGTTTGGACAGGTGCTGTCCACGCGCCGCGACCTGCTGCGTACCGACATCGCTGACGAACTTGCCAAACTGCAGGATCGTGTGCCACCGTTCTCATCCGAGCTCGCGTTGGCCCAGATCGAACAGGCCTATGGCCGGCCGGCCAGTGAGGTATTCGCAGAATTCGCTGCGACGCCGGTTGCCAGCGCCTCGATCGCCCAGGTCCATTTTGCGCGTCTGCGGCCGGAGGACGGCGGTCACGAAGTGGCGGTCAAGGTTCTGCGGCCGGAGATGCACGGCGTGATTGCCAACGATCTGGCCCTGCTCGACACCTTTGCCGGCCTGCTGGAGAAGCTGTGGTCGGACGGCAAGCGCTTGAAACCGCGGGAAGTCGTGGGCGAGTTCGCCAAGTACCTCTACGATGAACTCGATCTCATGCGCGAAGCGGCCAACTGCTCGCAATTGCGGCGCAACTTCAGTGGTTCGCGACTGCTGCAGGTCCCGGAGGTCTACTGGGATCAATGCACGACGACGGTGATGGTGATGGAACGTATGCGTGGCATTCCGATCAGCCATACGGATGCGCTGATCGCTGCCGGCATCGATCTGCCGGCCCTGTCACGTGCGGGCGTCGAAATATTCTTCACGCAGGTGTTCCGCGATGGTTTCTTTCATGCCGACATGCACCCGGGGAACATCTTCGTCGCCACCGATCCAGTGCACCACGGCAGCTATATCGCGCTCGACTTCGGCATCGTCGGCACGTTGACCGACAACGACAAGAACTATCTGGCACAGAACTTCCTGGCCTTTTTTCAGCGTGACTACAAACGGGTGGCGACGGCGCACATCGAAGCCGGCTGGGCGCCGCCCGAGACGCGCGCCGACGAGTTCGAGGCCGCCATCCGCGCAGTCTGCGAACCGATCTTCGACCGGCCGCTGCATGAAATTTCCTTTGGCCGTGTCCTGCTGCGCCTGTTCCAGACCTCGCGCCGCTTCAACGTCGAGATCCAGCCGCAGTTGGTCATGCTGCAGAAAACGTTGCTCAACATCGAAGGTCTGGGCCGGCAACTCGACCCGAACCTCGACCTCTGGAAAACCGCCAAGCCTTTCCTCGAACGCTGGATGAGCGAGCAACTCGGTGGCCGTGCCTTTCATCGCGGTGTGCAGCAGGAAGCTCCCTACTGGGCACGCACGCTGCCGCAGATGCCCAGACTGTTGTACGAGGCGCTGGCAAGGTCCAAGGCGCCCGATCTCGCGCCGCTGCTCGGCGACCTGGCGCGCACGCAACGCCAACAGGGTCGCTGGCTGGCGATAATCGCCCTGCTGCTGGCCGCCCTGCTGCTCAGTCAGTATCTGTGAACTCCCGACGCATGCGTCTGCCGTTCGCTTGCCGCGCCAGGCCGTTCCTTGTCAGCCGGGTTCGATCATCACTTTCCATGCACGCGCTGCCGACTTCCTGACATGCTACGGTGGCCTGTCTGTCCGTTGGCCGTCAGCCGGTCGACGGCCTGAACATGATAGCGCGCTCCTTGGCAACTTCGGGCAGCACCGCGACACCATGGACAAGGAGCATGCCGCGGCTACAAGTGCAACGTCCGGATGTTCCGGGCATCGACTAAGCGGAGAGCTGTCGCAGTTCGGCGTGGTTGAGCCGCAACAGGTCTTCGTCTTCTTGCCAGCGCTGGCGCTCCGCGCTGGAGAATGCATACTCCCGGCTGTCTTCGGCACTTTGCTCGAGGAACACTGCCAAAGTCCTGCGCAAGTGTTCCGCAGCCGGCGGCATGCTGCCGTAGAAGAGCACCCATTGCCGGCGCTTGATGAGCAGCGTGGGGAAGTTCTCGACTTCGAGATCACCGAGCGCATCTGCATGTTCCTCGATATCCACCCAGAAGCACGGCAGCATCGGGAACTGTCGGGCGACCTCCTCGAAGCCGCTGCGGTATTCTCGGCAGACACCACACCACTCGGCGCACAGGCAGACCATCAGGAACTCCCGGGCAGCAAGCTGCACGTGGCTTGCCGACATGCGCTCGGGCGGACTCACCGACTGGCCGTCCTCGCCGGCGTGTGGCCACCGCTCGTCGCTGTCCGGGTCATCAAGCGCCGGCCTGCGCCAGCAGGAGTTGCTGGATATGGTGGATCAGTTGCTCTTCCGGATACGGCTTGCCAAGCACCACATCGACCCCCGCGGCGGCGGCAGAGGCACGCAACTGCTCGCTGTCGGAGGTCACCAGGATGATCGGGAGATGGACCGTGCGCGGGTCGCAACGCACACGACGTACCAGTTCAAGTCCGTCAATTCCCGGCATGTCCACATCGGTTACCAGCACGTCGGGGACCGAATTCTCGATCTGCTGCGCGGCGTCCAGCCCATCCTCAGCCATCACCACCTGGTACCGGTGCGCGTTGAGCAGGCGGCTGGTCTTGACTCGTACCACTCTCGAGTCGTCGGCGACCATCACCACGGTCTGTTCCGCGGTCTTGACCGCGCGCGCCGCCAACCGGGCTTCGCCAGCGCTTGCTGGACGTCGTGCCTCCTCTGCGGCCTGACGCCCCTTTTCGCGTTCGATCGCTTCCTCTACGGCACGCAGTTCGGCTTCTTCGCGGAGCAGGGCTTCTTCGACGGCCAGCCGATCGGCCTCACGGCGGG
>ERZ724526.1503-NODE-1503-length-12040-cov-4.171882_pt1 | contig 12040 bp, 9 predicted proteins | sample MGYA00376059_ERZ724526 | MGnify/ENA primary metagenome ERZ724526 (study PRJEB28724, sample SAMN07190883) | activated sludge metagenome | isolation source: activated sludge of sewage treatment plant in Hong Hong | place: Hong Kong | collected 2016-03-17 ... | reverse complement strand
CGACTACACAGTCAAACCCTTGATCGTGGTGTCGTCCAGCGGCTTCGCGTTCGAGTGCATCTCCCAGTTCCAGAGCCGGGCGAACTCCGGCAAGCAGAAGTCGGACAAAGGCCACAAGGTGAAGAGCCGCCTGCCGTTCGACGCCAAAGACTGGCACGCTCTGCGCCAGGGTCCATTCTCCTGGTGATATGTCGCGTCCCCGCCACCACAGAGTCTGCGCCGCCTCCACAAGCAGCCCGCCCATACCAAAGCACGGATCGTAAATTCGCTCACCAGGCTGTGGAGCCGCAAGGGCGACCATCATCTGGCCCATTGCCCTTGGGGTTACCAACTCTCCACCGAATTGCGCGAGATCCATCGCTCGTGTAACCAGTTCCGTGAACGCCTCACCGGCCTGTCGCCTTGCAATAGGCGTGTCGAGTGGAAACTGATCAGCCCAGTCGATGGTGGCCGCTAGAAGCTTTCCGGTGGGCAAGCGCACATCGCAGTGAGTGCTGCGCGGGTCAGGTGACAATCCGAGTACGCTTCGGATGCCCCCCCAAAGGGTGCTAACCTCTTGTGACGAAAACGGGTGAGGATTTTCTCGCCAAGTCGACCAGCTAAGCGTTGGTGGAAGGATCGCTCGCGGCTCCTCGCCATTGAATTCTGCGATCGCCGCATGCTCGCTGTCATATTCATCCGCCCAGCGAAGCGCCAGTAAAAGCGCCAGTGGCACCACCAAGGACTCCACCGCCGATGCGCCGGCAGATTCGCCCCGCACGGCGTTGAGTAGGTTCCAAGTGGCAGACTCTGTCGACATCACAAACTCAAAGCTCGCCTGCCAATGCTTTGCGGAGAATGCTGGCCGTCAGAATCCCGCTTCTTGTCGAAGCGACAGGAAGCCGGTCGTTGAGAGCGCGGGCGAGTTTGAACCAAGAGTCCAGCTGAGACGCCACACAATCCTGTTTTAGGAAGTCGGAGACAGGAATGGACACCGTTCGCAGCCGTTCGCCCGAAATATTAACCACGCTTTGGTTCGACCCGACCGCACGCTCCTTAATTTGCCTACGGCTTTCGGGAACCCTTCTCACTCGCAGACACTACAAAATGCTGTATGTCTCCACAAGCCATCTTGTGCCGGCTATGCCTCAGCGAGGCGATACTCGTCGTTGAACTCAATCTAACGATGGGCTTGCTTCGGGACGCTCAGAGTCGCCAAACGCACGGTTCCCGAGCCACGGGCGCGAACGTAGGCAAGAAAGGGTTATGGGCGGTGCTCGCGACAAATATGCCGCCCGCTCATGCAACCGAGTGGGCGCCTTGGAGTTGCCAACGCGCAGTGGCCTGTGTGCCATCAAGGGGGCACAGGCGTGCGCAGGGACCGTAGTCCTTGAGTAGCGTGTCGAGCGGGGGATCTACAACGCGACGCTATCAGACTTGGAGGACACGTGCGGTGCCTGTATCGTCTGCAATAGGCCACACACTGGCGTCGGAGAGAATACGAAATCGTTCTCCATCGGCTCGGCGTTCAGCTTGCTCAGTGATGCCTCTTTCGTCGGACAACGGTGAAACAATACCCCCGGCCCGTCGATGCACCAGCAAATCACCAGCCACTCTGGGCTGGCTCCACGTCGCTGTGGTTGAAACATCGCTGCCTCGATGACTAACCGGCGCACCAAGCCGCCCGCCTTTACCTCGGTGCGGCGAGCAGCGAGTACCGTATAGAGATGGGGTTGCTCGCAGTGAAAGCGAGCGAGCCAGCCCCGCATGAATGCTTCGGCCGCGTCAGGATGTCGGAGCAAGCGCGCCAGCTTGTCAGGTAATCGCGGTACGCGACGACATAATCTGTTTCGCCGAGCTTGCCGACTTGAAGCGCAGCGAGGAGGACGATGAGATTTTTCTGACGATGGACAGACTAATGGCATGATGTGCCCTCGGTGCGGCCGGGTGTTACAGCACACGACCGCGCTTCGGGGGCCACGGGGCACCTTCCCGTGGTCCCCGGTTATAGAAGCGGGCACAAGAGACCCAACGAGCCTCAGTGCCCGAGATGCCGGGAGGTTAACTACGCAGCAGCAATCTGAACTTTGTCAGTGGACGTTGTCAACTAACTTTGTGATTTCATTTTGTTATAAGCCGGTGCGTGGCTCAGGTGCGTGAATGTACGACACAGGCGGACGCGGCCCGGCGGCTGGGCGTCACTCGTCACCGCGTCAACAACCTGATCCAGATGGGCCGCCTCCGGGCAGAGCAGCTAGCCGACGGAACACCCGTGATCCCGCTTGATGCCATCGAGGAATATGCCCGGCAGCGGGAGCAGCGAGTCGTAGACCGCGCCAAGAAGAAGAAACCCGCCAAGGCTGTCAGCACGACACCGGCACGTCGCAGACAGCCAGCACCCGCTCAACACTCTGATTAGTTCGCTCGGCGGACGCTGACCCGCTGTACGAGGATCGACTTGATGCTGTGACGCCTTCGCCTGGCATAACTCGACAGTCAGGCCAGGCTGTCGGCTCTTTCCGTCTGCTGCGCCGGATTGGTGCTGGCGGCATGGGCGAGGTCTGGGAGGCTCGCGACGAGCGACTGGATCGCACGGTCGCGCTGAAGCTGCTTGCCGCAGAGGAGGAGCCAGATCCCAACATTGCGGCGCGGACGCTACAGGAAGGGCGAGCGCTTGCGCTGCTAGAGCATCCCTCGATCGTGCGGGTCTACCATTGCGATCGTCTCGAGCCGAGTGGCGTCTACCTCGCCATGGAGCTGGTTGACGGCGAATCGATGCGCGATTGGCTCGGAAGAAAGGGCGGTCGCATCGACTGGCCCACCGCCATCGGGATTGGTCAACAGATAGCCACGGCCATGGCCTACGTTCATGGTCAAAACATCATTCATCGGGATCTGAAGCCTGAGAACATCCTGATAGTTCCTTCTGGCGGTCAATCTTCGGGGCTGCGCGTCAAGATTATCGACTTCGGTATCGCCAAGGTTCCTGCTGCAAGCCATCTTATTGATACACAGCTCCAGACGGCCAAGGCCATCCTGCTTGGATCGGCGCTGTACATGGCTCCCGAGCAGTGTCGCAACGCTGCCCAGGTGACGGGGGCCGCAGATGTGTATGCATTTGGCGTCTTGCTGTTTGAAGCCATGGCGGGACAACCTCCGTTCGTCGGAGAGCCGGCGGAGGTCTTGGCTCACCACCTCGGCACACCGTCGCCCCCGCTTGGCGACTTTGCCACCGACGCGCCTGCTGCTCTTTGTGCGCTCGTTGCGTCGATGTTGGATAAGGATCCGGCGAACCGTCCGAGCATGCAGCGGATCGCGACGTTGCTCTCAGCGGGGTTCGCAAGCGAAGCACCAGCAGCCTGCCCGCTACCGGGCCTCATGCCGTTCACGACACAGCAGGCAGAGTGGTTCTTCGGTCGCCGAGAGGATCGGCACGAACTGTCATCTCTCTGGAAGCGGGCAATCCATGGCGAGCTGAGATGGATCCAGATTGAAGGACCGAGTGGTGTGGGCAAGACCTCGTTGGTGCAAGCAGGACTGCTGCCTCATCTGCTGACGGAACCTGACACGCCGGACGTTCTTGTCGCTGCCTTCCGCCCCGGCGGAGATCCTGTCAGACGGCTACGCGCGAGCCTTCAAGCAGCGCTCACGCAGCGGAGCATCGCGGTTCAGACCGAGCAACTCGACGCTGCGCTCGACGCGAGCAGCGGAGCGTTCGCCGATTTTGTGGCGAGCCATCTACCGGCCGATACTCTGCTCCTGGTCCTCATAGAGCAGTTAGAGGAACTGCTCACGCTAGGAAACGCAGCGCCCTTCGACGCACTCATTACCTCCTGGCTGAGTGACCCTTCCAGCCGCGTGAGGGTCCTCTCGACGTTCCGCAGCGACTTCTTGCACCGCATCGAGCAGCTTCCGGGGCTCGCCAAGATGCTGAATCGCGCCGCGCGCTATCACCTTCGGGCGATGGATAATCCGTCGCTGGTTCAGGTTGTAGAGGGGATGGCGCAGCGGAGCGGGCTTCGCCTTGCCACGGGCCTCGCTGATCGGATGGTGCAAGATGCAGGGCAGTCGGACGCTCGGCTCTCTTTGATCGGACACGCGCTGCAAACCCTGTGGCTCTCTCGGGATGGGAGTAGCGTTTCCCTTCAATCCTATGAGCGGATGCAGGGCGTTATCGGTGCGCTCACCGCGCAGGTCGAGCGGATGCTCGACGAGCTAGGGCCAAGCGGTAGGGATCGTGCAAAGTGGATCGTCCTTGGGCTGATCCAGCCTGGTCAGGGCTCGCCAGATACCCGCCGCCCTCGCATGTGTAGCGACCTGTTACGCTCGGCCGGGGCGGACCGCGAGGCAGAGGCCGCGATTCTCCTGCTCGCGGGGCTGTCCGGTCAGGGATCCCGCCCGCCGTTGCGATTGATAGCCCTCCACGGATCGCCAGGCACGCCGCTGCACCAACAGCAGGCCGAGCTGGTCCACGAGATGCTGATCACGCAGGTCCCAGCAATCAGCCGCTGGCTCGAGGAGGAGCGCGTTCTCCTTGGCCGATGTAGTGACCTTGAGGGAGCAGCCGCAGCTTGGGAGCGAGCGGGACGCCCCAGTCTGGGGCTCCCGGCCGGAACGCTGCTCGCGCATCTGGCGGGACCGCCGGCCAAGGAGCTTGTCATTCGCCGAATGATGAGCGAGCGGGCGATCAGCTTCCTCGCGACAGCACGGCAGCTCGACTCGCAACGACGATGGATCGGCCGCTTCATCGTCGCCGCGCTGGTGTTGGCCGCAATCTTTAGTTCACTTAGCGCACGGCATGCTCGCCAGAAGGAGCGTGCCGCCGAAGAAAGCAGCCAGCGCCTGGCCGCAGCCGTTCGCCAGGTTGCGACTGATACCGACTGGGAGCTGGCACGTATGCCGGGCACGCTGAGTGCGCGTCGCGATCTACTGTCCGTGCTGATCCGAGAGCTGGATGGCCTCCCCGACGACGCCCATATGTCTACCGATGCAGCCACCGCCCTGGTCGAGGCGCATCACCGCCGGGGAGACCTCGCACTCTCGAATGAGACATTGGCCGCGGCGGGAGCGCACTTCAGCGCGGCCCATGCTCTGCTCACGCAGCTCACATCGAAACGGCCGGTCAGTGCCGAGCTGGAGCGTCTTGCCGCGCTCAACCTCTCGAAGCGCGGCAAGGTTGCCCTGGCCAGAGGCGAGCTTGATTCAGCACGCCAGCTTTTCGTCAGCTCAGTGACGACGCTGGAATCTTTGACCTCCCGCGACAGCAGCGAAGAATCCATCCGCTGCTTGGCGGTCAGCTACGGCGAACTGGCATCACTGCTGACGCTGAAGGGAGAGCATACAGACGCGGCCAAGCGCTACGCGCGGGCGGCAGGCGTGCTCGCAAAGAACAGCGGCACATACGATAAATGGCTGCTCGCTCTGAACCAGCGAGACGCGGCGGAACTGGCACTGGAAATCGGTTCGCTATCGGATGCCATGCGCCTAGTTGCTCAAGCGCGCGAGATTATTGAGGCCGAGCGTACGGCATCCACGTCTTCCAACCTCTTCGCTGACTCGGTCATCGCCAAGATTCTCAGCACAGAGGGAGAGCTAGCAGCACGGCAAGGGAGCCAATCTCAAGCTGTAGAGCGCCTGGCCGCGGCTGCGGCGACTTGGGAACGACTTCTGTCCGCTGATCCAACCAATAAGGGCTCCGCGTTCGGCTTGGCGCAGAGCTTGGCCCGGCATGAAGCAATCGCCGCCGCAGGAGGTGATCCGGCCCGCGCCCTCGGCCTCCGTGAGAAGCGTTGCCGAATCGTCGCTGGCTCGCTGGCCGCAGACCCTGAAGATGCGCGTTTTTACCGCCTGGCCTGCAAAAAGTGAGATTCGCGCGATCACTTCGCGATCAAACGGCGTCTAGAGAGATAGAGGCATCAGCTTTCGAGGTAGCAAGATCCATGGACAGTAAACAGCCGGTCGGACTCATTCTGCTCGCCCACGCCGAGCAGGTCGCCATCACAGACCGCGAGATGACGGCGGCGTTGCCGCCTGAGTGGCTATCGCTGCCGCGCACCAGTGTCGAGCTGGACATCTTGGCCGAGGCCCGAAGGGCCATTAGTACCGGCGACTGGCACGCTGTCCAGCGCCGACAAGAAGCTCAGTTCCACGAGCGTGTGGCCCCTGTGATGTTGAAGCACCCCGACCACACCGTCATCTACTTTGGCTCGGCACCTGTGCCTCTCGCCATCCACCTGGGAGCGCTGCTCTCGACGTGGCGAAAGATTGCGCTGATTCCTCATCATCACGTCCGGCGATCGTGGGGCTGGTTCCCGCATGAACCTGGCCAAGAGCCCGAGATCGTCAGCACGGGGATGCCGGACTACAGAGATCGCTCGCAGGGCGAAGCGGTCATTCGGGTTTCGACCTCGCATCCGGTAGATCCACACCTGACCCGCCGTGTCGTCCCCTCACCGTTGCTGGAGATAGATATCAGTCTCAAGACGCCCCGCGAGGACGCTTTCGCAACGCTCGCCGAGATACAGAGTGTGGCCGCGGAGTTTCGTCGCGCGCTTGATCTGCTCGGAGATCACTTCACTGGCATCTCCAGGATCCACCTGTTTGCGGCGGTACAACCCGGCATTGCCATGCTGATCGGGGCGCAGATCAGCAGCACGATGCACTGGCCCGTGCAAACGTATCAGTACGCGCGCCAGGCAGATCCTCCGCATCGGTCGGCCGTGTTGGTGAACACCAAGCTCCCCCCTGAACTCCCGCCGCTGACCGAAGAGCAGAAATCAATCGCAGCGGAAGTCCGCAGGAATCTCGCCCGAGATCTGGAGCGCATCAAAGGCTTTGCCCAGCGTGAAAATCCAGCTGGCCAGCCGAAATGGCTGTCGAGTGTCCTGTCGTCGAAAGACCAGCGCGACTGTTTTGGTGGCACATGGCACCACCTTCCTGCGCTCTGCCGCATTCCACTAGCCGCGACCTCGGTCGACACCGAGCTGCAAGACGTACCTGATAGCTTCCGCCTACAAGATGTGCGGTGGCAGATTGACGATCGCTGGCTGGCGAACCTCGCCAGGAGGGTGCCCGATCACAGCCAACGACAGCGGTCGCTGCGGATGCTCCTCCTTCATGAAGGCGTCCATCGGGGACCTCAAGGAGTGACTCGGTCCACCAGCGAAGGGGTGGGCCGATTCCCAAAGGTTCTCGAAGAAGTCGACTACCAAGCAGACGTGTGGGCGATGCTCTATGAGCGAGCGCTGTCGGAGCTGGAGTCACCTGGCATCGTGAATCCACCACAGCGCTTCTTCATGGAGGCCATACGGACGGCTACCGAGACGATGTGGGCCTTCGACATGGATGGCGCACCGCTGCAAGAGATCCAAGTCCGCCGTGTCAACCGATACCTCATCTGGTACTGGCAGTACCTGCTTCTGGAGCGGGGCACAGGGCGCGCTGCTGAGATGACTCTGTCGGAAGTGGTCAGCATCCTGGCAGAACGCCCTCACCTTGAGCTGGGAGGCCCGCGCATCTTCACCCGCGATGAGAGAGTCTTCTTCTCGTTGGACCCGAGCCAGATGCGGACGCCCGAGCTAGCCATCTATCACCGCGGCAAGTTCCATCGAGACGGAGCCAGAGACGACTTCAGCCTATCGGAGCTGCTGTCTGCTTTCGCCGAGCGGGACACTGACCGAATCCTCGCCGTTCTCCGCGCTGCCGTCCACATGACGGTGCGCTAAACCTTCTGCGACCTGGAGCTACTATGTCCCTGCAAAGCCTGTTCATGCGGTTCCACGAGGCGATTCAACTCAAGCGCTTTAACGAGAACGCAGAACTCCGAGAAAAACGTGACAGGATCCTGAAGCGGCTCAGAGACAACTTGTCTGTCTCGTTTGATTGGTTCAATCAGGGCAGCTATGCCATGGGCACTGGCATTAAGCCGCTCGATGACGACTACGATATCGATATCGGCATTATTCTAAACAATGTCACCCTGTCTTCAAGCCCCTACAGGGATCGCAGCAGAGACATAGACCTGAAGACTATCAAAGGGTGGGTCTTCACGGCTGTCGAGCCGCACACCTCGCAAGTCGAATGGAGACGTCCGTGCATTACCGTCTATTACAAAGAGGCCGGCGAGGTCATCTACCATGTCGACCTGGCGGTGATGGTTCGGGATGCTCAGAATCCTGAGCAGCTTTATCTTGCAGTTGGGAAACAGTATGAGTCCCTCGATACGTGCAAATGGCAACTCGACGATCGCAAAGGATTTATGGATGCGATCGAGCGGAAGTGCGAAGGAGAAGACGGCGCGCAGTTTCGCCGGGTCATTCGTTATTTAAAGCGATGGAAGGATGAGAATTTTCCAAAGAATGGCCACGCGGCTCCGACCGGACTAAGCCTCACTGTGGGCGCGTACTATTCATTCAGCCCGAGCAGGACAACTGACTACTTCTCTGGGCGTGTAAGCTACGATGACCTCTCTGCAACTCTAGCCGTGGCCAAGGGGCTGCGCGGCAGATTCACCCAGACGTGGAATACCTCATCGGGGAGCCTTGTCCATACAGTCAATCTAGCCTTCCCATTTGCGCCAGGTGATGATGTCTTCGGGAAGATGACGCAGCAGCAGCAGGAAGAGTTCTACCAGCGGCTGGGTCAGTTCATTTCAAACCTTGAACAAGCGCAAACCACAGGGAATGCGGCCTACCTGCGCAGGGCCTTCGGCGATCGCTTTCCTGTAGATTGAGCCACTCTCGCAGAGTGCAGCATGTACATGATGGATTCTGACTAGCAACCAACCTGTGATGCCGACGACACCAGACGAAGCAGAGATACCTGAGCTAATCGCAAAGGTGAAGGCAGGAGACCAGGCAGCTAAGGGAAGGCTGTTCCTGGCTATTAAGCCGCAGCTTGATGAATGGTGTGCTCAACTGGTCCAGCGCGGCCCCATCGGAATTGAGCGTCCGTCTGACATTGCTCAGGAGGTTGCTCTGCATGCGTTCGACAAGCTGTCAGAGTTTCGTGGATCTTCGGCAAAGGAGCTTTGGGGTTGGTTGCGGACGAGCCTGGAGCGGCGAATCTCTGGGGCAGTTCGTAAGTCTCGACGCAAGAAACGAGATACCGCGCGTTCTGAGGCCCTGCGTGATTCTCTGCTCGAAACTCTGCCAGGAACGCAGCCAAGCCCCAGCCAAGAGTCCGTAGAGGCCGAACGGTGGCGACAGCTGCTCGGCCAAGTCTTCTACCTAAAGGATGAGCAGCGCGAGGTGGTAGTCAGCTGTCTCTTCAAGCGGCGTACTGTGCTGGAGGTAGCCGCAGAGAGGAGCTGCTCGCGGGCTACCGTCGTTGGTCTCTTGCAGCGAGCCGTGGAGAAATTACAGGGGAAGCTGGCCGACGTTGAGAAGTCAGCTACGGATGATCTTGATCCGGCCGGCAAGGCGCTGCTTGTCTACCTGGAGCGACGAGATCGCGGCGAACGATTTGAGCGTGAAGCGTTCCTCGCAGAGCACAACGAGAGTCGCGTGCCGCTCACCGAGATGCTGGTCTGGCTAGACAGCATCGAAGCCAGCCGACCGCCAGGCGGCGGAGATGGGAGGTAGCCACCAATGCCTTCGCTGAGACCAGGAGACCAGCTCTCTGGCTTTCGCATCGAGGAGTTCGTCGAATCAGGAGCGACCAGCGAAGTGTATCGCGCTGTGGCCGTTGAGACAGGTTCGAGTGTAGCCATCAAACTCTTACATCCGGCCTGGGGATCGGTGGCGACGATTCGATCTCGTTTCGAGAACGAAGGACGGACACTCCTGGGGCTGCGGCACCCCAACATCGTGCGAGTGCTGGCCGTCGGCGAGGCCCCATCGAGTCAGCCGTTCTTGACTCTGGAGTGGATCCCCAACGACTTGAGGAAGCACTTACAGTCAAGTGGAGGCAGCATCGCAGAATCCGCAGTGCTGCGCCTCGCAGGCCAGGTAGCGGATGCTCTCTGCACCCTACACTCCGGTGGCCTGATCCATCGAGATCTGAAACCCGCGAACATCCTGCTGACTTCCCATCACCTTCCCGAAGCCGAGGCCAAGCTCGCAGACCTAGGTTTGGCTAAGCACGTTCCGGCAGCCCTTGTCGGCCCGACTGACGCACCGCTGTTGAACAGAGTATCGACAGCCCGAGGAACCCGCCTGGGGACATGGGAGTACATGGCTCCCGAGCTATGGATCGACGCAAAGAACGCCAGCTCCAAGTCGGATGTCTATGGTCTGGGCTGTCTCCTCTTCCATCTCCTAACGGGAAAGCCGCTGTACACCGTCTCTGACGAACATTCACTGATGTTTCATCACCTGTTCGAGCCGCCGCCGCTGGAGCGCCTTGACTCCTGTACTTCCAGCGCACTCCTGAGCCTCATTGCTAGCATGCTCGCCAAGAAGGTCGATAGTCGTCCCTCGATGGCTGAGGTCCAGCGCGAGCTGACGGCGATCGGCGTGCCGAGCTAAAAAGCTCGGCTCCCTCCGATCATCTGCGCGTCAAAAGGCATCTGTCTTCTGTAGAGGGCCTCCGGTTGCCCTCAGGATCAAGGAGAACAGATGGCTACGAGCGCCCAGATCAAGTGCATCCACAAGTCGAACCGCGCGAGCGCACATGAGCGAATTACGCACGTCGGCGGCACGAACCAGGACGGCAGTCATTGGAAGCTGACCCAGGAGCAGGCGATCCAGGGACTGAAGGAAGGCAAGTGGTCCTTCTTCGTCGAGCGCCCAGGTGGCCATCGCGTCGCCGTCGTTATCGCGCGTTCCGCTGCGGGGCATGAGTACCTAAAGACCGAGCCCGACGGCGAGCAGTCGAACAACCTTCTCGCGCTTCCTGAGTGCGGCCGGTAGTCACAGCGAGCCAAGCCCTTCGAGCGGTACAGCTCGGAGCCGGCCATTCCAGCAACAGGGAGTAGCTCAATGGGGGAATCGAAAGCGTCTGTTGCTTTGCCGCCTTCGGTCAACTTCCATCTCTGGGAGCCGTGCAACATGCGTTGCCGGTTCTGCTTCGCGACCTTTCAGGACGTCAAGCAGACCGTTCTTCCGCGTGGACATCTTCCGCGCGACCAATCGCTTGCAGTCGTCGGTCAGCTTGCTGCAGCGGGCTTCGATAAGATCACCTTCGCTGGAGGTGAGCCGACGCTTTGCCCTTGGCTGGGCGAGCTGATTGAGCTGGCCAAGCAGCGCGGGCTGACGACCATGCTGGTGACGAACGGCTCGCGCCTACTCGCGCCGGGGTGGCTCGACACCCACGGCTCGCACCTTGATTGGGTTGTCCTCAGCATCGACAGCGCTGACCCGCGCACGCACGAGCGACTGGGCCGCAGCATTGCCGGCCAGGCAGGACGTGCCCTCGCTGTGGATCACTACCTGGCAATCGCCGCCGAACTGCGCCGCCGCAACGTGCGGCTCAAGGTCAACACGGTAGTAACTGCGGAGAACGCGGACGACGACATGGGGGACTTGCTGCTCGCGCTCCGACCCGAGCGATGGAAAGTGCTGCAAGTCCTGCCGATTGGCGGTCAGAACGACGGCAAGGTTGAGTCGCTGCTCATCGATGAGCCGACCTTCCGCCGCTACTGCACTCGTCATCAGCGAGTCGCCGACGCCGACATCGCGATAGTGCCGGAAGACAACGAGGACATGACCGGCAGCTACGCCATGGTCGATCCGGCCGGTCGCTTCTTCGACAACACCGCCGGCCACTACCGATACAGCCGCTCGATTCTTGGCGTGGGAGTCGCTGACGCCTGGCAAGATATCCAGTTCGATACGCAGCGCTTCGAGGAGCGAGGTGGTGTCTATGACTGGCGTGCTCCCGCAGACCAAGACTTGGTTCGGCTCCGCTTGCCGCGCTGACTGAAGGCATCCGCAGACGACCGAGCCGGTCCATGCGGGACCGAACTCTTGGACCTGCATCACTCCGCTTACTGCGGCAACGTACCGCGCGTGCGAAAACGGCTCGCCGATGGTGCCGATCCCAACCAACCGGCACCATCGAATGAGCGTTCGATCAGCGCCGCCTCACAATGACCTGCCCCCCGAAAACTGATCCATGGGGA
>ERZ724526.1502-NODE-1502-length-12040-cov-4.346099_pt1 | contig 12040 bp, 8 predicted proteins | sample MGYA00376059_ERZ724526 | MGnify/ENA primary metagenome ERZ724526 (study PRJEB28724, sample SAMN07190883) | activated sludge metagenome | isolation source: activated sludge of sewage treatment plant in Hong Hong | place: Hong Kong | collected 2016-03-17 ... | reverse complement strand
TACAAGCACCCACACTTATCGGCTGTACTGTATTTTGTTAAAGATCAATCGGTTATCAACATTTCGCTAACCGTCGCTGCGACTGCGTCGCTGCAGAGAGGCCGAACTATACGCACCGCCCCAAACACTGTCAACACCTCTGCCGAAAGATTTTTACCCCTAACGCTTACCCAGCCACTATCCGCCTGATTTCATTAGGCTTACGCCGGCAAAAAAATTGCCCCGCGTCGCGGGGCAATTCAGGATTCAAGCAATGCGGTAAGATTCAACCAGTACCGCCGACGGTCAGACCACCATCAATCCGCAATGTCGGCTGCCCCACGCCCACCGGAACACTCTGCCCTTCCTTGCCGCAGGTACCCACACCCGGATCGAGTTGCATGTCATTGCCGATCATGCTGACTTTGGTCAGAACGTCCGGCCCGTTCCCGATCAGCGTGGCGCCTTTGACCGGATAGGTAATCTTGCCGTTTTCGATCATGTAGGCCTCGGCGGCAGAAAACACGAATTTGCCGCTGGTGATATCGACCTGCCCGCCGCCGAAGTTCGCCGCAAAAATACCATGCTTGACCGAGGCAATGATTTCTTCCGGCGTCTTGTCGCCATTCAGCATATAGGTATTGGTCATGCGCGGCATCGGTATATGGGCATAACTTTCCCGACGCGCGTTACCGGTTACCGGCATTCCCATCAGGCGCGCATTCAGGGAGTCCTGCAGATAGCCTTTGAGTACACCGTTTTCGATCAGAACCGTGCATTGCGTCGGATTGCCTTCGTCATCGATATTCAGTGAGCCGCGTCGACGCGCAAGTGTTCCATCGTCAACGACAGTGACGCCGGTCGCGGCGACTTTTTCGCCGATCCGGTTGGAAAATGCTGAGCTGCCCTTGCGATTGAAGTCGCCTTCCAGTCCGTGGCCAATCGCCTCGTGCAGCAGAATCCCTGGCCAGCCGGCCCCCAGTACCACGGTCATTTCCCCGGCCGGAGCCGGACGGGCGGAAAGATTCACCACCGCCTGGTGCACGGCTTTCTGCGCATAATCGTGCAATATTGCATCGGTAAAATATGCATAGTCAAAACGGCCACCGCCACCGGCGCTACCCTGCTCACGCCGCCCTGCCTCCTCAATGATCACCTGCAAGCTGAGACGCACCAGAGGGCGGATGTCCGCCGCGCGCAGACCATCGTGACGCGCGATCAGCACCACTTCATATTCTGCCGCCAAGTGGGCCATCACCTGCGTGACGCGAGGGTCGAGCGAACGCGTTATCTGCTCCAGCCGTTCCAGCAATGCCACTTTTTCCGCGTCCTTGAGGCTGGCGATCGGGTCATGCGGCAGATACAAGTCCCGGCTGCCGGGGCGAGCCAACACTCCGACCGGTTTGCCGTGGCCGTGACGGCCAATCGCGCGCGTGGCAATGGCGGCCTGGGTCAATGCCGGCAAGCTTATATCGTCGGAATAGGCAAACGCAGTCTTTTCGCCGGCAACTGCACGTACCCCAACGCCCTGATCGATATTGAAGCTGCCGGATTTGACGATACCCTCCTCCAGACTCCAGCCCTCACTGCGGCTGTACTGGAAATACAGGTCGGCATAATCGACCTGATGCGTCATGATCTGGCTGAACACATCCTGCAGCTGGTTTTCATCGAGGCCGGACGGGGTAAGCAGGCATTCCCGCGCCGTATCATAAAGCGCGGTACTGCTCGGTATGTAAATGGCACTATCGGTTACCGATGTGGATGGCTGGGTCATTACTGGTTCTCCTGCCGATCGCGGTAGCGACGCAATCGGGAAAAATCTAGGGTCGGTTTCAATTCACGCGGCTGATATGGCTTTGATTCGCCATACTGCAGAAATTCAGTTTTTTTCGATATTAACCCGTTCAGAGCGGTGCGAGTAAGCGGTACGGCCAACCCCCATACCAGAAAAATACCGGCCAGATACTGCACTGTCAGCAACAGTTGCCAGTTTTCTCCCAGTAGATAGGCACCACTCAGCAACCGCAGCGGCCACAGTGCAAACATAATCAGTAATCCGAACGCCAGGCTGGCCGTATTGGCACGTAAATCAAGCCGCAACAACAAACCATAACTGCCGGCGCCGACCAGGATGATTCCCGACAAATACAGCGGCAGCGGTGGCAGAACCCTGAAACCATGCCAGAACAGGAAGCCACACAGCACCAGTAGTGTCCACCAATAACGTAACAGAAAACGGATGAAGCGCAGCTGGCTGGCAACGAATAGAGCCGGTTCGGCCGTCAATATACGCATGTCAAAGCGTGCGATGGTGCAATGCCGGCAGGCTGGTGCGCAGGCGTTGCTGGTAATCCGGATTGATATTGGCGATGACCACGCCTGAACCGCGCGGCAGCCGGTCCAGCACCACGCCCCAAGGGTCGACGATCATGCTGTTGCCGTGGGTTTCGCGCCCGTTCAAGTGATAGCCCCCCTGCGCTGCCGCAACCACATAGGCCAGATTTTCGATCGCACGGGCGCGCACCAGTACTTCCCAGTGCGCCTTGCCGGTGGTTTCGGTAAATGCCGACGGCACCACGATCAGATCGACCGGCTGCATGGCACGGTAAAGCTCGGGAAAGCGCAGGTCGTAACAGATCGACAGCCCCATCCGGCCAAACGGCGTATCGAGAACGACCACCTGATTGCCCGGCTCGATGGTGCGCTCCTCCTGATAGCTTTCGTTGCCCATATCCAGGCCGAACAGGTGAATCTTGTCATAACGCGCGACACGCTTGCCTTTGTTGTCGTAAACCAGACAACTGTTGCGTACCTTGTCGGGCGAATCGCATTGCAGCGGCACCGAGCCACCGACGATCCATATATCGTGCAGCTTTGCCTGCTCGGCAAGAAAGCGCTGGATCGGCCCCGTGCCATCTGCCTCGCGCACGTCGACCTTGTCGGTATCGCGCATCCCCATGATGGCGAAATATTCGGGCAACACTGCCAGCCGCGCACCTTGCCGCGCAGCCATCTCCAGCAGCATCTCCGCTTCCGACAGATTGGCGGCCACGCTGGGCCCGGAAGCCATCTGGATCGCGGCGATCCGCAACGCTGCAGGCTGTGCGCCGGCACGGGTTTTGTCCTGGCTGTCGGGTTTCGTTCTGGCTCGGGTAGACATGGGTATTCCTCGCTTCAATTGCCGTGTGGGCCGGGCGATTGCCGGCCAGCATCGTTTGCCTGCTGCGCCCGCCTGGCAGCATTCACCAAGGCACTGCCGAGACGCTCTACTTTCGGATCCGACCACGAACCGCTGATCTGATATTCGTACGCCATCAACTGGCCAAGCGGGTCCTTGAGCAATTTCTGCAACACCAGCGCGGTCAGGCCGACCATCGGATTAATCACGAATCCGGCAGCAATCGACACACTGTCGCCAATCACCGGAACAACTTTCACGTTCAGCACCTGCGACTGGTTGGGTAGATCGATATCGCCCTTCATGCCTATCACCGCCGCCGGACCAACGATATTGAAGCTGTCGGTGCGCAATACACCGCGGTTCATTTCAAAATGCCCGGCAAGCGAATCAAATGCAAACCCCTCGCTGAATACATCGCGGAAATCCAGCGTGATGCGGCGCGGCAAAGCCTGCAGACTGACAATCGCCAGTAATCGTCCCATACCCGGTTCGACCTTGGCGAACTGCCCGCTCTTTGCCTCCAGATCGAAACTGCCGCTCATGCTGGCAACATCCGGCTGATGCGGGCTGCCATTCCAGGCCAGTTGACCGGTCAGCTTGGCGCCACCACGCCGCACCGTATCGGAAAAACCGAAACGGGCGAGAAATTTTCCCAGGTCGTCGCTATCCAGCCGCACCGTCATTTTCGACTGCGGCACCCGGGCACGATAATTCCATACGCCTTCCAGTTCCAGCCGCCCGTCTGCGGCCAGCGTGGCCAGGCGGTCAATCTGCCACACTTCGCCACTGGGGGCGGCGCGCAGTTCCAGCTTGCCGAGGCTTCTCTCTTTATATTGCAGATTTTCAATTTCCACATCCAGCGCCGGATAGACCGACTGCTGCCGGGTGCTGGCGGGCGCTTCCAGAGCGCTGTCGGGCAACGGCAAACTGAGCTTCTTCAACCGCGCCTGCAAGCGTGGCTTATCCTGATCGGCATAGATGAAATTGCCTCCGAGCTCGCGCGCCAGGATCGCGCCGCTCCAGCCGGCCGCGTCGCTGGCGGCAAGCAGCCGCACCTCATGCAGTTGCTTGCCAAACCCTTCCAGCAAGCCGATCCGCAAATCGTTGATGCTCCTGACCAGATCGCTATTGCCGGAGCTGCCCAGTGCGCCAAGTACCGGTTGCCACAAATCGAGATTCAGATACGGCAGGCTGCCGCCAATCGCCAGCGCATTACGCTGCGGCAAAACAGAAGCTATCGGCTGACCGGGACGGCCGGCAATGTCTGTGGAAGGGTTGAAGCTCACCTGCCCGCGCTGCAATTTCCGCTGCTGAAACTGCAGGTCGGCCAGCATTGCCTGGTCATAACGCACCTGCAGTCGTTGCTGTTCATCGCTGATGTTGCGCACCTGCAGCCGCAGTGGGCGGCTTTCGCTGGCAACCTTGCGCAATGGCGCGGGCAGGTCGATCTGCACACCTTGCAGCCCCGATTCCAGCCACCAGTCGGCCAGCCCCTTGCGTACGGCGATTCCCAGCTGGTAGCGCGTCTCGCCACGGGCAAAACGCCACAGCGGATCGGCGTAAACCTGTGCCAGTGCAGCAACCCCGGCATTGCCGGCGGCATTGATGGTAATGGTGCCGTCCCTGGCGGTATCGGCAGTCAGGTTGACGCCACCGCCCAACGCGCGTGCGCTGATGTTGTTGAAGCGCACGCCACGCTCGCTGAAATACAGACTGCCACGCGCCTGATCCAGCGGCGGAATACCCTTGCCCAGCAGCAACTGGTTGTTCTGCAACAGCAACTGGCCGGCAACCCTGGTCGCATCGGTATTGGCGAGCGGGATATCCAGCTTGAGTCGCAGCTGAGCATCGCCGCTGGCATTGGTGCCTTGGGTAAAACCATCGAGAATGCCATTGACCGGGCTGTTATCGACAAAGCGCAGGAAATTTGCCAACGGGCCAACCACCTCACCGTCGATCAGCAGCTTGTCGCCGGCTGCCAGCGACGGAATCACCGCAGAAGTGTGCATCAGACGGTTGCCGGAGATATTGCCCTGGCGGGCATTGATTTGCAGGCGATCGCCCTGGAACAGCAGCGACGCGCCAATGCGCGCAATACGTGGCCACTTGTCGGCATATTCGAGATCGACATCGCGTGCTTCGACATCGACGCGAAACTGGCCAGTCTTGCGCTTGTCCCACGGAAAATCATCCAGCGGCCCGCGTAGCACCATCAGTGCACGATCGGCGATTCCCGCCTTGAGGCTGGTTCTGAGCCACTCACGCGTATTCTCGCCGACGCTCAGCGGAATGTAGCGCCACACGGCGTCGGCGCGCCCCTGCAGCAGCTCGGCGTGCAGATCGGCCACCCCGGCACCGCCGGCGCTGCTGGTATAACGACCGTTGAGATTGGCACGGGCATCGGCGCTGTCGATGCGCACCGAATTCAGATCGATCTGCCAGTCGTTGCCGCGCCGTTGCCAGCCGAGGCGCGCATTCAGCGAGCGCAGCGCCAGTGGCTCGACGAATACTCGCGGCAACAACACGGTACAGTTACTGCAATCGAGACTCAGCGCCCCGCCCTGGCTGCCCATGGTAATGTTGCCGCGCAGATTGCGCACGCCGGGGATGCTGCCCACAGGCAGCAGATTCAGTTCGCTGAAATTGCTGGCCAGGTTGAAACTGCCTGCATCGCTGTCAGGCCGCAGCCATTCAAGGCGAAACTGTTGCAGCTGTCCGGCAGGCGCCATGCCGGACAGATACCGATGTAGCTCGGCGGGTATCGGCAGATGCGGCGCCAGTGCCAGCCAGGTCGCCAGATCCAGACGATCGCTCGCCATCGCCAGCATGCCGACCTGTCCGGAGCGGTCGACACTGCGCTCCAGCGACAGCGAATTCTGCTTCAGCACAGCGCCGGATTGCAGTTGCAGTTCGACATTGTTCAGATTCAGTACATTGCCGTTATCCTTGCTGCGCAGCTCTGCCTGGCCGCGCAGGTGCGTCACCTGCAGTTGCGGCAGATCGGCAGCAAACTGCAACGCAGCATTGCTGACATCCAGCTCAAGCACACCCTGCTTCAGGCGTGGCCCCTCGAAGGCAAACCAGGTGGCAACTCCGCCCTTGCCACGCAACAACTGCTGCGGCAACGGCAGCCAGCTACGCCAGGCAGCTACGTCGGCGTAGCCAAGATCGACACGGATATCGCCGGACCAATCAGCCAGCCGGTTCAGGTCGCGGCCACGCAGCGTACCACTCAGCTTGAAAATGGATGCCAGAGCCGGCGGCGGTGTGCCTACCAGGTCAAAACGATGATTGCGGAAAACGTTGTCGATACGCAGGTTGACATTGTCGATCTGCAGCGCAGGAATACCCTCGCGTTCGTCAATCCAGACCAGCCGCCCCCTATCGACGGAGATACGGTGCTGACGCAGTACCCAGTTGCCGAAGCGCCCGTCGCCGCCCTGATTCAGCGGCAGATCGGCCAGATAGACCACGCCGCCACGATCACGGCGCAAGACCAGCTCCGGTGCGGCCAGGCCGATACGTGCGAAACGTGTCTCGAACACCAGCAGCGACAGCCACGACAGACTGAGCCGGACCTGATCCAGATGCAGCGCCGGATTGCGCTGCCGGTCGTGCAGCGTTACATCGCCCAGCTCGAATGTCGGCTCCAGATCCTCCCAGTGCGCCTTGATACTGCCGACCGACAGCTTGACGCCCACCGCGCGGCTGGCGAGGTCGGCAAAATCGTGCCGGTAATTATCGATCGAGGGAAAAATCCAGAATGTCAGGCCCAGCCACAACAATACTGCCAGCAGGATCAACGATGCGGCGATGCGGGACAGCAGGCGGGCGTGCCAATGCATCACCCGGATGACCCGGACGACAAGGCGCAAAAAGAAATGGCGGACGGGCCGGGGTAAATGGATCGGGGATTTCATGCAAGCCAACGCAGCGTAGCGAAAGAATTCTACCCGCAAAGCACCGCTCCGGTGGCGGCTATTCGCAAAAAAGCAACAACGGCAGCGCAAAAATGTAGCGGAGGTGCGACAAATCGCTCCGGGCACGCCAGAGCCGCATCTTGCTGGCTGCTCAGACGCTGCTGCGAGCAACCCTCAACTGGCGCAGCAAGATCGTGAACAAGCCTCTCAGATACCTTCGCCCTCCTCTCTGTATTGCCTGAGCTTGTTGCGTAGCGTGCGCTCGCTGATTCCCAGTTTTTCTGCTGCCAGCCTGCGCGCACCGCCCACCGATGCCAGCGTATCGAGAATGTGGCGCCGTTCGATTGTATCCATTGCCAAGCCGGCGGCCGGCATCACCGCTGCGGGTGCGAGCGGCTGGGCAGGCGGCAACATCAACTGCTCCGGACCAATCAGATCGGCCGGGGCCAGAATTGCAGCGCGCTGCACTACGTTCTCCAGCTCCCGCACATTGCCTTCCCAGGCATGCGCCAGCAGGCTCGCTTCGGCTGCCGGCGAAAAACCCAATCCCGGCCGCGTCATTTGCTGGGCAAAGCGCTGCAACAGGCGGCGCGCCAACGGCAGGATGTCGCCGGGACGCTCGCGCAATGCCGGAATATGCAGCGGAAAGACATTCAGCCGGTAATACAGATCTTCACGAAAACGTCCGGCGGCAACTTCTGCCGGCATGTCGCGATTGGTGGTTGCCAGCACGCGGATATTGACCTTGACCGGCCGCTGCCCGCCTACGCGCTCCACTTCGCGTTCCTGCAGCACGCGCAGCAGCTTGGCCTGCAGCAGCAAGGGCATTTCCGAAATTTCGTCGAGCAGCAAGGTACCGCCATCGGCTTGCTCGAACTTGCCGGCCTGCGCTTGCGATGCGCCGGTAAACGCCCCCTTTTCGTGGCCGAACAGGGTCGATTCCAGCAATTGTTCCGGAATTGCCGCACAGTTGATTGCGACAAACGGCCCTTTGGCGCGCGTCGAGTGCTGGTGGATGAAGCGCGCGAATACTTCCTTGCCGACACCGCTCTCGCCGGCCAGCAATACCGTCGCATCGGTCGCAGCCACACGCTGTGCCAATGCCATCACCTCACGGGTCCGCGCATCTTCGGCGATCCATTCCGTACTGGCGGCCTCGCTGGCGGGCAATAAATATTTTGCTACCTCGGACAGCAATGCCTCCGGCTCGAACGGTTTGAGCAGATAATGTGCCGCGCCGCAGCGCATTGCCTCGATCGCCTTTTCCAGCTCGCCATAGGCGGTCATCAGCAAAAACGGAATCTGCGGTGCCTGTTGTTTGGCTTTTTTCAGCAGCGTATACCCATCCATCGGCTGCATCTGCACATCGGAAATGATCAGCCCGACGCGCGTGGTTTTCAGTTTCGCCAGCGCATCCTCACCATCGCCAGCGCCAACGACCTGATAGCCGGCGAGTTCCAGCGTATCCTGCAGCGCCTCGCGCAGCGCTGCATCGTCTTCTACAACCAGTATCGGCAGGGGCTTCATTGTTACTGCGTCTCCATTCACCAATACGCACCATTACAAAAAACTACAGCGGAGCCGGGCTCCGCTGCCAGAATCCTTCGACGATAACGCTCACACGCGGAACGAGCGACTACCCAGGCTGGCCAGGTACGCCAGCACCCTGCCGGTCATCTGCGACAGCGGCACGACTTCATCGACGCCCCCCATGGCAATCGCCTCTTTCGGCATGCCGAATACCACGCAACTGGCTTCATCCTGGGCAAAATTATAAGCCCCTGCCTGCTTCATTTCGAGCATCCCGGCAGCGCCATCCTTACCCATGCCGGTCAGGATCACGCCGATCGCATTCTTGCCCAGGCAATTGGCAGCGGAACGGAACAGTACGTCAACCGATGGCCGATGCCGGTTCACCGGCGGAGCCTGCGACAGATCGCAGACATAATTGGCACCGTCGAGCCTGACCATCAGGTGCGAATGGCCCGGCGCGACATAGGCATGGCCCGGCAGAATGCGCTCGCCGTGCTGTGCCTCCTTGACCGTGATTCGGCACAGGCTGTCGAGACGCTTGGCAAACGACAGCGTAAACGCTTCCGGCATGTGCTGGGTAATCAGGATGCCGGGGGCATCGGGGGGCATCGGCAACAGGAATTCCTTGATCGCCTCGGTACCGCCAGTCGATGCGCCGACAATGATCAGCTTCTCGGTCTTGCTGATCTGCTGACGCCGGATCGGTAACACCGCATCGGCCGAATGTGCCGGTGGGATATCGCCCAGCAGCGGCGGCGGGGTCGACGGTACGGCGGCAGCCACCAGCCGCCGTGGCCGCGATACAGAGGCGGCGCGAATCTTGTCGCCGATTTCCTGTGCGTATTCCTGCATGCCATGGGCAATGTCGATTTTCGGCTTGGCCACAAAATCCACGGCCCCCAATTCCAGGGCGCGCAATGTTGCTTCCGATCCGGATTCGGTCAACGACGAAATCATGATCACCGGCGTCGGCTTGAGCCGCATCAGTTTCTCCAGAAAACTCAGTCCATCCATCCTTGGCATTTCGATATCGAGCGTAATCACATCCGGGCTCAGATTGCGGATCAATTCCCGCGCGGTCAGCGGGTCAGGCGCAGTAGCCACCACCTGCATACCCGGCTGGGCATTGATGATTTCCTTCAACAGGCTGCGGATCAGCGCGGAATCGTCGATGACAACGACACTTATCCTGTCTTTCATCGATGCACCCATTCCGTTTTACATGCGAGCCGACGGAGCGCCGCAGTATCAATCGAACAGTTCGACATCGCCTTCCACCTTGGAGAAACGCAGCCGCGCGCTGTAGTCCTTTTCGCGGTCGACAATCGTGTTGTTGTGTACCGATTTCAGCTTGCGCACCAACACCCGGCCGGTGTGCGGAAAGTAATAAACCTTGCGTGGATAAACATCGAGCAAGTCTTCGGCAACCACCGGAATATGCTCCAGTGCGAGAAAGTCTTTTACAAACAAGGAATTCTTCTGCCCAACGTTGGAAACGGTAAAGCCCCGCAATACATTGCCGCCACCAAAGATCTTGGCTTCCAGATTGCTGCGCCGCGCCCCCATTTTCAACACCTGGTTGATCAGCATTTCCATTGCATAGGTGCCATAGCGGGTTGGCAGGCCGATCATCGAGTCGGCATCCTGACTGCTTTCCGGCAGCATGAAATGATTCATGCCGCCGACGCCCGACTGGCGGTCGCGAATGCAGGCAGCGACGCACGAACCGAGCACGGTGACCAGTACCATATCGCGCGATGTCGCATAGTATTCGCCAGGCAGGATTTTCGCCGCCTGCATCTGGAAATGCTTGTCGAAATACAGCGTCGGGGCAAGCACTTCCTCGAAATTTTCAGGCATTGACGGCCTTGCCTTTCTCGCTCAAGCGATACACCGTTTTCTGGCACGACCGGAACAAATCGGCCGAATGATGCAGATTCTCCGAATGGCCAACGAACAGCAGGCCATCGCTACGCAGCAACGGTGCGAATTTCTGCAGAATGGCGCGTTGAGTCTCCTTGTCGAAATAGATCATCACATTGCGGCAGAAAATCGCATCCAGCGGCCCGCGCACCGGCCAGTTGCCATCCAGCAGATTGATCTGCCGGTAGGTGATCAGCTCGCGCAGTTCGCGCCGTACCCGCACCAGCCCGCTCTTGTCGCCGCGCCCGCGCAGGAAGAACTGCTTGATGCGTGCCGCCGACAGCTGGGCTATCTTGTCCTCGGTATATATGCCGTTGGCGGCTTTGGCCAGCACATTGGTATCCAGATCGGATGCCAGAATCGTTACCGGCGGCCGCAACGAGCCAAACGCCTCGACCGCAGTCATCGCCAGCGAATACGGCTCCTCACCGGTTGATGACGCCGCACACCAGATGGTGATTTCACGCCGCTGCTGCGCCAGCTTGTGCAGATAGTCATGCAGAATGTCGAAATGATGCGCCTCACGGAAGAACGAAGTGAGATTGGTTGTCAACGCATTGACGAAGTGCTCCCACTCGCTATGTTCCGGATGCTTGAGCAAGTCCAGATACTGCTCGAAGCGCTCCATTCCCAACGCACGCAGGCGCCGCGCCAGGCGGCTGTAAACCATCTGCTCCTTGCTGTCGTTGAGATTGATGCCGGCATGCTCGTAAATCATGCGTTTCACTCGCAGGAAATCCTGGTGAGTGAAATGAAAATCACGCACACCGGATTCGACTGACGCAATACGCTCATGCGCCATATTCAGCACTCCTCCCATTCGTCATTGCCGGGTGCAGCACCGGCAAATCTTGCCGCGCCATTTCGCCCAGCGCGGCAACGGATTGCGTCATCTGCGGCATGGTCCGGCCGGCGTCATCCACCAGCCGCACACCGCTTTCCAGCCGGTAAACCGGGCCACCGCTCAGCTGCCTGATTTCCTTGGCGGTACAGGCCGGGCGGGGTGTCGGACAGTATCCCTCGCTGACAAGCGCGACCACACCCTGCCCGCCGACGCGCACAGATTCGGCCGATGCGTTCAGGGCAGGAATATTGATCGGGCAAGCGATACCATCGATCGAGGCAATGATGCGCCTGGCGGCTTCTTCGGAATTACCGGCCTGCTGTTCGGTGCGCACCGGCAGATTCCGGTGGCCTGCAGCGATCTCCTGCGCCGCACCGTCGATAGCACCAGTCGCCGCTGCAATGCGTTGCACAATGGCGCACAATTGATCCACCGAAACATCGGCGGCGTACTGGAGATCGGCGCATGCCTCCTGATGATCGCGAAGTATGCGCTGATCGAGTCGTCCGTTAATCAACACCACCAACGTACGCTGCGGCTCTTCCGGCCCGCCGGGGCTGGTTTCCGACTGCAGGAAAAAGTCTTGCTTGCCCTGCAGCGCCTCACGCCGGGTGAAATCGCCTGCCGCGGCAGACTGCACCGGCTCGGCAATTTCAC
>ERZ724526.1498-NODE-1498-length-12058-cov-6.217196_pt1 | contig 12058 bp, 9 predicted proteins | sample MGYA00376059_ERZ724526 | MGnify/ENA primary metagenome ERZ724526 (study PRJEB28724, sample SAMN07190883) | activated sludge metagenome | isolation source: activated sludge of sewage treatment plant in Hong Hong | place: Hong Kong | collected 2016-03-17 ... | reverse complement strand
AGAATAAATATAAATACAACGGTAAGGAAGAACAGCGTAAAGAGTTCTCAGATGGAAGTGGATTAGAGTGGTTGGATTATGGGGCGAGGATGTATGATAACCAAATAGGAAGGTGGAACCATATAGACCCATTGAGCGAAAAGATGAGGCGGTATTCTCCTTACAATTATGCATTTGATAATCCGATAAGATTTATAGACCCGGATGGGAAGAAGCCACATGATTTTTTTAGAAACGGTAAATCAGGCGCAATAACATGGCTTAACACAACTGTACGAGAAGTATCAAGCGAAAATGGTGTTTGGAGTAATATTGGTGCAAGAGTAAATGCTCCAAACGGTAAAAGTTTCTTTGTTGGCAAGGGTGATGCATTGCATTCAGGAACAAATGATGCACATGTGGTTCAGCAAATTCAAGGAACTGGCGATGTAAGTAATTATGTAATGAATGGAAACGACCACTTGGTACCTACCCGGGAAGCCTTTCAAAGTGATTTTAAAAAAATGGCTAAAACTGTTTTAGAAAAAGTGTCAACAGGTCTTGGGGCTTTTGGAGTAGGTGATGGAATAAAAGGTGAAATGATAAAGACTGCCGAAAAAATATCTCCCGAGATAGGCGCAAATAGTATCATAAAGGCTGGAAAAATATTTAGCAATGGGCTTTTCTTAACAAGTTCACTTGTAAGCACAGTACAGGCAGTTGAAGTTTTAACTTCAGACGCATCAATAAATGATAAGATCAGAGGTTCAAGTAAAGCCATTACAGATATTGGTATTGGATATTATGGGTTAAAGGGAGGAGTTCCAGGTGTAATTTTTTCTGCGGCCTACTTTATTGGCGATGCTGCTGGTGCAAATGAAGCAATAGACAAGTATGTTGAAAACGGAGTATATAAAGTCTGGAATAAATCAATTAAATGAGACGTTTTTATAGATATGTGATATATCGATTATATACTTCAAGTCTAAAAGGGAAGGATATTACCCCGGTTGCTACCGTTATTTTTATTATGAGTTTTGTTCATTTTGCTCAAATGTTGATCTTATATTCACTTTTATATAATTTTATTCCTTCTTGCCGATATTTATTAAAATATAATAAAACCAATGTTATTATTTTTCTAATAATTTTTGTCGGCCTTTATTACTTATTTTTTTATAACAAGAAAAGATGGAATAGATATATTGAAGAGTTTAAGAATGAAAGCCTTGAACAAAGACGAAAAGGAACGATTTGGGTTGGTCTATTTACAGTTGGGTCAGTTGTATTACTTTTTATCACTATGATTTCTTTGTCAATTATTTTTTGGCCATCAAAACCCAATTAATCTCTGGGTATTGTTGTGTGTCCACATGTTTCAATATTTATCTTCTTTTCCAACCAATCATCGCCCTCTCTCACACTACCTTTTTCGCTCATGTCTCCATGAAATACTATGTGAGCGAGTAATTTCACATTGTGCCGCTACGAACAACTAAATATTTGCCATTCTTTACAATAACTCCTTTCTTTTTGTCACTCATCCAATTTATTTCGCTGAAAAACTTAATTACAAAAAAAAAGACCTCGGGTATCCAAAGTCTTTTGCGGTGAGGGAGGGATTCGAACCCTCGGTACAACTTTAAGGTCGTACGACGGTTTAGCAAACCGTTGATTTCAGCCACTCATCCACCTCACCGGCCGAAAATTTACAGAGTCAAATCGCACTCTACTCAAATATGTCGGGAAGACAGGATTCGAACCTGCGACCCCCTGGTCCCAAACCAGGTGCGCTACCGGCCTGCGCTACTTCCCGATTCCACTTTATGAAAATTGCATTTTCAAGGGTTGCAAAAATAGCCTTTAACTGAATAGCAGCCAAACAAAAATCCCGAACAAATATTGTCCGGGATAAATATTTTTGGAAATCAATTTACATAGCGGCTAACTGTACTTTTTGCTGCAACTCCAGCACACTTTCTCTGAAAGAGCCGTCTGTATCCATCAAGTCTTTTACCGTCTGGCAAGAATGTATTACGGTAGTATGATCTCTTCCGCCAAAGTGTTCACCGATTGTTTTTAATGAGTTTTTGGTGAATGCTTTGGCCAGAAACATTGTAATCTGCCTTGCTTGCACAATTTCTCTTTTACGAGTCTTTTGCAACAGTTTATCATAAGAAACATCAAAAAATTCGCAAACCATTTTTTGAATCGTTTCAATAGTGATTTCTTTACTGGATGATTTTACAAAATTTCGTAGCACTTTCTTAGCTAAGTCCAGGTCAATTTCCCTCCTATTTAACGAAGACTGTGCCAGTAATGAAATCAATGCGCCTTCCAGTTCTCTTACATTATTATTGATATTATAAGCAATATACTTAACCACTTCTTTTGGCATTTCCAACCCGTCATTTTTCATTTTGCGTTCCAAAATTTCTATTCGGGTTTCATAGTCGGGCATTTGCAAATCGGCACTCAAGCCCCAGCGAAAACGGCTGAGTAGTCTTTCTTGTACACCTTCCAGATCTTTTGGTGACTTATCGGAAGTAAGTACCAGTTGTTTGCCGGATTGATGCAAGTGATTGAAAATGGCAAAAAATGCATCTTGAGATTTTTCAGCTTTTGCAAAAAACTGCACGTCATCAATAATTAAGACGTCAATCAGTTGATAAAAATGAATAAAGTCGTTGATCGCATTATTGCGGCTATGATCCATAAACTGGTTGATGAACTTTTCGGAGCTCACATATAATACCACTTTATTGGGATGTAGTTTTTTTACTTCATTGCCTATTGCCTGTGCCAAGTGCGTTTTTCCAAGACCCACGCCGGCATATATAACTAATGGGTTGAAAGAATTGGCTCCCGGCTTTTCAGCAACCGTTTTTCCGGCTCTACGGGCTACGCGGTTACAATCACCTTCTATAAAGGCATCAAATGTGTATATGGAATTCAGTTGCGGATCTATCTGCATCTTTTTAAGCCCAGGTATTACAAATGGGTTCTTAACCGGGTTATTTATGACGAGCGGAAAATCCATTTCGTTGTTTGAAAAGGTTTTAAAACCCTGACCACTTACATCCATCGTCTTTGGTTTATTGCGGCTATTGCCACTATCCACCATGATACGATATTCAAGTCTTGCATCTTTACCCAACTCTCGCTTCAGCGTCTTTGCCAATAAATTTACATAATGTTCTTCAAGATACTCAAAGAAAAACTGACTGGGCACTTGTATAACCAGAACATTATTTTTTAAAGAAACCGGTTTGATGGGTTCAAACCATGTTTTGTAATGCTGCCTTTCAACAATATCATTGATGATCTTTAAACAATTGGTCCAAACTTTTTCTGCGTTCTTCTCCATGAAAAGGTTAGTAATTTATATCGGGTTATCTATAGTTGTTCTTGTCAAATTGTCCAAAAAAATCTTCCACACAATGTCAATAAAAAAAGTTGGACAGGACGGCGAATATCAATAAAACTTTTATAAAAAAAAATTTTTATCCACCTGTTTTTTGTGAAACAGAAATATTCTTGTTCCCCAAAATTTTCTTGCCCGAAAATTTGGAAAATTCAAAATCTAATCTGCCCAATACAATGCCCGCCCAACCCACTTGATTCACAATAACATCGCTACCTTTTTTATTCTTATACGTAAGTGGTTTGTCAAAAAAAGTATGAGTATGCCCGCCAATTATCAGATCAATATTTTCAGATTCTTTGGCCAATATTTCGTCACTCACTTTATTATCCTTATACCGGGCACCCAGGTGTGAGAGGCAAATAATCATATCACAATTTTTATCCTTCTTGAGCAGGGCTGCAGTTTCATTTGCCTTTTGTACGGGATCCAGATATTTTGTAGCACCAAACAAATTATCGGGTATCAATCCACGCCCTTCAATGCTTACGCCCAATACGCCAATTTTCAATTTTCCTTTTTTGAAAATCTTATACGGCTCTGTTTTATTTTCCATAGGTGTGCCTGAAAAATCATAATTAGAAACCAGCATCGGAAAATTTGCATGATTCGAAAGTTGCGTAGCCAGATTTTCCATACCGGCATCAAAATCATGATTACCAATTGTACAGGCATCATATTCCATTGCCGACATAGCTTTTATTTCAGGCTCCCCCTTATAGATATTAAAATAAGGCGTGCCTTGAAAAATGTCTCCGGCATCTAATAATAATACCTGCGACTCTTCGGCTCGTATTTGCTTTATCAATTCAGCTCGGGCAGCTACACCGCCCAAACCCTGATTTCGTCCACCATCCATAGGGAAAGGATCCAAACGACTATGCGTATCATTGGTATGTAAAATGGTGAGCTTTAGCGGGCTCATATACTCAGCTGCCTCAGCTACTGCCGGGCCTGCCAAAACCGCCCCTGCTGCCATTACGGACTGCCTAATAAATTTTTTTCTATTTATCATTTACTACACGGTTTTCAATGGTTGCTGTAATATCTTTTCCTTCTGTTTTCAGTTTCTTAATATAGTCAAATAATGCGTCACGCATCAGGTAACCATTAGTTAGCTGAGGTATTTGCCGTAACATATCTGCATTATCACCACCATTGGCAACAAAATCAGAATTTGCTGTAGTATAAGTCGCATTAGGGTCAAGTGGCTTCCCATTAATCATTACATCAACCGCTTTATTATCTTTTATATGCATGGTAATGCCTGCTACAGGCCATCCACCTCTTGCTGCAGTAAGATCCAGAAACTGTTGCAAAACACTTCCTTTCATTTTTTGTAACACAATTAAATTATCAAAGGGCATTAGTTCAAAAATTTTGCCTCTTGTTACCGGCCCTGCTGGCAATTGTGTAAGCCGAATACCACCTGAGTTCATAAATGCTGCATCTATTTGTGTATTATATTTTTCCTTTGCCATTACAAAAAATGCATCCACCATAAAGTTGCCTAAAGCTGATTCAGGAGATTTTTTATCTAAACTAACAGGAGCATTACCAACAATAGCATCCATACTTCTGCTTACACTATCACTATAAGGATGCAATAAATTTTCTAAGTTTTTATTTACAGGTTGCTTGTCGCTTATCCGGTAGTCTTTGTATTGTAATGTTGAAGTGGTGTACGAAGTATGACAGGAAATAAAACCCGCCGATACTAAAAACAGGCAGCTAAGTATCCAAGAATTTTTTCTCATAATCAGTAGTTGACTGAAGGTAGTTAGTTTTACAGTTTAATCCACAGACTTCTACAAAATATTTTTAAAAAAAATTGATTTGACATTTCAATTATTGAAAAAATGAATATTAATCAAAGTATTCAATGATTTTCATTCTAAATCTAATGTCAATCATTATGTTTGTCTGAAATTTTCAGGATAAAAACCTGACATTATGCAAAAAGCCATCAGCCTGAAGCTGCTACCGGAAGAAGCCGCCACCGATAATATTATCAAAGCCTATATTGCCGGCAGTATAGGCAATAAACCTGAAGATATTTCGGGATTTATCATTACAAAAAAATCAATTGATGCAAGAGGCAAACAGGCCTGGGTCAATCTTACACTGACTGCATATATAAATGAACCTGTACATCACAGAGAAAAATTTGCATTTCATTTTCAAGACATCCACAAAGCAAAAAAATCAGTCATCATTATCGGCGCAGGTCCCGCAGGTTTATTTGCAGCTTTAAAACTAATTGAGCTTGGCATTAAACCTGTCCTCTTGGAAAGAGGAAAAGACGTAAGAGCAAGAAGACGCGACCTTGCCATGCTCAATAAGGAAGGTGAAATAAATGCTGAAAGTAATTATTGCTTTGGCGAAGGAGGTGCCGGCACTTATAGCGATGGAAAGCTTTATACCAGAAGTAGTAAGAGAGGAAGTATTGAAAGAATATTAAACCTTTTTGTACATTTTGGAGCTGAAGAAAAAATATTATATGAAGCTCATCCACATATTGGCACCAATAAACTTCCACATATTATAACAGCGATGCGCATGAAGATATTGGAATGTGGAGGCGAAATACATTTTGAAAAAAAAGTAACCGATTTCATTATCAGCAACAATGCAATAGCTTCTGTACTCACTCAAAATGGTGATTCTTTTTCTGCCGATGCAATCATCCTTGCTACCGGACATTCTGCCAGAGATATTTTTGAGCTATTGCAACATAAAAATATTTTAATTGAAGCAAAACCTTTTGCATTGGGCGTAAGAGTTGAACATCCGCAATCGCTTATTGATAGTTCACAATATCATTGTACCATTCGCAGCCCACATCTGCCGCCTGCTTCTTACAGTTGGGTACAACAGGTAAATGGTAAAGGTGTGTTTTCTTTCTGCATGTGTCCCGGTGGCATTATTGCAACTGCCTCCACCGCCCCCGGCGAGTTGGTTGTAAACGGATGGAGTCCTTCTAAAAGAAATAACCCATTTGCCAATAGTGGTATTGTGGTTTCCATTGAAGAAAAAGATTGGCTAAGCTATAAGAAAGCAGGAGCACTTTCAGCTATGAAGTATCAACAGGAAGTAGAAGCCAAAGCTTTTGCGTATGGTGGAGGAAAATTTGTTGCCCCCGCCCAGCGTATGGTTGATTTTTTTGAAAATAAAGTTTCTAATTCGCTGCCAGCTTGTTCTTACCTGCCCGGCTTACATTCTACTTCATTAAAAGAAGTGTTACCTGCATTTGTTTTCCAAAATTTACAGACAGCCTTTAAGGAATATGGTAAAAAAATGAAAGACTATTTTACAAATGAAGCCGTTGTAGTAGCCACCGAATCCAGAACATCATCACCCGTTCGTATTCCCCGCGAAAAACACACATTACAACATCCACAAATCAATAATCTTTATCCCTGTGGCGAAGGTGCCGGATATGCAGGCGGTATTGTGAGCGCTGCCATGGATGGCGAAAATGTGGCAACTCAGATTGCAATGATTTTTTCTTAACTTGAATTATGAAAAAAATATCGGGAATTCTGTTTTTCCTGTTTATGACTTGCACATGCACTGGTCAAAAAATTTTTAATGATTTTAATGCTGTAATCCGATCAGGAAGCAGCGAGCAAGCATTTGCATTTGTAAGAAATTCATTTGGGCTTACCTACACCGAAGATCCTTTTTTGCATTTTAAAGAAAGAGGTATCAAAAAATTGGTGAGTTTTTGCAGTTACGGCGATAGAAGAATTGAAGCTACATCGCTAATAAAATTTAATCAGACAAAAGAATTCTGGCACAACTATTCACAACAGTTTACTGCCGGAAAATGGAATTACAAAACACTTTATCCTACCGATTCACTTGCATGGGAAGCAGCGAACTATTCAATTACACTCATTTATGCTCACGAAATGGGGCATTATATGAGTTTCAGGTATATCAATCCTGAAAGATCAAGCTATACCTGCGAAGAGCTTGTTGCCAATGAATGCCTCACTGCTTTTGCTAATTTGTTTAATGGCAATCAAAAATTTGACAAGCATAAAAAATTATTTATTGAACTATGCGCACAAACAGCAGCGGCTATTCCCGATTCCAATAAAACCGATTTCCAACTACCCATGACGGACTGGTGCAAACCCAGCCCTATGGATGATTTTTTTAAATATTTTGAAACGGATGAAGATCGTTTTCTCAGGTTATATGGTTATTTACAGTTTAAGATGATGGAGACTCTGTTAACAACCTCCACCGAAGACCTGACATTATTTGCGGCAAGAAGGTTTACCGATTTTTTTAAGAAAAAAACGGGCAATTCATTTTTCAAACCACTTAGATACACCATACTTAAAGAAGAAAGCCTGCCGCAAATTCCTTTTACCCGTTTCATATTTAATAAAATGGATGCTGTGCCCTGTTATAAAACATATTTTTATAGTAATGCTGTGATGCATTTAGATAATCAAGGAAATTTATACTCCTCAGAAACTGTATCTAAAAATATTTTTCCTGATACGCCCTATAATGATCCGGCCTCAGATTTAGAGCAAATTACAATTTGGAACTCAAAATTACAGTCAAATAAAATGGTGCCTTTGCAAGGTCTTACCATTCTTGATTCGGTAAAAAATAATAATGTGTTTACCTTTTCGGCGTATAAAACAGCAGAAAGCTATTGGTATCTTTTAAAACAAATTAAAGAACAATACAGCTATCGCCAATTGATGGCAGATAATGCAAACACAGACTCACTCACCAATCTGCCTTCCGCCACCACACATCAGTTTTATTATTTGCAACCCAAGGCCAATAATATCATTGCCTACAAACATTTTGAATTACCCGATTCACTGTCTGCATTTGACAATGTGTACTACAGAGATTTGAATATTGCCGGATTCAATAATTACGGCGCTTTACTTATCAATAATGAATATCGTAAAGATGAGCAACATAGAATCACCGTTTATCCGGTTGATACCAGTGAGTTGATTTTGGGTAATCCATTGATTCAATTTGAATCAAAAGACAGTAGCTTTTACAATATGGAATTACCCTCATGCTATATCAAAAGAACAACCAACGAATTCAATTTGGCCTTTTTTAATCCGGTAACTGAGAAAATACATTTATTAAGGGTAAATGAAAAAGGACTGAGAGGGTTTGAACTGCAACCTGCTCATCATTTGAAAAACAATTATCCCAAATTAAAGATTACAGCAATGCGAATGATTGCGCATAATAAAATGTATGTAGTTGCTCAATGTCGTAAACCCGGGAATGCCTCAAAACTGGAATTGAAACGTTTTTTGCTGCAATGGTAAACATTGTTTCATATTATTTATTTGCATTTTATCGGCCATAAACTACATTTTGCGGTAATAAATGAATCTAATAGCATCCGGTTTCCGTTGCATTTGTAAATTTGCGTTCTAAAATAAAAACATGGCTTCAATTCTTGAAACCCGTGATCTGAAAAAATATTTTGCCACTCAAAAAGCGGTTGACAATATTAGTCTGTCGGTAGCGCAGGGAAGTATTTTTGGACTTTTGGGCCCCAATGGTGCAGGCAAAACCACATTGATAAGAATGATCACCGGTATATTTTATCCTGACAGTGGTGAGATTCTCTTTGATGGGAAAAAATTTGATCCATTAAATGATGTTGCAAAAATTGGTTATATGCCCGAAGAAAGGGGCTTGTATAAAAAAATGAAAATCGGTGAGCAAACTTTATATCTGGCACAACTAAAAGGTCTGAACCGAAAAGATGCAACAAAAAAAGTAAAGGAGTGGTTTATCAAATTTGGTATGGAATCCTGGTGGAATAAGAAAGTAGAAGATTTATCAAAAGGAATGAGCCAAAAACTTCAATTTGTAACTACTGTTTTACACAATCCCAAACTGATCATATTAGACGAACCTTTTAGTGGGCTTGACCCGGTGAATAGTAATCTGATAAAAGACGAAATTTTAAAAAAAAAAAAAAATGGGTCAACCATCATCTTCAGTACACACAGAATGGAGCAGGTAGAAGAAATTTGCAATCAGATTGTACTGGTAAATAAAGGTCAGAAAATATTAGATGGCGAAATAAAAAACCTGAAACAGCAATTCAAAGAAAATTTGTACAGTATTGGGGCGTCTGCCATCCCCGAAAGCAATGGAGCAGCTCCATTTGAAGTGAGCAATACACTGAATGACGAAACCGTAATAAAGATAAAAGAAGGAAAAAGCACAAATGATGTATTGCAATATTTACTTCAGCAAGGCGTAGCCATTCATTCGTTCAATGAAATACTTCCTTCACTCAATGATATTTTTATAAAAGTAGTTGAAGGCACAGCACATGCACGTCAGTTTCAGGAAATTAAAGATTAAGACATTAATACATTAACCATGAACAAGATCAGACTTATCATAGGAAGAGAATATTTAACCAGAATCAGAAAGAAAACCTTTATACTCAGTACCGTATTATTTCCACTTTTATACCTGGGATTAATATTGGGCACGGGGTATATTACAGCAAAAAGTGGACGTAAGATGCATGTAGCGGTAATTGATTCATCAGGTTACTTTACAAAGGCTAAAATAGACAGCCTCAATTTGCTCGACAGTAGTTCTCGCCTCAGTTTGGTTACTGCTTCTGCAAGCAGCCTGGAGTCCAATCTGGAAAAATCCGGTTATGATGGGTTTATAGTAGTACCCGCTACAGTGGCCTGGGACAAGCCGCTCCCCTTTCTCAAATTGAATACAACACATACCATGAGCATGGAAGGCACAGCCCCGGTACAATCCAAAATAAATGCCTTGTGGATGTCCATTAAAAATGAAAAATTGGGAATTGATGCTGAGAAAAAAAGAATTCTTGAACAAAATAACATTATCATCGTTCCTGAAAATATTAAAGATCGAAAAGCAAATTCAGGAGTAGCTACTGCAATTGGGAGTGTATCCGCTATACTTATATACATCATTTTGTTATTGTATGGGTCACAGGTAATGATGGGTGTCATGGAAGAAAAAACAAATCGTATTGCTGAAGTCATTGTCTCTTCTGTAAAACCATTTCAATTGATGCTTGGGAAAATTCTTGGAATTGGACTTGTTTGCCTTACTCAAATTTTGCTTTGGATTTTCTTTATTCTTATTATCTACAATGTAACCAAACTTACCGGCAAAGCCGATGCAATGAGCAGTGTGGTAGGCGGCATTCAGGATGTGTTTACCAGTTCCAATATGCCGTTGATATTGAGTTGCTTTGTATTCTATCTGCTGGGTGGCTTCTTCTTTTATGCCTCATTATTCGCAGCCGTAGGCAGTGCGGTAAACGAAGATATGCGGGAAGCTCAATCATTAAGCTTTCCTTTAATGATGCCCATTATTTTTTCGGTAGCCATGATGACGGCGGTTTTAAAAGACCCTACCGGCTCGTTGGCATTTTGGGGCAGCATTATTCCGTTTTCCTCCCCTATTATTATGATGGTACGGCTGCCATTTGGTGTACCGGGCACAGTGCCCTGGTGGCAACTGGGATTAAGTATGTCGCTGCTAATAGCCGGATTTATTTTTACAACTTGGTTTGCCGGAAAAATTTATCGCACAGGAATACTGATGTATGGCAAGAAGCCCAGCTGGAAAGAAATAATAAAGTGGGCATTTCGCAAAAACTAGACTGCTGATTTGTTAATTTTTTCTAATCAAAGCAAGTCAATGATTTTTATACGAAACTAATCGTATGTTTGTACGAAACAATTCGTGCAAAACAAAATCAGTAACCAAAAAAATTTATTTATGAAACCAGCTTATTCAAAAAATTTGAAATGGGGATTGGCGCTTACAGCCGTTGTACTTGCATTTGTAATGGTAGCCTGGGGGCAACAGCAGATGCCGGGGAAAACCCATAAACAAGTAAATGACACCACACCTGTACAAAAAAAAGGGAGCGAAAAGAAAACCATTGATCTTGATGATGAATTGAATGACGCTTTTGATAAAATGGATTGGGAAAAGTTTCAAAAGGATTTAAAAGAGGGTCTTGAAAAAATTGATGCCGCCAAAATCAAAATGGAAATAGATAAGGCTATTAAAGAAATTGATTTTTCAAAAATGCAGGCCGAATTATCTGAATCGCTTGCTAAAATCGACGTGGAAAAAATAAAGAAAGAAGTAAATGAAGCCATGAACAAGATTGATATTGAAAAAATGAAAACAGAAATAAATCAGTCTCTCAAAGAAATTGATGTAAACAAAATTCAAGTCGAAGTACAGGAGGCTTTAAAAAAGGTAAAAGAAATAGATTTAAAAAAAGTGCAAAAAGAGTTGGAAAAAATTAAGCCAACTATTGAAAAGGAACTTAATGAAGCAAAAGTGCAATTAGAAAAAGCAAAAATCACAATTCAGGAATATCAATCATTTGTAAACGGATTGGAGCAAGACGGACTCATCAATAAAGAACAGGGTTATAGCTTGAAATATGAAGATGGTGTTCTTTCTATAAATGGAACAAAGGCATCTGCTGAAACGCTGCAACGATATAAAACTTTCTTATCAAAACATACTAAATTCAATATCAACAATAAGAAAGGAGATGTGAATATCAATCTTGATAAATAAATTAATAAAACACAGCCCGAAAGATCATTTCAC
>ERZ724526.1496-NODE-1496-length-12064-cov-7.207261_pt1 | contig 12064 bp, 10 predicted proteins | sample MGYA00376059_ERZ724526 | MGnify/ENA primary metagenome ERZ724526 (study PRJEB28724, sample SAMN07190883) | activated sludge metagenome | isolation source: activated sludge of sewage treatment plant in Hong Hong | place: Hong Kong | collected 2016-03-17 ... | reverse complement strand
GCAATATCTTTGACGGGCGCATACGCCTTAGATGTGTAGTAGTCCGTAATGAAAACAAGAGCCAGCGTGACTGCCAGCCCCATCAATGCCGCCAGGTAATAACTGATACCGCTGACACCTCCCACACCCTCCATGATCTGCGACGTGATCGGGAAAAATGCGACCGCGGCAATGCCTCCGGCGACAAACAAGCCCTTATAGAGCGCCGGCATGATTTCGCCACCGGGACTGACTTTGACAAAGAGAATGCCGATGATCGTGGCAAAGATGGTCACACCACCCAAAGCGAGTGGATACAGAATCGGCGCATTGACACCTTTGAACATCGTAAACGCCAGCACCATCGCTGCCACGGTCGTGACTGCGTAGGTTTCAAACAAGTCGGCCGCCATACCCGCGCAATCACCGACATTGTCGCCTACGTTGTCGGCAATGACCGCCGGGTTACGTGGGTCGTCCTCCGGAATCCCTGCCTCGACTTTGCCGACGAGATCCGCGCCCACATCCGCCGCCTTCGTGTAGATTCCGCCGCCGACCCGGGCAAACACGGAGATCAAACTGCCGCCGAAGCCCAGACTGAGCAACGCATGAATGGCTTTCTCCTGACCTGCCAACTGAGAGGCGAGAGTGTAGAAGCTGGTGATAGCCAACAACCCCAGCCCGATCAACAATAATCCCGTGACTGCACCTCCGCGGAAGGCCACCGTCAGGGCAGCATTCATGCCGTTATGCGCCGCCTGTGCCGTTCGCACATTGGCTCGAACCGCGATAATCATTCCGACGTATCCGGCGAGCGCCGACGCGCCGGCGCCGATGAGGAATCCGACTGCCGTCAACATGCCGAACTTATCGGATACAGCTCCTGCGCCCCACAAGAGGACAAACAACACGGCAGCCACCACACCAACCGTCTTGTATTGACGGTTCATGTAGGCGCCCGCTCCCTCCTGAATCGCTTTCGAAATTTCCTGCATCTTCGTGTTGCCGGCATTCAGCTTGAACACCCACATGGCGAGATACAGGCCATAGGCAATACCGGCCACCGCCGCAACCAGAGCAAAGGTCACAATCGCTGAGTCACTCACAGTGTTCTCCTCCTGTTACAGATGGTGAAACTGAGAATCCAGCTGACGTGTTACGGGATCGATTCGCCGTGAAAAGCTCACTCACATGTAAGGATCGATGAATGTCACAGGTGCTCCGTGGCTTGAGCCCATCGCGGACTGATTGTGCAGCAGGAATACCGCCGCATGCCCGACAACTGACACGGTCGCGAACGAGAGGAAAAGTGGCGCCATTCTATAGGGGTGATCGAGGCTGATCAAGGCGAAAGATCATGCAGCAAGAGGCGGAACGGCAGCACGCAGGCGGTTTGCGCAAGGATATCCAGTTTGTTATAGTGCGCGCGGGCTGTGGAGGACGAACATGGGATTCGCGCCGGAATACATCCTGATCGATCAGCAGAAGTTCAGCAAAGCCAAGCTGTCGCTGGACAACCACGTCTACAAGAATTGTGAGATTGACGACTGCGATGTGTATTATAGCGGCGGGCAATACGAACTAATCGACACGCATATCACCAACTCGCGACTGATCTTGAACCATCCTGCCAAAGGGATCTACAGCGCAATTCAGATCTTCAAGATGAAATCGCCAGGCTCCAGTATCATCTCCGAATAATTCGTTGCACGTGAGACGCCACTCAGCGGATCGAAGCCTGAGTGGCTCTCGTCCCGCTTCTCAGCCGTTTCCCCATTTCACGCTCAACGCCAGACAGCTATTTCGCAACCGGAACATTCTCGCTGAATTTCGCGATTGGAATGGGCTGGAACACCGGATCCTGCGCACCCTTTGAAGACTCGGCCTCGATACGTTGCAGAAAGCTCGCCGGGCCGGTCACGGGAGCATAGCTGAGGATGGCTTCGACATCGAACGTTTTCGTGTCCTTGGGTGTCGGAAAACTGAAGGCCTCGACGCGAGTCTCCTCCGGCTTGAGAACCGTTTCCTCAAGGACCTTCACCGCCTCAAAATCGAATACCGTCTTCTGACCTTTGGCATCCGCATAGGTCCGTCCGTAGACGCGCTTGTCGCTGAAGACCGTCTTGAGATTTTTCCCTTTCACCGTCAGTTCCAAAACCACGCTTGCCCATCCGGGATGGGTCGTCGGCAGATTGTGAGGGACGAGACTCTGCACCGCCACCGTCACGGATGTCTTGTCGCCCTCCACTTTGGTCGCCACGTCCAACTTGGCCGCTTCCTGCCTGAGCTGCCCGATACGCCCAGGAAATGTATGGTTGGCAACCTTTCGCTTGGCTTCGCCATTGGCCGACTCTCCCACCTGTTCAGGCATATGACAGGTCTGGCATTCCTTTCCGGACTTCACGGCCTTGCTTTGATCCCAATTCCCTAACAGGTCATTACTCTTTCCAAGATCAGCCGCTACAGGCACGACTTGATGGCAGTTCAAGCAGAGATCGGATTTGTGGAACAGGGCCGATTCCATCGATTGATGGGCGAGATTCGCCGCGAAATCTTTGTACGGCCCATACATGGTTTTATTGCCGAGGTCATACTTCGGTTCCGGCGGCTGTTTGGTTCGATCAACTTGTTTAATGAGATGGCATTGCGCGCAGGCCACGCCATCTAAGGAGGGCTCACCGGATTGGGCTTGAGTGACAAATAACTGCACGTGATCGGGAAACTCACGCACATGCGGCGCATGACAGCGGAAACAGAGGGCCTTATCTTTTCCAGCAGGAGACGTCAGATAGGCATCCAGGGCAGCGCGGAATGTCGGCGTATGGATCGATTTGGAGAGAGGCGATGTCTCCCACTCCTCAAACACCCGCTCATGGCAGCGCTTGCACTTACCGGAACTGGGAAAGGACTTTTCGATTGTCAGTTGAGATTTTGCATCCTGCGCCAAGCCTTGCTGCACGCCATAACTGGCCAATCCAATCACCATCAACAATGCCATGATGATGAGTCCCCGCAACAGACCTCGTCGATTCTCCACCGGTTGCATATCCTCCGCACATGGTGCACACCTCGCTGCCCGTTGTCGTGAGAACCGGCAGGGGGTCTTACAGTGATTTGGTTCGATAGGTCAGCATGCGAGGCTGAATATATTCCTCGATGACCTTCTTGGCGGCCGCACGCTCCTGGTCGGTGGGCAGCGTGGCCAGATATTTGGCTTTCAGTTCAGGTTCAGGCTCCGGGATCAACGCGTAGTTGAGCACGACTTCAATGGTCGACGCCTCTTCTCCTCCAGCCGGCAGGGTCTGCGAAAAGGGCACTCGCCTGGTGTTGCCGCCCTTAATGAAGGGGTCGGGAATCGGACCGCGTAAAATTTTCTCGTACGGCAACCCGAAATGTTTAGTTTCTTCTGCCAGGATGTGCCCCTGCGCATCCTTGATCGTGATCGAGAGGAAGAATTGCTTCAACACCGGGTCGCCATCAGGGAAACTATGCGGCAGGCTGCCGACCTTCACCAACACCGTCCCTTCTACCCCTGTTGCCGCCTTCGTCGCTTCGATATCAATACGCGGCATCCATTCCGCCTGCAGATTGCGATTCTTCAGGAGCGTGCCTGGAATGACGACGCCGCGAAACCAATGCCGTCCGATTGAGCGGGTCATGGCACCACGTCTCGACGTCGAACTCCCGGTGGATGGCTCCATATGGCAATCCTGGCAAATCGTACCGCGCAGAATTTCTCCGGGGAGATCTTTCTGCGTGACATCCTTGACCTTATCGAAATGGCAGGAGGTGCAGAAGTTCGCGCCACGGAACAGCGGCAACTGTGTCGCCGGATGGACCAAATTTTCTTCCGGATCCGCGTACGGGCCGTACAGCATCTCGCTCGGCTTCACCTTGTAGGTCGGCGGAGGCATGGGTGCGGTCTCGACTGCATCGATCAGATGACAGGACGCACAACCGATCCCTTCCACCTGGGGCTTGCCTGAGAGAACCTGCGCGGTAATTTTTTCGGCATGTTGGGGAAAGACCGTGACGGCCGGCGCATGGCAGGATAGACACCGCTGCCGTTCTTCCAGCGAAGGATTGGTCTGCATCCAGACGCCCAACACCGTGCGGAACACCGGAGATTCAAAGGAAGTGCCGTGTAATAACGCCGCATCCACTCGACCGAAGGATTTCAGGTCGGGCGTCTGCTCCCGCATGCCCTTCCATTCTTCGTAGTGCCGATCGTGGCACTGTTTGCAATCTTCAGAACGGATAAAGATCTTTTCGATCTCCGCCACCCAATCGGCCGGCGCTTGACCGTCGGTCTTTTGCGCGATAGCCCGCTCATGAAAGGTGACCGTGAGCAGCGCAAATACCATCAGCAGTCCGCTCATGGCCCATTTCTGAATGGTTCGTCCCGTTCCGATCACGTGTGGCTCGCTCTCTTAATCCCGCTTGCACCCGACGAAATGAAAATTCACTCCCCATCCGACCGGATCGCCTGGATCGGCGGGCTCGTAGGTTCCCACCGTAAAGTTACATTCCTTCATGGCGACTTTGACCGCCTTGCCGAAATCAATCAAGTTGCGGACTTCCTTCTTATCAATCTCTTTGATAACGGAGCGCACCTTAATTCCCGCATAGTCAGCCCGCGAATTGCCGATCACCTCGAAGACGGCGACACCTTCCGGCCGTTGAAGTTTGAGCTCCTTTTGAACCTCTTCGTCGACCTCACCCACCGCAATGCCGAACTCCTCTCCAAGCTGAATGGCTTCCTCCACTGTCATTTCCCCATTGCTGCCTGAGCCTGCGGCAATCGAAGGATTCCCGACCGTGGCGGCAAGGAGCAGCGCCGCTCCACACACACAAAGAGCCCTTCCGAAAGAAAGGGCTCTGTTGTGCATCACGCGATGAATCTGAACACTGTCCTCCAAAAGCTGGCCTCTACCTTTGCGAACAAAGCTCTCGCCGATGCGCTCGGCTTTTTACATCATCCTACCAGGAAGAATTACGTCTTTGTGACCGGATCCAATGCAAGTTGAAACCAGGGAGCGATCGCCTTTTGCCCGTTCCGCTCTTTGTTCTCACCATTCCACACGGCGAAGGACACGGCTTGTATGTGCCCGGGAATCAGCTTCGCTTCATTCTCCTGCTCTTCACTCGAGAGGGGACGGCGCATCACGACACGCCACGTCCCGTCCTTCCAGGTAGCTTTTCCCTGAACACGACCCTGCTTTTCTTTCGTGGTCAACGTACTAAACCCGCCCCCGATCAAATCCTCTACCGAAGAGGCCCGTCGTGGAATCACCTCAAACCGCCGGGGCTCACTGCCGCCCCCCTTGTCTTTTTCGGTGGTTCTCGATGCGCGCCGATCGATGTCGCTCTGCCAATCAGCTTTCCAGTGCCAGATATTGATGTAATGGTCCAATTGTCCCATACAAAAAAACGCCGGAGCGTCACCAAGCGGAAGTCCCAAAGCCACGCCATCTCGAAATGTGCCAGGCGTCAACCGATCATTTTTCGTATTGTCCTGCCATTCCAGCAAGAATGCGATGTCGGTACCATTGTGCACGGCGCGTACCGTCAACGCGTGGGCTGTCGGCTCCGGCCAGACGGGGCGGGTAATGATCTGGCCGCTCAGTGGCAAGGTCATCGGGGAGATTTTCTGCCAGAGCGGATCTTCCGGCGCCACGGGTATGTCTCCCGAGACGGCCTGCGCACGGATGATCATGCCTTCGGAACTGACAATGGGGATACCGAGACCACCCAGAATGAGGGCGAGAAGCAACAACACGGAGAGGAGACTCAACAATCTGGTGCGGGATGTGTGGACCGACGTCATTCGCCTCATGTCCCGGCGCGTGGCCTTAGTCGTGACAACACGCGCACGCGTTCCCTGTGCGGGAGCCTTGGCTCCGTCCTCCAAGCGTTACCACAACTTGGCGCGACGAATCTTATTTTCACCCCGCTCGCAAATATACAGATATCCTTGGGAGTCGAGCGTCAAGCCCACGGGGGAATTCACCACCGCCTCAATAGCGAGCAACCCGTCCCCGTGTTTGAGCGCGCCGGCCGCATCTTTCGCGACAAAGCGGGCAGCGCCGCAGCCACCCATATTCTTATCATCATATCCGCTATCGCCGTTCCCGGCCACGGTGCTGATCATCCCCGTCCCCGCCTCGACTTTGCGAACACGGTGGTTGCCGGTATCGGAGATATAGGCGTGGTTGTGTTGATCGAACACAATGGCTTCGGGTGCGTGCAACATCGACTTGGCTGCCGGCTTGCCATCTCCGTCGTACCCATAGCGGCATACGCCGGCGAGTGTCGAAATCAGTCCGGTCTGGCGATCGATCTTGCGCACGCGATTGCTGCCCTTGTCTACGACATACACATCCCCGGCATTGTCGACGGCAATTCCGACGATATCATAGAGACGCGCTTCTAGAGCGGGCCGACCATCATCCAGATACATGGAGAGATTGAGCCCGTCAGAACAGACCGGCATCAGCCAACCGTTGTCGTCGCTGAAATCGATACCGATCGCATCGCCGGATAACACGACCAAATTGCGCGCAACCAAGGGTTGCTCCCTGGCTTCGTCCTCAGCAGTCCAGCTGCCGGCAATAGTTTCGACACGGCCCGTTCGTGGATCGAACCGACGAATCCGGTGTGCCTGCGTGTCGGCGATATACATGACATCGTCCGCATCGAACGCGATGGCGGCAGGCCACGTGAGATTCACCTCCAGCGCCGGTCCGTCTCCATTAAAGCCATGTTCACCGGTCCCGACGACCGTCGTGATGATGCCGGTCTCCCGATCAATCTTGCGAATCCGGTTGCTCCCTGAATCGCACACATACAGATCGTTCTTGGAATCACAGGCCACATCGAGAGGCAGATACAAGCCGGCTTCCCCACAAGGCCCTTCGTCTCCGCTGTAGCACGTCTCTCCGATGCCGGCGAAGTTATGGACCGTACCTTCCGTCAAGTTGACGCGACGCACACGATCGGATCCGGACTCCGCGAAGTACAGCCACTGCTCCTCCCGATCCAGAGCGACGTGGTGCGGAAGGGGAATGCCGGCCTTCACCGCGCGCTTGCCGTCTCCCGTACTCCTGGCCTTTCCATTCCCGGCAAAGGTTTCAATGTATCCGGGAGCTAACTGAACATCTGTTTCCATAACGTTGTGCGTCCGTTCTATGCTGGGCCCTTGTTATCGAGGATATTATGCTTGTGCGCGCGCGGCAGGAGGGGCCGCAGCGACTTGTTGCTCCACCACAGGCGTCGGCATCGGAGCCGGCGGTTGGGCGGCAATGGCCTGAGCCTGCACGGGTTCGGCCTGTTGCTGCGCTTGCGCCTGGGCTTCCGCTTCGATCGCATCCGCTTCATGGACGGATTTTTTAAAGCCCTTGATGGCCTTGCCGATCCCCTCACCAAGCTGCGGCAACTTCCCTGCTCCGAAAATAATCAACACGATAAACAGGATCAGGATCAACTCTGTAAAACCAAGGCTGCCAAACATGGTGTGTCTCCTTTGCTCACGTGTTCAGGATGCGGATCCCTCTTTGGCCTTCTTCGCAAATCGTTCTTTCAACCGCTGACGAGCCTGCTCGGCCTGTTCAAACATTTTGCACTTATCGTAGACGCTGATCAAATTGTAATACGCGAGCGGCTCGTCCGGGCTGTGCTCCACCGCACTCTCCATCACCTTGATCGCCAAATCGGTCTTTCGGTGATTGAGCGCGATCTCCATCAACTTGAAGCTGGCTTCCAGGTGCTTCGGATCCAGTTCAAGAACACGCAGGTAACACTGAATCGCCATGTCCATGGTGTTGTAGTCGGAGACTTGCGGATTATCGAGCTCGACGTAAACGCCAGCGAGATTGTACCAGGCCATGGGATCGTCCGGCGTGATCTCGACCAGGCGTTCGTAATAGTTCTTCGACTCCATGTACTTGCGCTTGTCCGCCTGCACCCGGCCGAGATTAAACAGCGCCAAGACATCATAAGCATGCACCTCAAGCGCACGCTTAAACTCCGCCTCGGCCTCATCGATCATGCCCTTCGTAGCATAGATGGTCCCGAGGTTGGAGTAGTACATCGCCAGAGAGCGATTCATCTCCGTCCTGAGGCCCTCGGCCATCTCGATGGACTTCTTTACTTCTGTAAGGGCATCGTCCAATCGGCCCTTGCTGAAGTACAGTTCACCCAATCGGCAGCGTGCCTGAAAATCATCGGGCTCGGTGCTGAGCAGCTTTTCAATCTCAGCAATTTCTTCATCGGGATTTAACGGCTGATCGCCAGGATCTACCGCCGCACTACCCTGTTCTGTTCCGCCGGTCTGTGTGTGTTCATCCATAACAACGTATCCTAATCTGGGTGAGTCAAAAATTAAATCTGTCCGCCAACGAGGGATTCCTGCGTGCCGACCAGGGGCGGTCTACTCACCGTCGCCTGCTCGGTGACCGTTCCCTTAGGGCGATCGAGCGTCAATAACATTACCCCAAGAATCACCATCAAGGTCAAACTGGAAAACAGCAGCGCATAACCGGCGATAAACATTAAGGCCAGTCCGTAGCCTGCCAGGCGCCCCATCGTCACCAGCCTAATGACGGTATACGACCAGCACAACAGTCCGGCGACATAAAAGGCGAAGGGCAGATAGAAGGTATAGCCCATGCCCATTTGGAAGATCCAGCTGATCCCCTCGCCGGCCTTCCGGATGGAATGGGCCAGCACCGGGTTGTACAACCCCAGGAAATAATCCATAAACAACAGGCCGAAAAATACCACTGCCGACACTGCCCCGAACCAGATCGCGCGGCGGCGCTGCTGTTTGTTCCTCGTGCGGAACGATACTCCGCGTCCGTAGGCCCAAAAGACCAGGATACTAGCCAGCACCATCAACGCTTCGCCGATACGATTGGCTTCATAGACAAACGGCGGTGCCGCAATCACTCCCATCCATCCGTAGGTGGTGGAGAAGATTTGATAGTACAGCCATCCGGAAATCCCGAAATAATAGACGGTGCCCATGACGCGCTTGGACCACTCCTGCTGCTGCGAGAGATACTCCAGCATCAGCGCCGTGAGTGCGATGATGGTCACGACGTTGTAGGCGATCGAGCCGAGCATGGCCGGTTGCACGATGAGAAAGGCCACCGTCAACACCAGCAGAAGCGCCACGCTGGGGATAGTGACGGCATTAAAACCCGTGAGCCCTCTTGCGCGGGCACGATTGACCAGCAAGACCACGAGGGCAAGGAACACAAAAATGGCCACGACATTCAGCAGCGCAAACCCAATCGAGGTCAGCAGCTGGAAGACCGTTCCAATCCACTCATGCTGAGCGGCAATTTTGCTGATGTGCATGCCCAGACGGGAGACCAGACGATATAGCACCAGTTCGAAAAAGCCGACGAACAACACCAGCTTGATGGTGTATTCAAACAACAATCCCTGATCGTCAACTCGTCCTGTTGGCCGTTCGACGGCGGCGGCTATAGCAGACATCTCCAGCCCCCCTGGCAAACGTGAAGCACTTCGTGACCACACCGCATGAGGCCGCACTCTGCGCGGCCCGACTTTCCAATCTAGGAGACGGTAGGTTGTGGTATCTGCAACGCTTGCGACTTAGCCCGGGCAATATACAGCAGCCCGTCGGCCATAGAATAGTTAAACGGCAACTCGCACACGACTTCGCTGATCTTCTCGTACACCTGCTGATAGAGCTGCTCCGCCTGAGCCGGCGTCATCCCTTCCTGCACTTCGTAGAAAAACCCGAGACTCAAATCCTCGGTGGCCGGTCGCATAATTCGCCGAATGCCATAACTCCCCGGATCGCTCATGATCGGCGCTTCTTTTTCCAAGTCAAACAGGCAGGGCTGGCAAGAGAATCCATATGATTCGTGGAGCTTGGTATTGCCTACCACGAAGTTCATCGTTTCCAGCGCTTCCTCTTCCTTCTCCGTGGGGAAGCCCACAATGACATAGCAGTGCACCGCGATGCCCAGATCGACGCAGTCATCCACAATGCGCCGAACGGATTCCTGCTTGATCCCTTTTTTCATGAAGTCCATGACACGCTGGTTGAACGACTCCAGACCAAAGACGATCTTCAAGCAGCCGGCGTCCCGCATCTGTGTGAGCAATTCTCGCGAGAGATTTTTTTCGAACCTCAATTCGCAGGTCCACTTTACATTGACCTGACGATCAATCATCTGCTGGCAGAGCCGCTTCGTAGGCGACAGTGCGAAGCATTCGTCGGTAAAGAAAAACGATTGCGCGCCATACCGTTCCTTCAACCAGACCAGATCATCCACCGTCTTGCCCGGATCGCGCTGCCGGAAGTTTTGATGATCCAGCGTCAACGCGCAAAACGCGCAGTCCTTGTAGTAACAGCCTCGCGAAAATTGCACTGGCAGTACCGGCTCCGGAGACAAATACAGGTCGAGCGGAAATCCGTCGTAGTTGGGCGCCGTGAGTTGGTTGATATTCTCGGAGTAGAACGGCTGATTGACGGTGATCTTTCCATTCTGACGATAAATCAGATTGGGCACCTTGCTAAAGTCACGCTTGCCATCCATCTGATTGACGAGTTCGAGCAAGGCGGTTTCACCCTCGAACACCACAAAATCGTCGACGAGATCGAAGAGCCATGGGCAGCGTCGCAGGTTATCGACCAGGCGCGTGAAAATGCTGCCTCCGACGGTCACGTGCAGTTCCGGCGCAAGTTCTTTAATCAATCGACAAAGCGTGAGACCCGGGATGATTTGCGACGTAGCCGTGATCGAGACGCCAACCAAATCCGGACGATCGGTCAAAATAGAGGGCAATACGTGCTCACGGAAGAGACTGATGTAGGGATTTTGCGCTTCGTCACGGATAGCTTTGATCAGATCTTTCGACGAATAGATGGAGTAGTCACCAAACTGATTATCCACGACGGTCATTCTGGTGGGGAAATAGAGCGATGACAGCACCTCGAGCCACTTATCGATTAGAAAGAGGCTGTTGCGATAGGCTTCGATGTCATAGAAGCCTTCTCCCCGCAATGTCTCTTTGGCAAGTTCGATACGTTCAAACAAGTAGGGGAAGCGATCAAGGGATTCGATAATCCGCGCAAGTTGCTCCGCACTCCCGGGCCCAGTTTCTCCCGTACGTTCTCGCTCAAGGCCTCGCTGCTTCTCGACCAACTGCTGATAGAGGCCGTGGGCAAAGGACTGGGTGAGGACTTTGTCCAGCAATTCGATGCCGAGATCACGCTGGGAGACATTTTTGACTCCCGCTTGAGTGAGGAAACCAGTGAGAGAAGGGAGGCTTAGGTAAGGTTGCGAAGGGTGCCACGTCGGTGGAAACAGGAGAGAAACCTTCATAAAATTATCTTTATATTAAGCAGGAAAATCAGTGTTTTCAGGAGATTTGTACCGTATCGGTTTATACACTCCGCTTCGGTCCGAAAGCAACCCTCCGACTGTGATGAAAAAGAAATTCCACTGTTCGCGCCAATGCGTCACAGAGACCCAGAAATGCACGAAGGCCCCGAGTCACTTTGCCATCGCTGACAAGAACTCGGGGCCTTCTGCTTCAAGCCCTCAACACGTTCCAGCCCGGCACAGGGGCAGGAATTTTACTTCAGACCGCTTGGATCACGGCAACTTCAGCGTGAACCAAGTGGAGAGAGACTTCATACCGTTCCGTTCAATGTTGGAACCGTCCCACACCGCAAACGCGATGGGCACAGAGGCTCCCGCCTTGAACTGGGTGTCGTTGGCATCGCCGGTCTCCAGCGAACGCTTCACGACTACGCGCCAGGTCGGACCGGTGTATCCACCGCCCTTGAGGGAACCTGACGGCTCCCAAACGCCATTGCCGATCACATCTTGATGGGCCTGGGTGGTCAAGGTGCTGAACCCGTTGGCATTCAGATCCTCAACGGAGCTGACGCGCAGTGTCGGGTCGGACATGATGTTACCGGACCAAATACCGGAGTTGAATGGCCCAAGGCTGCGGCCGATACGATCCGGATAGGTGACTCCGCCAGCCGGCTCTTCGAAATAGTAGTCCCAGAAAATTCCAGGATACTGGTCATCGACGT
>ERZ724526.1493-NODE-1493-length-12072-cov-4.349089_pt1 | contig 12072 bp, 8 predicted proteins | sample MGYA00376059_ERZ724526 | MGnify/ENA primary metagenome ERZ724526 (study PRJEB28724, sample SAMN07190883) | activated sludge metagenome | isolation source: activated sludge of sewage treatment plant in Hong Hong | place: Hong Kong | collected 2016-03-17 ... | reverse complement strand
CAAGGTCTTGTTCCCGCTCAGACAGACACTGCCGTAACTTCCCGGTGTGATCGTTCGGGTGGAATTGATGGTCGTAGTTCCCGCAGCCGGAAAGGTGACGATGGTGGGCGCTGCAGGAAGGATAGGCAGGTTGGGGCTTGCGGTCACCACACCGCCGGTTGGAGTGGGGCCCGAATAGGTTTTACCGGAAGGACGGGTAACCACTCCATTCACGCTGCCACCGGAGATCGTAATGTTTCCGTTGACGTCGATATTGCCGGTAATGACGGTGCTGGAACCGGCAGACATGATGTTGCCCGACGCGTTGCCGGCGTTCGCCGCAGTGATGTTACCGGTGACCGTGTTGTTGGTCGCAAGCGAAATCGTACGACCGGAATGAATGCCGCCATTGATCACGACGTTCCCGGTGGTTTTCACCAACGTATAGGATCCGATACGTCCAGCCTGAATGTTGGAACCGGAATTGATTTGTACCGCGCAGCCGGGTGAGGGAGGAGTGGAAAGCCCCGCACCGCCGGGGCAGTTTCCGAATCCACCGAACAAGACATAGTCGGTGATCTGGGTTTGAGCTTGAGTCGCAAGCGAACCGCCCAGCACCATCAGGGTGAGGAGGAAAGCCCGGTAGAATCGTTTGGGGTGCATGCCGGAGAAAATGAGATTCCGGCACTTTGGGAGTGTAGCGTGTGTTTTCATGATAAATGTCCGTCAAAAAAGTTCGGGAAAGTTAGTTAAATTAACTGGCTATCAGGTTGTTTGCTAATAATTAGGACGAATATCATTGTGTTAATTTTTAAAAATTACTACACCCGATTTTTCGACTGAATTTCAACTTTTTAAATCATGCTTAAGTATTAGCTGTTGCTGTAACTTGGTGAACGATCACCATGGTTTGACGAAAAAAAAACGCCGGTCTGCAGCAGACCGGCGTTGGAAGTTCAGGTGGGCTTGGCTTATTGTCGGACCAATCGCGCTACACCTTGTTGAGATGGGGTCATGATCCGCAGGAGGTAGACTCCTTGCGACAACTTGCTCAGGTCGGCGCTGTACCATTGATCGTGCAATGGACTAACGGGTACGGAGAAGCTGCGACCCGCCATGTCCAGTAACTCAAGCGTGGTGAGCGGGCTGCCGGTTTCCGGCAAATGGATGAATGCACGATCGTTCGCAGGATTCGGTACGATGGCGATGTCGGCCGGTGACAGGATCGGCGCGATCGAAGTGGTCATCGAGGAACGGCAGGCATTCTCCAGAACAGGGGTCGCGTCTTCCGCCATTTCATTCACCAGATCGATTACCCGACTGATGCAGATCGTAGTATCGGTGATCGAAGAGAAATAGATCCGGACCAACGGCTGGAAGCCGGTGGAACGATCGAGCATGGAATCCTGCAAGGAGACGGCGAAGACTTGTGACGAACCCGTCAGGAAGCGTACGTCGACCGGGAATTCGACCGGGTTGGCAAGACTAACCACGCTGCTGATGTTGATGCCACTCATTTCGAACTGATAACCTTTCAGACCATACAGCGGGTTGCGGATCGCCACGTCGAGATAATTCGCGCTGAAGTCGATATCGGTAATGGTCAACGCCATGGAATCATTCGGGTTGACGATGCTGCGCGGGAACTGGCAGTGATTGTGTACGCTTCCGCCCGGATGGTTGGGGTTTCCGTTACGGCACCAGTTCACCAGCGCGGCATCCATGACCGATAGTTCTCCGTCGGCATTGAGGTCATAGCAGGTGGCCGATGGGAAACTTGATTGGATCATGTCGAGGTAGGTTTCGACATCCTGGGCGTTGAGGGTTTGGTCGGAGTACGTATCGCCAAAATATCCCGGTCCGTTACAGATCCCGTTACAATCCGGCTCACTGGCACCGCCTGGAAGTCCCGCACAGTCGACATAGGGCGCACAGGAAGGCAGGAGCGTGAAGTTCGGCATGGCACCCGGTGCGGGACGCGTGATGTTGATGCAGACTTGCAACGCGTTGTTCAGGAAATTCTGCTCGTAACGACCCAGGGCATCGGGCAGGTGACGTGCATTGATGATGATCGCCACACGGTAGTCGCCATCCGGAACATCGGTCAGGTCGAGCCACTGACATTGGGTGCCTGCGCCATAAACGTCATAGCATCCCGAGGAGATACCCATGTTTCCGCAGCTATACTGTCCCATGCCGCAGAGGTCCATCACACAGAATCCGTTCTTGTGACCGGCAGGCACGATGTTACCGTTCAGGTCGAACAGGCGATAATCACCGTAGCCTTCGTAGTGGGCATGACCATGGCAGTTGTTCAGGTTGAACATGTTCGGCTGGGTCTGCGGCGTGCCGATGTAATAATCCTGCGGACCGATGTTGTCGATCTTGGAGGTAAAGCGGAGCACATAACGCTGGCCGTAACCCGTCACGCAGCCTTCAGCTACGTCGCAAGTCGCGGCATTGTGAGCGGCCATTGACAGACTGCTCACGAACGAAACGGAATCGAACCGAAGATCGGGTCCTGCACAGCCCGGATCGGGGAAGTAGATACAACTGCCGTCATCGATCACGGCTAACGGATTGTAGTTACACGCGCTCTGATCGGTGCAACCCTGAACCGGACCCACATAACTGAAGGAGAAATCGATCGGACCATTGCAGTCGTCGTTGTTGTCGCCGATTCGGAAGTAATAGGGTGTTCCGGCAACGAGCATCACGTTCAGGCTTGCCTGTGTGCCGCAGAAATCGTCGTTGAAAGCATAGGATCCCGGCGCGTCTTCCGGATAGGGCAAGCCGGGGCAGTTGTCATAGATCCAGATCTTGGTGTTGCAGGTGTTACCCGTACAGGTGGATAGATTGTAGGTGCCGGTCTGACCAGGTGTAAAGGAATACCAGGAATCGTCAAACAGCGTGGTGTACGTGCCGGTATTGATCGGCAGCGGCCCGGTGCAATAGGCTCCGGGCGGACAGTTGAACTGGAATGTGGCCTGGCTGCCGAAGGCGTTGCCGGAAGTGGCTAGCGCTCCGTCGATATACAACCAGTAACCGCCCGGTGCATAGATGCCGTCGCCATAGCTGTCGTGCATGATGAACTGGGTGCAGGTATTCGACGGTACACAAAGCGTGTCGCCAACCGGACCACCCGAACCGAGTAAGGTTCCGGAGATGTCGTAGATCTCCCAACTGATTTCGTTGGGATAACTATCCGGAATGATCTGGACGATCACTTCACTGTTGCCACCCGGGCAGGTGGCGTTTGATCCGGAAGTCAGGAGTAGGGAGCTCAGCAGGAGCAGGCAGAGGAAACGTACGTTCATGAAAGATGGATTGATTCGGCCTAATTTACGGGAATATTGTCATGCCGGAAACCCTGCATATGACCGTTTCAATGTTTTCTCCGGTCTGGAATCAGAGTGCAAAGGGTTCTTTGATTTGTCCGGTTATTCGTTGGCCAACTCTGCTTTTTCCCGGCTAAGAATAGAAGAGTATGCGGCACAGGAGCAGTTTCTAGTTTAACTGGAACTTGAAGATGACGCTGCGTAATGATGTCAGCACCGGTGCGATTATGTCGGACTACTCTACAGTTCTAAATAAAAGGATGTTTTCTATCTTGGTTAAGGTGAAACGAAGTTGGCATGTACTTCCGAAAGCGTCGTTTCTTGCTGGTTAAACCACATACACTTAACGCTCCAGCAGGAAGGGTGATTTGTTTGATTGGGCCCGCTTTATATATCAGAGTGAAAGCAGCAGCGGACGAATCGCTGTTACCAGATGGAATTTTGATCTTCTTAGAATAAATTGTGAGCTCATTTCGCCATCGTAAATCCTGCCAGCACATGCTTATGCTTCGCACCTGCTTCTTTTGTCTGGTATCCCTCTTACTGACGCGTTCGGCTTCCGCTCAGCAAGCGATTGTTACCTACGCGGGAAATTCCGGAAATGAAACATTCTACGATGTCGTTCAGCTATCCGATCAGACGTTTCTCGTATGCGGCTATGCAACAGACCTGAACTGGTTACCGGTGGGAGTTCCCACCGCCGTACTACCGGCTACCGGAATCAACAATGGTCTGGGTACATCGAAGTATGGATACCTGCTCCACCTCTCGTCTGACCTTTCGCAGATTCTGCATATACTTCATTTTCCCCAAGGTGCGGTGGAAGACATTCGTTTTATCAAGACCTCCAATGCGCCCGGGGAGCCTACCGGCAACTTGTACATCAGCGGAAACACACTGGATACGGAACCCAATGACGGCGGATATTTCATTGCCAAGTTGGATAACAACTTTGTCAATGGAGTGCCCACCACGCTCAGCTGGGTTCGCAGGGTGTGGGCGGAAGGTTATCCGAAGGACTATCATCCCTGGGATGTAAATGGCAACGGTGAAATCTACTACATCCTCGGGCAATCGCATGCATACGATTGGGCGGCGATCTATTGTCTGGATGCGAGTGGAGAGCGGAAGGTAGTGGAGAATTGGAGAACGCATTGGAAAGTCGCCGGTGGCGAGTGGAAAGGTTTTCCTGCATCCGCCTATCCGGGAGGACGAGACTCGCTGGCCTACAGTGGCATCGTACTCAAAGCATGGGGACGTTGCGACCTGCGCTCCTGGACGCAGAACGACTACGACCTTACGGAACCGGATGGTAACGGTGGATGGAAGAAGGGTCGTTGGCCACTCGATGTGTTGTACGATGGCCCATGCGATCCAAACAACCCGGTAACGAATTCGCCCGGCTATACGGGATACAGCCTGGAATCCTGCTGCCCGGTATATGGAGGCTCCAGCATTGTTGTAGATCGTCGATCCGGTGACTTGTACATCGGCATGAACATGAAATCGGTTGGTCCGACCGGCAGTCCTGATTTCGAACCGGCGGTTATCGCCATGGACCCATCCGGAGCCTTGCGCTGGTGGAGCCGACTTTATCACGAGATCACACCGGCGGGTGATACAATGGTGTCTATTCCGGATCAATACATCGACGGCCTGGCGATCGACTACTCTACCGCATCGGGAGTGAACACGCTGGTCGTGGACGCGCGTTGTCATGGCAATAACACCGAGAACCTGTGGGAAGGCAATGTGATTGCGGCTAATCCTTCAGCGCAGGGTTTCCAGAATAATTTCACCGGCACCAACGGAAACATTCACATCAGTTGGCTTGGTAAGTTGCGGCTGAGCGACGGAGTCTTGCTGCATTCGACCTATGTGGCCGAATATGCGGAAGGTACCGGTGCATTGGGCGCCCCGTTGGCCGACCCCAATCTCGACGGATGGCCCAATCCGAATTCCGGATGGCCGGATGTGAACACAACACGCCTTGCGAAGAATAATCTTAAAGTGACTGCCGCGGGTTGGGTTTGTGTAACCGGGCTTGGACGCCGTACGATCACGACGGCCAATGCCTACCAGAAAATGGTCAAGCCGGGCAACGGCGGGTTGAGTTGCTGGAACAGCTTTATTCGTGTATACAAAAATGACCTGTCAGCTCCCCTGTACAGTTCACTCATCGTCGGCCAGTGGGACACGCTGACACAGCAAGGCGGAGGCAACACCGAGCTTTTCGGAATCTTCAAAACGGAAGGAGGGGTCGTAGGTGTCGGACGACAACAGGCCGATGGGTCTGGAGTCCCACTCGGAAATGATATACCGGTTACACAGGTTCCTTCCTGGGGGCAGTCAACACCTGCAGGGGAGGCTGCGATCCTCGTTTTTTATCCGGCCGGCAATCTGGTAAATCCGTTGGATAATCCTGGAGTTACTACGGGCGTTGCTGATGCATTATCCAAATCCGCTTTCGTCTATCCCAACCCGACGACTGGTATGGTGAGCATCAGTGGAGTTTGGGCTGCGCAGTCGATCACGCTAATGGATCATACGGGCAGACTACTCGGTTCGTGCAACTGGAGTGAAACCGGAAATGGCTTACGCGTGACCTTGCCGGAGGTTGTGGAAGGAGCTTACCTGTTGTCGGTGAAATCAGCTAGCGGGGAACACCGATTCCCGTTCATCATCAAGTAAGTTTATTCCCGTATCAATCCGGCTGGAACGCGGGATTCGTCAGCAGGGAGTGATCGGTGAGCGACTTCAGGAAGGCGATCACATCATCCATGTCCTGTTGGCTCATGCGACCCTTTGTCGCGCTGCGCAGGTTAGGATCGAGGTTGGCGGCGTAATGAAATCCGGTATTGTAATGGTCCATGACCTCTTGCAAGGTCTGGAACCGGCCGTCGTGCATGTAAGGAGCCGTCAATTCGATGTTCCGTAACGATGGTGTCTTGAACCTTCCCAGATCGGCAGGCAGGAGGGTGATGCGGGCCCGACCGGAATCCACCGCAATCGAATCAAGCCCGGTATTGCGGTATTCGAAGTCGGTAAAGGTGCTTCCCAGTGTGTGGCAATGGGTGCAATCGCCTTTCTGGAAGTCGGTAAAGATATCCAGTCCGCGTTGCTCGGCTGCCGTAAAGGATGCCTGGCCCCGTTGCACCGCGTCATACTTCGATCCGGCCGACAGGATGGTCCGTTCGAACTGCGCGACCGCTTTCATCAGCAAGGCGGTCGTGATGGAATCTGTTTTGAAAGCCTTGTAAAACAGCAACGGATATTCCGGATGCGCCTGCAATTCGGCGATGCAATTGGCCAGGTCTTCGTGCATCTCGACCGGATTCATGATCGGTCCGATCACCTGTGATTCCAGATTCGTTGCCCCGCCATCCCAGAAAAAGTTCCGGGCATAACCGAGGTTGAAGAGCGGCATGGCATTCCGCGTTCCCGGCAGCAGGTCGATGCCAATGCTGAATTGCAGGGTGCTGTCGGTAAAAGCGTACTGCTGTCGGTGGCAGGAAGCGCAGGAGATCGTGTTGTCACCGGAAAGGATCGGGTCATAGAACAGGCGCTTACCCAAGGAGACGCCTTCTACGGTGAGCGGATTATCGACCGGAATCGACAGTTGTGGCAATCCCTGCGGAATCACCAGGCTATAGGGAGTAGGACCGCCGGCAGCGACGAAATTACCTTCATCCTTTTTACAGGAAAACAGGACTAAGAGAAGGGAGACCGGGTAGAGCAGTACGCGTTTCATGTTCCGGATCAGTCGATGGAGGTGATGCGAAAAGCTCCGGGGAAGTTGTTCATCAGGTCGCTCATCCACGGTCGGTCGTCCACGCTTAAGGATTGCCGGATGTTGTTGCCGTTGAAGTCGACGATTGTGTTGGACCCATACAGGCCGTTCAGGTCGAATTCAAGATGAATGGTCTTCTGGTCTGTTTCACCAAGCGTGAACGGTGTAATCGGAATTTCAATTTCAGTCAGTACCGCATCGGTACCGAAATGATAGAGCAGGTCTTGGGTGGCCCCCACAGTGTCCAGGAACTGGCCTTCGTGCTTGAAGAAAATGTATCCGGTGCTCCAGGTCCAGATCATGCCGTTAACGGGATCGAGGTCGCCGCTTTGCGCGCCGGTATGGTTGCTGTCGGCATCGACCCCCAGGTAGAAGCGGACTTTGCAATACGTCCGTTCCGGAATATCCGAATAGGCGAAATTGCAGGTAGTCGTGTCCGCCGCGTTGATCAGATCATAATTCCGAAAATTGTGTACGGAAGAATCGGTTGCTACAAGACGGAAATTGGTCAGGTAGTATTTCAGCAAGTCAATGGAATACGAACTGCCGAAAGCGTTGGTATAGATCAATTGACCAAAAACCACAGGCGAACCGTCCACCACATTGCTGACCTGTACGGTGATCTTGTTGGTAGTGGTGGGGGTCGGATCGGATGTGTCGTCCTTGTCTTTTTTGCACGATGACAGGAACAAGACGAACACGGCAGGTAGAAGGAGTAGCCGGATATTCATGACAGGTAAAGGTAGGGGATTAAGAGTGGGAAGACAAGTGGTTGTGTGTTGTTGTCAGAGCCTTATTCTCTTTTTGAGGTTGGTTTGTCCATTCGGACTTGATATCAACGGACGGTTTACCAGGAACCGGGCGGCTGCCGGCTTCCGGGTGAGCTCAGAGAAAGGCCAATCGGGCCGTCCCGAGAAGTAAACGGATGATCGGCTCCTTTCAGATCGGAGCCGATCATCCGTACTTTTCTTATTTCGATTTTGGTTCGACTTCTACCAGATCCATTCCACAAACCGGGCAGGAGCCTGCAGCGGTGTAGGAGGTATCACCCTGGCAATTCATCGGGCAGTGCCATTGTGCCTTGGTTGAATCCGTCGCGACAACCAGCTGTTCGTGACTGGATTTCTGACTGGACGGCAGGTTGCAGGCCATCAAAACCGGTAGTAACAGAAATGCGTAGAGGCTTTTTGACAATTGTTTCATCGCTTGAGTAGTTTGATGGTGGTAATCGTATTGTTTTCTTCAATTTTTAACAGGTAAACACCAGCCGGTAGTGCCGAAGCATCCATGCGTTGCATGAACCTTCCGTTGACCGGGGATGTCAAGGTCTGCTGGACAGTAACTCCGGTAATGGTCAGCAGGCTGAGGCGGACGGCCGCGTCTTTTGAAGAACCCGTGATGGTCCAACTGTCATTCGACGGGTTAGGGAAAGAGCTTACGCCCGTTGCCGATCCGGTCATCGAAATATCCGTTGTGCGGGCGGTGACCAGGAACTGTCCCATCATGCCATTGTCCTCGTGACTCAGGATGTGACAATGATACATATACGGCATCATGGCATCACTGAAATCTTCGAACTTCATGATGATCTGAGCCGTTCCACCCATTGGAGCGACCGTCACCACGTCTTTCCTGCCCTGCATGTGAGCGGGCGGAGCTGACCCGTCGATCGAGTTGATATAAAAGTAGTTCCCGTGTATGTGCCACGGATGGGGCATCATGCTTTGATTGGTAAGGTTCCAGATCAATACACTGTCCTGTTCGACCTGGAAGTTGATGACACCTTCATCGAATTGCGCGCCGTTGATGGTGAAATTGGTCATGCTCATCATGGGAACGCCTTGCATGAGAAAGGAGCGACTTCCTGCACCGGTGGTGGGTGTCACCGTATTCGTGGTGAGGGCGGCTGGCAGACTTGTAATAGGATCGGCGGTCGTTGGTTGAACGTTGAATCGCATGATATCGAAATCCGTATTGTCAAGCGGTCCCATGGGCATCATACCCATGCCATCCGGTGGTCCGCCGGGATAGCCTGCAGGCAAACTCGTTCCGAGTTGACGGAGAAAAAATGTACTGCCAGCCTGGCCGCTGAAATCAACGACGATCTCGTAACGTTCGCCCGGACTGACCATTAGCCTGTTCATGCTCACGGGAGCATTCAAAAGACTTTCGTCTCCGGCGATGACGTTGAAATTACGGTTGTCGTTCATGGCCAGATAGAAGAAACGGTGGCTACTGCCATTCAGAATACGGAGTCTGACCATCTGCGCCGGTACATCGAGCTGTCCGTTGATCGCTCCGTTTACCATCACGGCGTTGTCGAGTTCATCGTTCATGACAAGTTGGTTGGTCAACGTGTCGAATGTCTTCCATTGCAATGCCAGCGGGAAGTCATCGATGCCATAACGACGCGGCAGGTTCAACGTGGCTTCTTCCGAATCGCGGACGATGATCATGCCAGCCGCGCCGAGGAGCACCTGCTCCATCGTCTTTCCGTGCAGGTGTGGATGGTACCAATAGGTACCTGCCTTGTCCAGCACTGTGAAATCCGGTTGCCAGGTAGTTCCGGCGAAAATGGGAGTGTGCGGGCTGCCGTCATTCGCAGGTGAAACGTGGAGTCCGTGCCAATGGGTCGTGGTGGTATCCATGAGCATGTTCATGACCTCCATGTTGACATGTTGTCCTTTATTGAGGAGAATGGTAGGGCCCAGGAAGGCCCCGTTATAACCGATCGTTGCGGTCGGTTGACCAGGGAAGAATTGGTAGGAACTGTCGGCTATCATCAAGCTGATGGTACTGCCGGACAGTGTATCGGGAATCGGTACTGTTGTTTGCGCAATCAATCCTGTAGTATGGAACAGGATGAATACGCCGATCATGAGCGTTTTCATTCGTAGGTGAAATTGAGCGTAAGAACTAAAGTCCGGCCACAGGCCATGTGCCGGACGCGAGTCAGGTCAGGGTCTATGATCGCGCAGGAACGGAAGACCCAGGGGAAAAAATCAGATCAGGAAAACGCTGAGCAGGATATGCCGCGGTTCTTTGAAGGGTTCCGGAGGGGAAAAATCAGGATTGAATGTCAACCCGTCGGAAGATACCTGTTCCGAAAATGCGGATGGTACTGCGGATGCAACGAACAGGATGACGGGCGATAATTCAAACAGATGAGATGCGACCGAGGATAATTCTTCGTTCGCTTTTAGCTGGAAGATTTCATCTTTACAACAATTCGAATCCATGGACTTCTTACCGCATTTACAATGCTTGGCAAGTTCTCCGACAACGGTCAAATGGGAAAACTCTCCTTTGCACCAATGCGCGCCGAAGACCACGCCCGAATTCAGCGTGAGAAATAGAATTGCGAAAAAGACCGCCAGGACTTTTCTCATGACGGGAGCAAGATAGAAAAAAGGAGAACATCATCACCTGACCGTTCGCCTCTTCATTTTGGAACAAGTTTGAACTTCAGGACGGATCTTTCATGTTTTGTCAAACAGGGTTGATGGTGTGAAAGCTTACGGAAGCATGCCTGATAAGGTGATGGAGGTGTTTTTTGCCATTTCTAACATTCATGTTCCGACCGGAGAATACTGACTTTAATCAAGGTTTTCCTTGATTCGGGTCATTCGGTAGCTTCACGGTGAAAGGTAGTTTTGAGGGTGAAATCACAGAAGTCGAACCCGATTATACCCTGATCATGAACTCCACCCTGGACTCCTCCCTCATCGGCACGAAAGCCTTTCCGGCCGTATCCATCATTGTGCCCACGCACCCCCAGTATCCGCAATACAAGCTGGATCGGGATCATTTGCAGCATCTGCTTACGGAAGCGGAACAGCAGTTGTTGGAACACCATGGAAAGCAGAAAGCGAATATGATCATGGATCGCTTGCACAGCGCGGTCAATGGTATCAATTTCGGGGCTCTGACGCAGGGCCTGGCGATCTATGTTTCGAGCGAGGTTCAGCGCGTGATCAACCTGCCGTTTGAAGTGACGGAAAAAGTGATCGTCGACGATTCCTTCGAGATTCGCGACCTCCTGTATGCCGCCAAGTTGAACAAGCATTTTCTGGCATTGATCATCAGCCAGAATAAGGTCAGCACCCTGTTCGGTTTCGGCAACCTGTTTGTTCCGGTACGGTATGGTAAAATGCCCAAAGGTGTCCGGGATGTGATGAACCAGCATTCACTTCCGGGTTGGGACTACCTCGACACCAAAGCGTATGATGAGAAGAACATCCACAATTACCTGCGCTTCATCGATCAGGTGATCGAAGAAGAGAACCGGGGTTCCGAGTTTCCGGTGATCGTGCTGGGTGATAAGAAGATCAACGGTTACATCCGGAATCATACCCGGAACGGGAAGCATATCATCGGTTACGTTGATGGTAACTACGAACACATCACCTTGCCGGAAATCCGCAAACGGGTCGAGCCGATCCTTCAGCAATTGAGCGAGCAGGAAGAACGGCAGGCACTGGAACAACTGGGCGCCGCGATCGGTAACGGTCACTATGCTGCCGGAGTCGCCGAAGTATGGCGGGCCGCGGCGGAAGCACGGGGCAGGCTTCTGGTAGTCGAAAAAGACTATCGGATCGCGGCCCGTTTCGGGGAGGATAATTATACTATCTTGGTGGATGATGCCGTCGAAACGGCCCGGCATAAGATCGCCGACGCGGTCGATGACATCATCGAAATGGTGCTTCAGAACAACGGCGAAGTCGTATTTGTCGGCAACGGTCGTCTGGAGCAGCAACAACACATCGCACTCATTACCCGCTATTGACAGCCCCTCCCATGAAAACGATCCTGGTTCCCACCGATTTCTCCGCCAACGCGGAACATGCTATCCGGTACGCGGTCATCTTCGCGAAACCATTTGGTGCCAAGGTGGTGCTCTTCCATTCCTATCTCTTACCCGTTTACGCGACCGATCTGCCACTTCCGGTTGCAACCGATGAGGCC
>ERZ724526.1490-NODE-1490-length-12083-cov-5.639092_pt1 | contig 12083 bp, 22 predicted proteins | sample MGYA00376059_ERZ724526 | MGnify/ENA primary metagenome ERZ724526 (study PRJEB28724, sample SAMN07190883) | activated sludge metagenome | isolation source: activated sludge of sewage treatment plant in Hong Hong | place: Hong Kong | collected 2016-03-17 ... | reverse complement strand
GTAGAATTTTAACTTTACACAAAAGATTAAATGATTTTGATTTTTTAGATATAGAAATTCAAGATGAAGGTAGAACTCTTAAAATATTTTTATCTTCTAAAAAAGAAGAATTATTTTGTGATAAAATAAAATCAAATATAAATGAATAAAATAAAAGAAATTGTAGATAATCTAAATACAAGATTATGGGGAATGAATGGAGATGAAAATACTAATCATGTATTTATTTATAGAAAAGCAGGTTATATAGAAGATATATCATTAAGTTTAAATTTTGATAACTACTCTGTTACTATAAATTTATGGAATGATGAGAATGATGATAGGCTATTTAATGAAAAAACTAATGAATATGAAGATTTAGAAGAATTTATAGTAAAAAAATACAAAAGCATTACAAAAGAAATGAAAAAATTAAATAAAGATTTAAAAAAATGAATGTAAATCAAACACCATATAGAAAAATAGATGCGTTAAGTGCATCTGATATTAAACTCTTTAATAAAGATAGAATAGCATTTTATCACCAAAAAATACTTGGTGAAAAAAGAAAAGAAAAATCAAGTGATAGTTTGGTTTTAGGGACATTAATTGATTTTGTTTTATCAGACTGTAGAGGTTCTTGGCAAGAATTTGAACAAAATTTTGATGATAAATTTATTTTATTATCTGTGAAAAAAGGAACAGGACAGTTATTTTTATTAGCTGATTTACTATATGAATATACTTTTCGAGATATGGATGAAGAAGGTAATATAACTTCCTCTTTTTCTAATAGGTTTGAAGAAGCATTTGACAGACTACAAAAAGAAGATAAATTTAAAGGTAAAAAAGTAGAATGGGCTTTAGAACAATTTAAAGATAGTGATGCAGAAATTTATTTTTCAGAAAATTTAAAAGCAATTGATAAATTAGCTGTAGATGAATGGATGTTAACTAAATGTAAAAATATTGTTGAAAATGTATTAATTGATGATAATGTTAAATATTTATTTGAAAAACAAGAAAATGTTAAAAATTTAGGTAAATATATAGTTGAATGGGAATATAAAGGTTTAAAAGCAAAATCTGAATTAGATAATTTAACAATTAACCACAATACTAAAGAAATTATTATTACAGAGATTAAAAGCACATGGGATTCTGAGGATTTTGAAAAAACTTATTTAAAACTTAGATATGATTTAGCAGCTATTTACTACTATAAAGCTATTCAATATACTTTTCAAGATTTACAAGACTACACAATTAAATTTCAGTTTTTAGTAATAGATACTAGTCCTCAAGGATTAAGACCTTTAATTTATAAAGTATCTGACATAGATTTAAATAAAGCAGAATTTGGCTTTAAAACCAAATCAGGGTATTATTACAAAGGATTAGAAGAGTTAGTAGATGAAATTCTTTGGTGTCAGGAAACTCAAAATTGGAGAATTTCAAAAAATGCTTATGAACAAAAAAGTGTCTTAAACTTAGATATAAATTATGAAACATGCAATAATTGAGAATATTCCACATAATCCTAAAGAGATATATGACTATGCTCTATCTAAATCATTTGAAAATTGGGTTGATGAAAAGGGAACAAAAGATAATCCTGGAGTATGGCAACGAACATTTAGTAAATTAAGTTATGAAGATGCATTTGACTTAATACTTCACAATGAACCACATTGGGTTATTAGTTTTAGAAATAATACATATTTTGGAGAAAAAGATTATTGGGAATTTGGAGGAAGTAATATGGCAAATAATAATTATGGAGAGATATTTATTTGGATTAATGTAGATGTAGAAATAGCAGAAAAAATATTTACTAAATTTAATTTAATAAAAAATGAATATTAAAAACAAATTAAAATGATAACAGTAAAAGAATTAATAAATAATCTTCAGGAAATGATTAAAGAATATCCAGAAAGTGAAAACTTTCCTATTATTTATAGTCATGATGATGAAGGGAATGAATATCAAATAGTAACAAATAATCCTTCTATTTGTGCAGTAGATACTTTAAATGATCTTTCTTATAGAAATTTAGATATAATAGGATTTATGGGAGAGGGATTAGAAGGGATAAAATTTAAATTTTGTAATGCAGTAATAATTAACTAATGATAAAAATATTAGCAACAAAATTAGCAGATAAATTAGCTCATTTAGCAACTAAAAAAGAATTAATAATTGAAGATGAAAAAGAAATGTATATAGAAAATGGAAATAACTACAAAGATTTTGTATATATTAGATTTTTAAAACATTTTAATTATTATTTTGATATAATTTGGAGCTTAAAAGAAGATTAATACTTACTTAAAGTCCATCTATATTACTATAGATAGGACTTTTTGTATTTTTGTATTGTAACTAAAATAAACAAAATGGCAAAAAACAAAGAAGTAAAAAAAAGTTTTCAAGAATTAGTAGCAGAATTAGATAAAAAGTTTTCAGGTAATACAAATATTCAACATTTTGATTTATCTACAGGATCTTTAAGTTTAGATTTAGCACTAGGTGGAGGAATAAGAAGTGGGAGAATAACAGAATTAATTGCTTGGGAAGGAGCAGGTAAAACTACTTTATGTTTACATTTAGTGGCAGAGGCTCAAAAAAAAGGCATGAATGTAGCTTATGTAGATGCAGAACATGCATTAGATGAAAAATATGCAAAAGCTATTGGAGTGGATTGGGAAAAATTAAAACCTACTCTTTTTCAACCTATGAATGGAGAAGATGCTTTTCAGTATGGGCAAGAATTATTAAAATCAGGAGAATTACAACTGTTAATTTTTGACTCTACATCAGGAATGCTACCTAAATCTCAAATGGAAGCTGAACCTGGGGGAAGTAATATGGGTAAACATGCTTTATTATTTTCCAAAGAAGTTCCTAAAATTAACTTATTTGCATCAGACAATAATGCAATAGTAGTTTTTGTTTCCCAACTTAGAGAGAAAATAGGAGTGATGTTCGGATCGCCAGAAATTACTCAGGCGGGAAATACATTAAAGTTTTTTGCATCTAATAGAATTGATTTAAGAAAATCCTTAGAAAAGGAGGGAGAAGAAGTAATAGGCATTAATACTAAGTTTAAAGTTTTGAAATGTAAAACAGCTTCTCCTTATAAAACAGGAATAATTCCAATTGTATTTGGAGTAGGTATAGATAAAGTATCTGAAATTATAGATATGGCTTCTGACCTAGATTTAATTAAAAAATGGGGTAAAACTATTACTATTCTTGATGAAATAGATACTAAATATGATATAGAAGAATTTAAAATATTATTAAAAGATAATGAAGAATTTTTTCAAGATTTGAAAAATAAAATAATTCAAAAAATACAAGATGAAAATAAATGATAATTTATTGTTATATACAGTAGTAACAGAAATAGATGATGATGAAAATGGATGGAAAATTAGTGCTAATATTGGGGAAAATGGATATTATTTACCATGTATTCGGAAAAATGCAATTGGGTTCTTTGCAGATAATGGATATTGGATATTAGAAAATTTACTTCCAAATTTAAAAATATTATTAACATATAAAGATTTAGAAAATTTAACTTCTAAAATAATACATGAAGCAATTACTTTTGAATTAGAAGAACTAAATGATGTACCTAAAAATGATTATCAAGTAATAGTAAATTTAATAGAACAAGCAATAAAAATAGGATTTTTTAAAGAATATTATGATAAAAGCAAATAGAACTACTTCCTTATTGTTACCTTTTTATTCCAATTTTGGTTCTGAATTTATACAATGTTTCGAGCAAGTTATAGGTAAAGGAGCTTCTAATATTAGATTATATTTAGGAGATGCAGACTATAACAACAGTTTTCTAAATATGAATAAATTATTAGAAGATAATATAATTTTTGTTCAAATATTAGAAGAACCCTTTAACTTTGAAAAATATTTGTTACAATTTCAAACTCATCCTAATTATGTAACAGATTATGAATATGAAAACTATAAAGTGATAGTATTTAAACTTAATGAGCCATTTTCTACCGCTTTAAGAGAGTTAAAAAAATCTAATTATTCTAAAATGTATGAAAAAGGGATAGTTGATTATTGTTTTAAAGTTACAAAAGATTGGTATCTATTATATGTTAAAGATGATAAAACAATAATTTTTCCACTATTTGTAAATAATAAAAAAGTAGATTTAGAATATCTAAAAAATAAATGGGATGATATAAAAGCTATAGGTTTTTATAAAAATTTAATAATAAGTCCTTTTCATGTATTAAATAAATCTGAAAATCTAAGATTATTATTAGGGCATATTTATGGAGCAGAAATACCTAAAGAAAATGAATTAATTACAGAAATAAATTTAAAAGACGAAATATTACATTATGAAAATTAAAATTAAAAAATTACATGAAAATGCTATTATACCAAAATATGCTAAACCAGGTGATGCTGGATTAGACTTAGTTGCTACATCTTTAATATTAGATGAAAACAACAACCTTGTTTATGGAACAGGATTAGCAATCGAAATTCCTACAGGGTATGTAGGGTTAATTTTTCCTAGAAGCAGTAACTCTAAAAAGGATTTAATATTGACTAATCATGTCGGCGTAATAGACTCTAAAATTTAACATTACGTTAATTAAATTTAATTAGAATCATAAATTATTTGGTATATTTTTGCTTTATGATAAAAGTAAATTGTAATATCTGTAATAAAGAACAAAACATCTGTGCAAGTAGAGCTAGAAATTACAAAACATGTAGTAAAGATTGTTTGAAAAAATATAAACAATCTTTGAATGATTTAAATTGCACATGTACAAATTGTAATATCAAGTTTCATTTAAAACCCTCTCAAAAAAAGAAATATAATAGAAATATGGGGGAGTTTTGCTCAATGAAATGTTCAACAGAGTACAAAAAAAATTTTTATAAAGGTAAAAATAATCCTAATTATAGAGGAAAACAATACGATAATGATGGTTATAGAATAAATCATTACCCTAAAATAGGTAGAATAAAAGAACATCATTATATAGTTCTTAACTATCTAAAATTAGATAAAATACCTAAAGGGTATGTAGTTCATCATAGAGATTGTAATATTTATAATAACGTGCCAGAAAATTTATGCTTATTAAGCCCATCTGATCACAGATGGTTACATAAACAATTTGGAAATGCAACACTTTGGGCTTATTGTAATAATAAAATATCTTACAGTGAAATAGTTTCATGGAGTAATGATCCTGAACGCTGTAAAATAATCCAATTAAATTTAATTAACCAATCTGGAGTCTTTAAACAGGGTGAATTGCTGGAAACTCCAGAAATGGACAATCAGCAGCCAAGCTTAGGTAGTAATACCTTTGAAGGTTCAACGACTAACAGCCGAATCCTACCAAGTGATGTTGAGGATAGTAATGCTGACACGAGTGCCCTGCTTGGATATAAAAAATCAGAAAGTAAACTTATTGGAGTAAATCTTACTCTAAAAGATGGTTCTGAAATGTTTATATCCAATGATGATATAGTCTGAACTATATGGTAACATATAGAATCTAAGGATAAAGAGCTTTAGAGATAACATTTTGGGATATAGAGGAGAAATTATTTTTAAATATAAAAGTACTTTGTGTTCATCGGGTCAATACATCACAGGAAAGAATTATGAAGTTGGAGATAAAGTAGGACAACTAATTATTTTACCTTATCCTCAAATAGAATTTGAAGAAGTAAATGAATTGATAGAAACAGAAAGGGGAGATAAAGGTTTTGGAAGTACAGGATTTTAAAATAAACAAATAAAAATGACAAATACACAACAATTATTATCAGATTTTAAATTTTATTCTTCTTATTCTAAATTTAAAAAAGAAGAAGAAAGAATGGAAACTTGGGAAGAATCTATAGATAGAGTAATGCAAATGCATTATAAAAAATATAAAAATAGTATCACTACAGAATTACAAGAATATTTAGATTTTGCTACTAAATTATACAAAGAAAAGAGAATTTTAGGCTCTCAAAGAGCTTTACAATTCGGAGGAGATTCTATTTTAAAACATGAAATGAAACAATTTAATTGTTTAGTTTCCTATTGTGATAGGATAGAATTTTTTAAAGAAGCAATGTATCTTTTACTTTGTGGTTGCGGAGTAGGATTTTCTGTACAAACTTGTCATATTGAAAAATTACCAATGATAGGTAAAAGATTAGAAGGGGTTAAAACATTTCTAATTGAAGATTCCATAGAGGGATGGGCAGATGCAATAGGGGTATTATTAGCTTCTTATACTTTATCTGATAGTAAATTTCAACAATATTATGGGTATAGAATAGATTTTGATTATTCCAATATTAGACCTAAAGGAGCTTATATATCTGGAGGATTTAAAGCTCCAGGACATGAAGGATTAAAAAATTCTTTAACTAAAATACAAGAATTACTAGATAGAGAAATAAATGGAAATGTTCAAATTCCTTTAAAATCAATAATAGCTTATGATATTGTTATGTATATGGCAGATGCAGTATTATCAGGAGGAGTCAGAAGAAGTGCTACTATTTGTTTATTTTCAGCTACTGACAATGATATGCTCAATGCAAAAACAGGAGATTGGTATATTAAAAACCCTCAAAGAGGGAGGTCTAATAATTCAGTAATATTAATTAGAGACAAAACATCTAAGGAATTATTTTCTAAAATAATGGAATCTGTAAAATCTTGGGGAGAACCTGGATTTGTATGGAGTACTAACGAAGATATAATTTATAACCCATGTGTTGAAATAGGTATGACTCCTTACTACATAGATGATCAAAATAACAAAATATCAGGATGGGAAGGATGTAACCTTACAGAAATTAATGGTTCAAAATGTAATACAGAACAAGAATTTTATGATGCTTGTAAAGCTTCTGCTATTTTAGGTACTTTACAGGCAGGATATACTGATTTTAAATATGTAACAGATATTACTAAAAAAATATTTGATAGGGAAGCTTTATTAGGATGTTCTATTACTGGATTTATGAATAACCCAACTATACTTTTTAATCCTAATATTCAAAAAAAAGGAGCAGAAATTATCAAAGAAACAAATAAAATAATAGCTAATTTAATAGGTATTAATCAAGCTGCTAGAACTACTTGTGTAAAACCTAGTGGTAATGCTTCTGTTATTTTAGGGACTGCTTCTGGTATTCATGGAGAACATTCTAAAAAATATTTTAGAAATGTACAAGTGAATAAAGAAGAAGAATTAGGTAAAATAATAAAAACATTAAATCCTAAAATGGTAGAAAATTCTCTTTGGTCTAATAATAATTCAGATTGGGTAATATCTTTTCCTATAAACTCTAAAGAGGGTTCAATATATAAAAAAGATTTATATGGTGTAAAACAATTAGAGTATGTTAAATTAACCCAACAAAATTGGGTAGAATATGGTACTAATTATGAATTATGTGTAGATAAAAATACTAGACATAATGTTTCTAATACTATTGTAGTAGATGATTGGGATGAAGTTGAAAATTACATTTATCAAAATAAAGAATGGTTTGCAGGTATATCTCTTTTAGGTATGACAGGAGATAAAGATTATGCCCAAGCTCCTTTTACAGAAGTAATTGATACAGAAGAAATTGTAAAAAAATATGGAAAAGCTTCTTTATTCGCTTCTGGTTTAATAGTAGATGGTTTACATGCTTTCAGACATTTATGGTTAGCTTGTAATGCTGTTTTATTTAATTCTGAAATAGATGAGAATGAATCTGATGCTTTATTACAAAAAGATTGGGTAAGGAGAGCAAAACAATTTTCAGATAGATATTTTAATTCAGATATTGTAAAAATGGTAAACTGTCTTAAAGATATTTCTCTTTATCATAAATGGTTAGAAATAAATAGAGATTTTAAAAAAATTAATTTTGACTCTATAAATATAAAACCTTCTTATACAGAAATTGATAAATTAGGAGCAATTGCTTGCTCTGGGGATAAATGTGAAATAATAATATAAATATATTCTTTAATGAAAAAGATAAATCTTGTAGGAAAAATATTTGGCAAACTTACAGTAATTAGTCAAAATAGTAATTCTAGAAATGGAAGAATAATGTATAATTGTAGTTGCGAGTGTGGAAATACATCAATTGTGGCATCTAATCATTTGTCAGCAGGAAAAATTAAATCTTGTGGGTGTGGAATTCCTAAAAAAGAAAATCATTATCATTGGTCAGGAATAGGAGAACTTTCGGGTAATTTTTGGAATAAGATTAAAAATGGGGCATCTCCAAGAAGAAGAAGACCTATAGAGTTTAATATTACTAAAGAATATGTTTGGAAACTATTTAATATTCAAAATGGAAAATGTACTTTGACAGGATTAGAATTAAAATTTCCTACAAATTGGAAAGATAAAGCATACACTGCATCTTTAGACAGAATAGATAGTGGAGAAGGTTATATTGAAGGAAATGTTCAATGGGTACATAAAGATATAAACATGATGAAAAATAGATTTAATCAAAGTTATTTTATACAAATGTGTAAACTTGTAAGTGATCAATGTAGTATACAACTTTAAATAACAAACACTTAACAATAATCTACCATGAATATGTCTATATTTGTGATAGATTTTTTAATTTTAAAATTATGGAAGAACAAAAATATTTTATACCTGAAATAGAAGATATTAGAATTGGATATGAATTTGAATTAATTGATTATGCTTCAAATAATTATAACTCAGATAAATCTACATGTAATTGGAATAGTTATGTATTAGAAAAAAAAGACATCTTTTCTTCTTATAAAGAAGAAAGTTTTTTAGAAACATGTATATGCTATTTAAACTCTAAACATTTAAGAGTACCTTATTTAACTAAAAAACAGATTGAAAATGAAGGTTGGGCTTTGCAAGAAGAGTTTTCTAATGTATATAGTATAGGATTTATTAAAAATCTCACTTATAGAGGAAGTAATAGTGTAATGTTTTTATACTATAATTTTGCATCTAAATGGTTGTTAATCAGTATTCAATCTACTATTGATAATATCTATTCTATTAGATATACAGATGAAAAAACTAATACTAATATTGGGGGAAATACCTTATATGCAGGAAAATGTAAAGATATAAATACCCTGCGTTACATAACAAAATTACTTGAAATATGACAGAAAAAATAAAATATGAATATTATACTCCTAAACCAGAAGAATTAAAAATAGGACTTGAAGTAGAAGTAGGATTAATGGATGGGCATTTAAAATGGAAACCTACTATAATTAGAAAAGAAGATATCATAGGAAATAAACCAATTCCTATAGAACAATATAATAGTTATATATTAGTTCAATCTCCTTTAAGAATAAGATATTTAGTTGAACAGGATTTTATTAATGAGGGTTGGAGGTTTAGAGAAGTCGGTAGAAGTAAATTTTTTAAACAAAATAATAATTCTGAATTTGCCTTAAATTACAATACAAGTACAAATATGTTATTTATTGAAAAAGCAGACAAAGAACCTGGAGATATTATATATCATTATCCTTGGGAAGGTACAGCGTATATCTTTATAGGAAGATGCAGATGTATTAATGAATTTAGAACTATAATAAAATTCTTGGAAATATGATAAAACTAATAATTTTCCTTATAGTTATAGGTATATTCTGTATCTATAAAGTAGTTAAAGGATTAAAAGAACTAACAATAATAGATTTAACACAAGAAGATTATAATGAATATTAAATTAGGACTTAATTTTTCAAAATTTCACTTTGAACCTAAATGCAAAGATGAAATACAAACTATTGATACTTTAACGTCTATAGATGGAAAATATACAATCTATTTAGGAGAAGATAATTTATATAGATTAGTTACTGATGATCCAAATGCTTTTATGGATTTAAATATTTATAAAAACATGGAATTCATCAATGAATCTGCAAGAATTAGAAAATTAACAAAAAATAATGGAGTTAAAGAATCGGAAGGTAAATTAATGACTACAGAACTTGATAGTAGATTTACTAAGGAAATGGCTAAAGTAATGACTATTAATAAGTCAAAATACCCTAGAGGAAATAAATATAAAGAATTAGATCCAATAGAATTGTTTGAGGCTATGGAAAGACATTTATTAGCTGTAAAAGAACATTTACAATATGGAACATCTTTAATAGATGATGATAATTGTAATCATATAGCTAAAATAGCTACTAATGCAGATATGTTATTTGTACAATTAAATTTAAAAAATGGAAATAAAAGTAAATAATTGTAGTAATTGCCCATTTTTAGTTACAGAAATGGATTTTAATTCTATAGGTTATGAAGTATGTGTTAGTTGTAATTTACTAAAATTTTTAAAATTAGAACAAGTAGAGAAGCATAGATTTAGAATCTTTGATTACGAAAAATGGGTAGAAATGGAATATTTAGAGCCATTAGAACATTGTCCTTTAAAAAACAACACTGAAATAAAAATAAATTATGAAAGTTAAATTAAAAAGTAATGTAGAGTATGAAGTGAAATGGAAACACATAAATAATACTCAAAATATAAATAGAAAAATGGATTCTAATATTCACTACAATAATTCTTCTTATACAGAATGTGAAATAATTAATAAAAATAATACATACATATTAGGAACTGGAGTAGCCAAAGTAGGAAAAAAAGAAAAAAAATTCAATAAAGAAATAGGTCGAAAAATTTCTCTCAAAAAAGCTTTATTAGCTATAGGATTAGATAAAGAAACAAGGACTTTATTTTGGGAAGAATATCATAAATTAACTAATAAACTTCAAAGAATAAAATGAAAAAATTAAAAGTTAATATTTACAATGTATTAGAGGAATGTATAGAAAATGGTATAAATGGAGGTTGGAATAAAGCACATAAACATACAGACACTCCTAATGAAGATCATATAAAAGAACAAATTCTTCATTATATAATGCTTGAAATCAGTGAAAAATTTAAATTTGATTAAATGATTTTAGATAAAATTTACAGTGAAAATATAAATGCTAATGATTTATCTTTATTGATAAATATGTTTTTTAAAATAAAAAATAAAAATGTACATAAAATTTCTATAGATAATTTTATACTCTATTTAACAAAATTAAATGAACATCCTTTTTTAACAGAATTTCATAAATTTAAAACAATTCGTAATATTTTAGTAGAAGATTTAATACCTACCATTGAACAGTATTTAGAAGTAATGAAAATTTATAACGATAAAAAAGAACTTATCTCTTATACATACAATAAAGATAAATATTCAGCTATTACATAAAATATGATTAAAAAGAAAAAGATATGTGAAGAATGTGAAAAAGAAACTTTTATTTGGTCTAGAAATTTATGTAAAAATTGTTTTTCAAAGTTAAACCCTCCTAAAAAAATTCAATATAAATCAGCTAAACAAAAATTAAAAGATATTGATAAAACTCAAAGAACAAGAGAACTTTATCAATGGTTTTTAAAAATATGGGATAAAAGAAAAGAAAAGGATGAAATAGGATATTTTGTTAGATGTTTTGAAACTGAGCAAAAATTATATGAAAAGTATTACAAATATAACACTTGTTGCTATTCTCATTATTATCCAAAATCTAAATATAAAGAATATGAATTTGAAGAATGGAATTTAGAAATTGTACACCCAAATCAACATGCTATCTGGGAAAATGACCATTCTAAATGTCCTAAAATGAATAAAAAATGGTTAAAATTAAAAGAAAAATATGAAAGTAAAATTATTATTACTCGAAGGAGTAGAAAAAGAGATTGAAGATGAAGTGAAAAGTCAATTAGAAGAACATTCTGAAACATCTGAATATGAAAGAGTCTTATCTGAAATTGAAGGGAGGGCAAATGAAAAACAATCTTCTACTATTTTTGTAGATGTAACTAAATTTTACAAAACAACAAATTTCTATTTTAGAAAAACTGATGTAAGAGGTTTATTTATGTCAAGTAAATTAACAATAAAAAATGAAGAAATAATGGTTATTCTTTTAGATGGTCAAGAATATGACTGTCTATTTGATGAA
>ERZ724526.1489-NODE-1489-length-12084-cov-3.812869_pt1 | contig 12084 bp, 8 predicted proteins | sample MGYA00376059_ERZ724526 | MGnify/ENA primary metagenome ERZ724526 (study PRJEB28724, sample SAMN07190883) | activated sludge metagenome | isolation source: activated sludge of sewage treatment plant in Hong Hong | place: Hong Kong | collected 2016-03-17 ... | reverse complement strand
TGGTCATGTCCGTTTCACCGGCCAGGATATCACCCGCTGGCCGCCGCACCGCATCGTCGCCGCCGGCATCTGCCAGGTTCCCGAGGGCCGCCTGGTCTTCGCCCCGTTGAGCGTCGAGGACAATCTACGGCTGGGTGCTTTCCGTCAGCGGCATCATCAGGACTGGATTCGGCAGGAAATGGAACGGGTCTATGCCTTATTCCCGATCCTGGCTGAACGTCGACACCAATTGGCCGGTACCCTGTCCGGCGGCCAACAGCAAATGCTCGCTATTGGCCGTGCCCTGCTCGGCCGACCACGCCTGTTGCTATTGGATGAACCCTCGATGGGGTTAGCACCGCTGTTGGTCGAAGAAATTTTTCGGGTGATCGTCGAGCTTAACTCGCAAGGCGTAACGGTTCTGCTGGTGGAACAAAACGCTCGGGCTGCTCTCGCTATCGCTGGGCGCGGCTATGTTTTGGAAACGGGGCGTATCGCCCAGACCGCATCGGCAGCGGAATTGCTAGCCGACGATGCCATACGCCGGGCTTACCTGGGTTATTAGCGGGAGTTCCGAAAGGAAAACTCGATATCCTTCCTCATGTCGCCGGAGATAAACGATGTACGTGGACCGGATCATGACCCGCAACGTTTTGCAAGTCGCTGAAGACGCTCGCGTGACGCAACTGGCGGCATTGATGCGCGACCATCACATCCGCCATCTGCCAGTCGTGCGCGATGGCCGACTCATTGGGTTAGTGACTTCGCACGATCTGGAACGAGTTTCCCCTTCTCCAGTGACTACCTTGTCGGTCGGCGAAGCCAACTACCTGCTCGGGAAACTCGACGCTAGCCGGGTCATGCGCTCCAAAGTCGTCACCTGTTCGCCCGATACCTTGGTCGAGGAAGCCGCCCGTCTCTTGCGCCAGGAAAAAATTGGCTGCCTGCCGGTGGTCGAAAACGGCGGTAAGCTGGTCGGCATCCTCACTCACGAGGATTTACTGGATTTTTTCCTGGATATCACCGGTTGCCTGATGGAGGACACCACCCGCATCGCCGTGCATCTGCCCGATACCATCGGCCAATTGGGGCGACTGCTGACCGCAATCAATGATGCGGGTGGCTACATCGCCACCGTGGTTTCCCCGCTGCATTCCGATCAAACCGGCCTGCGCGTGGCAGTGGTGCGCTATCGCGCCGAAAATCCACACGTTTTGAACCAGCACTTACGCGATATGGGTTACGATTTACTCACCGAAACATTTCCCACCGCCACTGCTGGCGCTTGACCATCACCCCAAAAAACATGAGAACACCCCATGATTCTCGACATCGAACAAGAAACTCTACCCCGTGAGGAATTGCAGGAACTGCAACTGCGCCGGCTACGCGCGACTGTCGAACGCTGTTATCAGACTGTCAAATATTACCGGGACGCCATGGACGAACTCGGCGTCAAACCGCGCCATATCCAGTCTGTAGCCGACGTTCGCTTGCTCCCGTTCACCAAGAAAGAAAATCTGCGTGAAAATTACCCCTTCGGCATGTTTGCCGTACCGACCGACCAAGTGGTCCGCATTCACGCCTCCAGCGGTACCACCGGCAAACCGACCGTCGTCGGCTACACGCGCCGCGATGTAAAGACCTGGGCACGGGTCATGGCCCGCAGTCTGGCCGCGGCCGGTCTTCGGCCCGGCGACCGCCTGCACAATGCTTATGGCTATGGTCTGTTCACCGGTGGTCTAGGACTACATTATGGTGCCGAAGAATTGGGGGTCATGGTCACGCCGATTTCCGGTGGTCAGACCCAACGCCAGATCATGCTCATCCAAGACTTCGAGCCGACCGGTCTGTCCTGTACCCCCTCCTACGCGCTCAATATCGCGGAGGCGGCCGAGGACATGAACGTGGATTTGCGCAAGCTGCCGCTTAAGGTCGGCATTTTCGGTGCCGAACCCTGGACCGAGGGCATGCGCTACGAACTGGAATCCCGGCTTGGCATCGACGCAGTGGATATTTACGGCCTGTCCGAGGTGATCGGCCCGGGCGTGGCCATCGAATGCATCGAGGCCAAAAATGGCTTGCACGTCTTCGAGGACCACTTCTTGGTCGAGGCCGTGGATGTCAACACCGGTCAGCCGATCCCCTACGGCGAAGCCGGCGAGATCGTCATCACCTCGTTGACCAAGGAAGCCTTCCCGGTCATCCGCTACCGTACCCGCGATGTATCGGTGCTCGACCCTGCCCCCTGCCGCTGCGGTCGCACCCACGTCCGCATGAAGCGCGTTACCGGCCGCACCGACGACATGCTGATCATTCGTGGCGTTAACGTTTTCCCGTCACAGGTCGAAGCCATTCTCATGCAGACCGAAACGTTGTCGCCGTTCTATCAGTTGGAAGTCTTTCGCGAGGGCAATCTCGATATGCTCACGGTCAATGTCGAAGGCAGCCCACCCCTGGTGGCCCAGGGCCAGGAAGCCATGGACCGGGTTGCGCACAAGGCTCAGAAGGATATCAAGGATTTCATCGGTGTGACCGCCAAGATCATAGTGCGGCGGACCGGCGAGCTACCCCGCTCCGAGGGCAAGGCGGTACGGGTGATCGACCATCGCAAGCAGCAGAAGTAATCCCGTTTTGCCGACGACAGTAAAAATCTCCTGAGGACGGCCGGACGGATCAATCCGGCCATTTTGCTTTGCAGTACACTGTAAACGTGGCGCGGGAATCCACCCTTGCGAGTCGCGGAGATCGCGCCGCGAACCTCTCATGTCCGGGTATCCGGAGGTGTACAGTCATGCAAGAATCCAATGAAACCCTCCCGGTCGATGCTCAAGTCGGCCCAGCATCTGAACAGACCTCCTCTCGGCAGGCGCCTGCGTCCAAAGCACTGCCCCGTTCCTGGCGCGATCCATCCGGCCAAACGTCTTCAACCCATCGCACCTATGGCCTGGAACGGACCCTGCTCGGCACGCATATTCCCGAAACCATCGACCGCATGGTCAATGCCAACCTGGCGCGCGGTACTGGCGGTATTTCTCCGGCAGTACTGACCATGGCCTATCTTGACTGGCTAGTACATCTCGGTCTGGCACCTGGCAAGCAGGCGCTGCTGAATGAAAAAGCGCTTCGCAAAATGGTGCGCTTAACTCTGTACGCTATCAAATCAAGCCAAAATCCTGATACGCCACCCTGTATCGAACCCTTGCCCCAAGACCATCGTTTCGATAACGAAGGTTGGAGACAATGGCCTTACAATCTGATTTATCAATCGTTCTTGCTCACTCAGCAATGGTGGTACAACGCGACGACCCGTAACCGAGGTGTCAACAAACAGAACGAAGCTATCGTCTCGTTCGTAACCCGGCAAATTCTCGATATGTTCTCGCCGTCGAACTCGCCGCTGACCAACCCCGAAATACTCAAGGCCACCCTGGAGGAAGGCGGCCAAAATCTGGTACGCGGCTGGACCAACTTCATGGCCGACATGGAAGCCGCCGTGGCCGGTAAACACTTGGATGTTAAGAGTGAACAATTCGTAGTGGGCCGTGATGTGGCGATCACGCCAGGCAAAGTGATTTTCCGCAACAACTTGATCGAACTGATTCAATATCAACCGGCGACTCCACAGGTCTTCGCCGAGCCGATCCTGATCGTATCCGCCTGGATTATGAAGTATTACATCCTGGACCTGTCGCCCCATAACTCCATGGTCAAGTATCTGGTGGAGAAAGGGCATACTGTCTTCGTGGTTTCCTGGAAGAATCCCACCGCCGAAGATCGTGATACCGGCATGGAGGATTACCTTGAGGAAGGGATGATGGCAGCGCTGGATGCGATTTCCACGATCCTGCCGAGGCGAAAAATCCACACGGTCGGCTATTGTCTAGGCGGTACCTTGTTGACCATCGCCGCCGCCGCTATGGCCCGTGATGGGGATAACCGCATCAAGACGATCACGCTGTTCGCGGCCCAAACTGACTTTACCGAAGCAGGCGAGTTGCTATTGTTCATTAACGAAAGCCAAGTCGCTTTTCTGGAAGATATGATGTGGGACCAAGGCTATCTGGACACCGATCAAATGGTGGGCGCGTTCCAGTTGCTGCGTTCCAACGACCTGATCTGGTCGCGGCTGGTCCACGACTATCTGCTCGGCAAGCGTCAGCCGCTCAACGATTTGATGGCCTGGAACACCGATCAAACCCGAATGCCCTACCGGATGCACTCCGAATATCTGCGCCATATTTTCCTCGGCAATGAGCTGTCTACCGGTCATTACAAGGTTAACGACCGCCCTATTGCCATTACCGACATCCGCGCACCGATCTTCATGGTAGCCACCGAACAGGATCATGTCGCACCCTGGCGCTCGGTCTACAAGATCAATCTGCTGGCGGATGCCGATGCAGTGACATTTCTTCTGGCGAGCGGCGGCCATAACGCTGGAATCGTCAGCGAGCCGGGCCATCGTCACCGCAGTTATCAGATGGCATGTCGCACTGACCAAGATCGCTATATCGACCCCGACACCTGGCAGACAACCACACCCAGGCGAGAGGGTTCTTGGTGGCTAGCTTGGCAGGCATGGCTGGTCGAGCACTCGACTGAGCAGCAAGTCTCTCCTCCAACGTTAGGGGCTCCAGAGAAGGGACTGTATCCGATCTGCGATGCGCCAGGCACCTACGTTTTGCAAAGGTGATCGAGAAATCCTCGTGTGAGACAAGATAGCCGGGAGATATTGTTGTGGCGATTTCGCTGGCCTGAATAGAAAAGGCTGAAATTAACGATCATTGATCGTGACTCCCGGCATCTACAAACGAGCAAAATAGCAAACTTTCATACCTTCAGAACAAAACCATTGATGGTCCGGGATCCGATAGATAGAAATTCTCCCGAATAAAAAAGATTGGAATTCCGGCAAAGGAAATCAAGTGCCATCCGAGTTATTCAACTTGACACAGAATGAAACTGCTCACTGTATCGACAAAATAAGAGCATTATGGAAAAAACGCCAAATCGGTATTGAGGCTCCCTATTTCTCTCTTACCGATTTGGCGAGCCTAGATCATCACCTGAACGAGCAACTAGATACCCTGCGCCAGGACAGTGCCCGATACTGGGCAACGCTAGAGCAGCGATTCAACGGCCCCCAATACCAATCGAGCGACATCTTCCCTGCTGCGGTTCTCGCCTTCAACGAAAGTGCCTCGCCAAATTGGCGCGATTTTCTACTAGAGTTAATCGGCTCTGAAGAGCAGCTCATCACTACTCTGATCGAGACCTTGAGCTGGCTACCGTTGAACAGCATCAAGGAACACCTGCTGCATTTTCTGGCAACGAAAAACCCGCTGCATCAACGCATCGCCTTCACTATTTGCACCCACCACCGTGCTGATGCGGGCGACTATCTGATCGCTGCCCTGCAAAGCGATGATACTGAACTCCGCGCCTGCGCCCTCAGAGCGGCTGGGGAAATCGGTCGGCCCGACCTGTTACCCTCTCTACGCCAACATCTGACCGAACAAGTGCCCGAGTGGCGCTTCTGGGCTGCTTGGTCTGCCATTCGCGTCGGAGAACGTGGGCAAGCAACCACTGAAATCCTTGGTGAGTTTTCCTTAGCCGACTCTTCTCTACGTCAACACGCTTTGTTTCTTCTCCCTCGCGTCTTAGATGCCGCGCAGTGGCAATGCTGGCGAGAGACAATTAAAGATCAGGCTCCCAACTCTCGTGATCCCATCATCAGTATCGGCGCAGCCGGTGATCCTTGGCAAATTCCTTGGCTGATCGAGCAAATGTCAAATCCCGAACTGATGCGGGCGGCCGGTGAAGCCTTTACCCTGATCACTGGTCTTGATTTGGTCGAACATCAGCTTGACCGATCCACCGAATCGAACTCTATTAACGATAAAACTCCCATGCGGGGTCTTCCTTGGCCCGATCCGGATGCAATCACCGCTTGGTGGCAAACTCACCAAACCTGCTTCCAACGGGGAATCCGTTACCTGCTCGGTCATCCCATCGCCTCTGACCACTGTTTGCATGTTCTGGTGAATGGTTATCAGCGCCAGCGCGCCGCTGCCGCAATGGAATTGGCACTGATCCAGACCGGGATGCCGCTGTTCGCCACCCACACCTTGGCCACCGAACAACAATCGCTGCTCAATATTCAGGATATTCTCCAAACCTGCGTTGAAACCGCTGCTCAACTCTGGGTGGAACGGGATCAAGCGGCACATGCTCCGATGACCACCCTCCCCGCTCTGACCGAACTCGACAGCCGGCTCGAACAACAACTGACTCTGCTGCGCGAAGCCGGTGATCTGGGCTGGAAATGCTGCTGGGACAATCTCGCCAGCCAGAAACCAGGTTATATCTTCGTTGCCTCTGCCACTGCGGTTTGCCATCCTGATGGAGCGCCCTTCAGGCAACTAACCGACCACGTCAATACTATCCCCGACACCGTCCGCGAGCTGACCGCCGCTCTCGGTTGGGTTACTCCCCAGCGGTTACGAGGGCGGATCCACGATCTATTGGCTTCGACCTCGCCGCTGCTACGTCACGCTGGCATTACCGCCTGCGTTATGCATCACGTCGATCCGGGCCAATACATGGACGCGGCCCTTAAAGACTCCGGCCTTCGCTTGCGCGCCCGGGCTCTGCGGGCAGTTGGGGAACTCCGGTTGCAACGCTATCTGCCCATCCTGCGACAACACCTGACCCACGCCAACGAAACCTGGCGGTTCTGGGCCGCCTGGTCAGCGGGTTTGCTCGCCGATAGCGGGGGGTTGGATGTGCTGCAACAAATGGTCGAGCGCGGTATCGAACCCTCCCTCTCCCACCAGCAACGCGCGGTCGAACTGATCGCACGCGCGGTCGGTCTTGAATCTGCACGGCTTTGGATTCGACAACTGCTTCTAGATGAGCGCTTCATCCCGCTTGTGATTCATGGTCTGGGTGTTCTAGGCGATACCTCGGCCGTCCCTTGGTTGATCCGCCACATGAGCGGTACAGCCATATCAGCCAGCTTGGCTGGTGCAGCATTTAGCCTCATCACTGGCTTCGATCTGACTGAAGAAAAATTGACTCTTGATCACGCTGAGCAAACTGAACCCACGGATCAGGTAAAGCTGGTCAATTCGTTACTTTTCCCCCGTCCCGACTTAAAAGCGGTGGCAGACTGGTGGACCCAACACAGCCGTCGCTTCAAGAAAAATCGCTGTTATCTGATGGGATTTCCGCTCAGTTTTGAAGTTTGCTGGCAGGTACTGGTTCACGGCCGACAATTCCAGCGTGCCGCCGCCGCGCTGGAATTGGCCCTGCTGGAACCGCAAACCGCCTTTTTTGCCATTGAAGCGCCTGGCTTTCGGCAATGGGAATGGTTGAGCGCGGTTGGAACCACTAACCTGGCTGGCAACGATACAAAGAGCACCGTACCCCGCCAACATAGATCTCAGCCTCGCTCCGACGCCCAAGAAGATCTCTCGCCGCCTGGGATACCAGGTTCCAGTGTGGAAATGTCGACCCGGCCGTATCTTTCACGAAAATCGAAACACCCGCAGATCGACCTGACCATGGTAGGTGCTAGGGATGCGCTAGCAGGGATCATTCGACCCATCGAACAGAATTGGCTGTTCAGGAGAAAATTGCTAGCCACCTCTCCGCAGATCATGGCTACTTCGTCAATTGAAGGCGATCCATGCGATTCCAGAATGCTGCTTCAGGAAGAAACAGAAGTTATTCCGCTTCCAGAACCAACTTCGGCTACCATCCTGATCGCACGTAATCTCCTATCATCCAAGAATACCCAACCATCCGCTGAAAAACCTCAATTCCAGCGTACCCGCCTCAGCAAATCGTCAAGGCGGGGAAAAGCTGGCATCACAACTTGGCCAGAATCTGGAGGAAGCCCTTCACCGATTATTTTGTCGCCCGTTACTTTCGACTGGTACTTTGAACGAATTGCTGAAGTTTGGCGGATGCGACATAATTTAGCGACTGCTCGTTATTCTCTATTCAGTCATCTTTGTGAAGCAGATAATTATCTCAAATCTTATCTGGAATACCTTCCAGAAATTGATAAAGATCTTTGGAAAAAAGTAAAAAACCTGCCGGATAGCCAATGGAAAGCAGGTCATCTTTTTGCAGCAACTTTTATCGCAATAAAAAACAATCAAATTCAACAATTGCGTAAGGTAGTTAATATTGCTCTTGCTGAACCAAAGATCGACCAAGGTTTTGTATCAGCATTTGGTTGGGCGCCACCGGCAATGGCGAAACACATAGTACACCTATTGTTAAATTCCAAGTTCGTCAAATGGCGTCGCTTGGGGATTATAACCGCTGTAGCTAATCACATTGACTGTGAAAATTTCCTGGAAAAACTGATTAATGACGTCGATATTGATCTTAATGCGCTCGCGCTTAAGGCTATCGGTAAATTGGGTTACCAGAATTTAATGCCCATCTTGCTGCGCAACCTGCGCTTAGCACATCGAGACCATTGTTTCTGGGCAGCATGGTCAGCAGTCTTGCTGGGCAATCGGCAGGCAGCTTTGGAAACCCTAACAGGGTTTGCGTTGGCTCCATTGCCTTTATTGCAAAAACACGCCCTACAATTAATTCTGCGGGTGGCCGATCCTCAGGATTTCGCACGCTGGACGACAATTGTGGCGAAACATAACCACTCTCTTCAATCGATCATGGGCGGAGCTGGCGCCTGTCAGAATACTTTATGGGTTCCGTGGCTCATTGAATCGATGGGTATTCCAGAACACGCAAATCTGGCTGGAGAGGCTTTTACACTCCTCACTGGAACCGATTTAATCGACGCAGGCTTGATGCGCCCGAGAGTCATCCATCCTTCCGAGAGTCAGATGATAAACTCGATAGAGATGGCGCAATTGCTGCTGCCTGATGTCAAAGCGGTTCAGGCTTGGTGGTCCAACAACCAGAATCGTTATCAACAAACCACCCGCTATTTGCTCGGCCGGGAGATCACTATCGAGAATTGTCTAGGAATACTAAAAACTGGCCGCCAATATCAACGGATTATAGCTGCCTTGGAACTTGGTTTGCTCAAGGACAAATTTCCGTTGCTTGAGACTCAAGCATCGAGCTTCCAGCAACGGTCCTGGATGGGCGGTCTGGAAGAACAAGCTCGATAATCGGGCATAAAAACGCGGCTTTCAAAGCTGGCCAGCTTTGTGGTGTTCTACCAACCTCTGTCGTTTTTCGTAGCACTCCCGCGCGGCTGCGACATCCTCTAAAAACCAGCCCAACTCGCTCAATAGCATGGCTTGCGGACCGTCTACCAGCGCCTTTGTCGGGGCTGGATGAAAATCCACCAGTACCATGTTGGCGCCGGATACCACGCCCTGCGCCGTGGCGTGCATCAGATCGTACAAGCCATCGGGAGAACGCTCGCGGGATCCCACCGAATGAGAGGGATCGATGCATACCGGCATCCGCGTCAGCCGCTTCAGCACTGGCACATGGCTGAAATCCACCAGGTTGCGGTGTGGATCACCCATATTGGTCTTCACCCCACGCAAACAGAACACTACCCGGGAATTGCCTTCGCTAGCTAGATACTCGGCGGCGTTCCGCGACTCATTCAGTGTGATGCCGAAGCCTCGCTTGAACAGTACCGGGAATTCTGGCTGACGGCCAACCGCTTTCAACAACTCGAAATTTTGGGTGTTACGGGTACCGATTTGCAGCATCACCCCGGTTGGTCGGCCTGTCTGCTCCAAACACTCATGGATTTCATCAACCTGACTTTCGTGGGTCACCTCCATCGCGATGACCTTGATACCGTACTGGCCGGCCAGTTCGAAAACGTAAGGCAGACAGGACTTACCGTGGCCTTGAAACGAATAGGGATTGGTGCGGGGCTTGTAGGCACCCATCCGAGTGCAAGTCTGCCCATGATCCCGCAATGCTTTCAGCATCAGATCGACATGTTCGCGAGTATCCACCGCGCACAGGCCGGCAAACACGTTGAGATTGTCTTGGTTGAATAGTACCCCGTTGTACTCGAAACCGCTGACTCGCTGTTCATCACGGTGCCGGCCGAGAATGCGGTATTCTTCGGAGACCCGAATCACCCGCTCCACGCCCGGCAGGGCGTGAATGTCCTCGACCGATAGCGTTTTGGTATCGCCGATTAAATAGATTTCGGCCAACATCTGCTGAGTACCCTGGACCTTGTGGGCCCGGATGGCGATGCCCGGTAGCCGGGACAGGTAACCGAACGTGAGCTGGTACTCTTCGGAATGCTCCGTGATACCGGAATTGAGAAGGACAATCATAGCTTTATCCGGTGGAGGGGTTGTCGCAGGGAGCGCCATACTAGCAGAAAAACTACATTTCCATGACCAATCGCTGTCCGTGATAATGGATACCGCTGCTGATCATGGTGGTTGCTTACTAGCTGATCGCTTTCCCGCTCGGCTGGTCATTGGGGATTTATTGGAGATTCGGGCCAGCTGGATTTTGGATAGGGTTGATCGCTGGCCTGTTCTCTACTGCTGTATTGTTGAATCTCCGCTTCTGGCGACTCAGCGCCCGTCTGGCACAATGTGATCCAGCCCACCCAAATAAGGTTTGAGTGCCTCAGGGATCTGAATCCGACCACGCTCGTCTTGGTAGTTTTCCATCACCGCTACTAGGGTCCGTCCTACTGCTAACCCAGACCCGTTTAGGGTATGGACCAGTTCTGGTTTGCCAGTGACGGGGTTGCGCCAGCGTACTTGCATTCTCCGTGCTTGGAAATCTTCGAAGTTGCTGCATGAGGAAATTTCCCGATACTTCTGTTGACCGGGTAGCCAGACCTCCAGATCGTAGGTTTTGGCCGAGGAAAAGCCGATATCTCCGGTGCAGAGTGCTACTACCCTGTAAGGCAGCTCCAGCCGCTGTAACACATGCTCGGCGTGGCCGGTTAGCTCTTCCAGAGCGGTATAGGAATCTTTAGGACGGACAATCTGTACCAGTTCTACCTTCTCGAACTGGTGTTGCCGGATCATGCCGCGCACGTCCTTACCGTAGGAACCGGCTTCGCTCCGAAAACAGGGTGTATGTGCGACGTAGCGCAGTGGTAGCTGGTCATTGTTCAGGATGCTATCTCGCGCTAGGTTAGTGACGGGAACCTCTGCGGTTGGGATTAGATAGTAGTTTAACTCACCGCTTAACTTGAATAAGTCAGCCTCGAATTTCGGTAATTGGCCAGTCCCCCGCAAGCTGTCGGTGTTGACCATGTAAGGCACGTAGACTTCGCGGTAGCCATGCTCTTGGGTATGTAGATCGAGCATGAATTGAGTCAGCGCCCGATGCAGTCGTGCTAGTTGGCCTCGGATGACCACGAATCGAGTTCCAGTTAATTTGGTAGCTGCTTCGAAATCCAGGCCACCCTCCGCGCCTAGGTCTACGTGGTCCCGCGCTGTGAATTCGAATTGGCGTGGTTGGCCCCAGCGTCGGATCTCGACATTGTCGGTATCACTGTTACCGTCCGGGGTGCTGTCATGAGGTAGGTTAGGAATGCTCAGCTGTAAGGTAAGCAATTGGGTTTGAATGACTTCAAGATCGTTTTCAGTGCGTTTCAGCTGGTTACCGAAGTTAGCGACTTCGTCTAGTAAGGGTTGAATATTCTGTCCGCTAGCCTTGGCCTGACCGATGGCTTTGGAGCGGGTGTTGCGTTCGTTTTGTAATTCTTGAGCGCGGATTTGTAAGGTTTTGCGCTGTGATTCCAGGGCGCTAATTAATTCGATATCCAGAATGTGTCTACGTCGGGCAAGTTTGGTAGCCGTCTGCTCCAGTTCGGTTCTTAGTAATTTTGGGTCAAGCATGAAGGATCTCGGGTTCCTTGGGTTGGGGTGGTGGATTATATCGAAACTTTGGGTTTGGGGGGTGAACGAAATAAGATGATGATATAAATTAAGGATAAAAAAAGCGGCCCACCAGGGGCCGCTGGAATGCCTTCAAACAAGTATTAGATATCGCGCGTCCACAGCGAGGCCATGGCCGGACCGGTACCGACGCACAGCGAAGCACCGCCCGTGGTTTTACCCTGACGCTCTAATTCGTAGTACAGACTAACGATGATGCGCAAAC
>ERZ724526.1488-NODE-1488-length-12089-cov-5.783862_pt1 | contig 12089 bp, 7 predicted proteins | sample MGYA00376059_ERZ724526 | MGnify/ENA primary metagenome ERZ724526 (study PRJEB28724, sample SAMN07190883) | activated sludge metagenome | isolation source: activated sludge of sewage treatment plant in Hong Hong | place: Hong Kong | collected 2016-03-17 ... | reverse complement strand
GCTCCTTTTATGCGAGATGAGAAAACAGTACGCTTAGCGGCTTTTTTTGATGGGGGTAACGTGGCGAATAGTTGGTCAGACTTCTTGGATTTTAATAATGATACTGGGCCGTTTGCGAATATTTCATATTTTAGATTTTCAGCAGGACTAGCTGTAACTTGGATATCGCCGATGGGACCGCTCAGAGTGAGCATTGCTCAACCGCTTAATCCAAGAGATCGCGATCCATTCCATCGCGGCGATGACATACAAAGATTCCAATTTCAGATGGGACAACAGTTCTGAGGTACGATTGAGCGAGCGAGCCAGCAATTATATTCATAGGATTTGTCACAGTAAGCATTATCTTTTGTTTGCTGCATGTTTTTTTTCGTTCTTATCATGTTCGATTACCCTAGCTAAAGAAGTAAAAATTGGTGTAGTAAACACTGAAAAGATTCTAAGAGAATCTGCACCCGCAGTCAGAGCACAGAAAAAAATTGAGAAGGAGTTTTTAACACGTGATGAGCAGCTTAAGAAAATTGCTGCCCAAGTGCGGGAATACCAAGATCAATTAGAGCAAAATAACAGGGGTATTACAGACGAAGAAAGAAGAGTTAAGGAACGTGAATTGGCAAGTCTGACACGTCAATATCAGCGTACACAACAGCAAATGAGAGAAGATCTGAATGCGCGTCAAAACGAAGAATATGGCTTGATCTTAGAACGAGTCAATAACGCAATAAAGATCATCGCTGAGAAAGAAGGCTACGATTTGATTCTGCAGTTACAAGATTCGGTTTACCGTAGTCAGCGCATTGATATTACCAATCAAGTAATCGAAGTGCTTATCGAGCAAGACGCTACACTTCCGACTCAACCAGTAAAATAGCCTGCCTGCTAAATGAACAAAGGAAAAATAATATGAGCACTGTGATGGACATCCATGAAATTCTGAAATATTTACCGCATCGCTATCCTTTAATACTAGTGGATCGAGTGATTGATCTCGAACCCAATGTAAGGATTCTGGCATTTAAAAATGTATCCATTAATGAACCCTACTTTGTCGGTCATTTTCCCCATCATCCCGTGATGCCGGGAGTATTAATCGTTGAAGCATTAGCGCAGGCTGCTGCACTGCTAACCCTGAAATCCGTGAAAGCAGAGAATGACAAGAATCAAGTTTATTATTTTGTTGGTATTGATGGTGTTCGGTTTAAAAAACCGGTGATGGCGGGTGATCAGTTAATGCTAACCGTAGAGATAACAAGGCAAATTAAAGGAGTTTGGAAGTATCAGGCGCACGCTGATGTGGATGGGCAACGTGTGACAGATGCAGAATTAATGTGTACGGCTAGGGCGATTGATTAGTAGTTATAAAATCGCAGATGAATTAAATGATGCACGAAGCGGCCTGGGTCTGTGGTGTTGATGAAGCTGGAAGAGGTCCGCTAGCGGGGCCAGTCTACGCGGCGAGTGTTATTTTAGGAGCTGATTGCTCAATTCAAGGTCTAAAAGACTCTAAATTACTCAGTGAAAAAAAACGCCAATCACTCACCTTACTGATCAAGGAACATGCTAAAGCGTGGTCAATTGCTTCTGCATCGGTTGCTGAGATCGATCAACTCAATATTTTACAAGCGAGCTTACTTGCGATGAAACGAGCGATTGAGGCATTACCTATAATGCCAAAGATTGCTCTTGTCGATGGAAAACACGCACCTCGGTTAAATTGTGAAATAAGAACGATTGTAAATGGAGATCGCCTAATTCCTGAGATTTCAGCAGCATCAATCTTAGCAAAGACTGCGCGTGATGCTGAGATGATAGCGCTTCATGAGCGTTTTTCAGTATATGGATTTAACCGGCATAAGGGTTATCCTACTAAAGCTCACTTTGAGGCAATTCAGCGGCATGGCATCTGTGAAATTCATCGTAGAAGTTTTTCTCCCTGTCGATATTTCAATTAAGCTTTGATTTGTAGGGTGAAATTAAGCCATGATTAAGAAGAAGCGGATTCATATAAATGAATGATGGCTATTTGTTGCTATATTGAGCCTAATTATTTGAACGATTTATTTACCAACCCTGATGAGGAAAATATGCTTATCGATAAAGATACCGTGGTATCGCTGCATTTTTTTAAATTGACTAACCAGGAAGGGGAAGTTATTGATGAATCAAGTACACCAGTGAGCTATCTGCATGGTGGTTATGGGAGTATGTTTCCATCCGTGGAGTTGGCCTTACAAGGCAAAGAAGCGGGTTATGATTTGTCGTTATTAATGGAGCCTGAAGATACATTTGGAGAATACGATAGCGAGTTGATTCGTGTAGAACCTAGGAATGCTTTTCCTGATAATGTGCAGAAAGGAATGCAGTTCGAAGGAAGCGCAAATAATTCTGAAGATCAAATGGTTTATACGGTGATCGATGTAACGGATGATACCGTTGTCGTTGACGGTAACCATCCGCTAGCTGGCATCGCCTTAAAATTTGAGTGTTCGGTCATGGATGTAAGAGCAGCAACACTGGAAGAAATATCCCATGGCCATGTTCATGGTCCTCATGGACACCATCATTAATCAGGCTGTAGACTAGCAGATATTATTAGCATCTGCTAGTCTACAGCTTTTGCTATAGGGTGGAGCGCACTTCTGGAGGTGCAGGTGGTTGGTTCAATTCCAAAATCCTGCGTTACTGTGGCCTAGACAAAGGGCATACCTGGTACATATTACTAGCGATGGCGTATAACTTGAAAAGATCGCCCATACTCTTTGCTGAACATCGAATGACTACGCAAATATAGAGGATAATGTGCTTCCTCTACTGGAAATAGCCGGTTTAGTGAGACTGATTACACGTTTATTTGTTGGGAAACGGCTAAGAAGATTCAACTCAACCACAAATTAACTCGGAATTTCTCTGAAATGCGAAATTTGCGTCATTTTGCAAAGGTCTCACCGAAATGGGTATTTCTGCCTAATCGAAGAATACTGGGGAGAAAATTCCTACGTTCCCCAGTTTGCTAAAGCTAACAAATAAAAGCTTATCTATTAAATCAACACTATATCACTATGCGTCAAACTTGGATGTGCGGTTGTTCCAAGCAAGGCAATCTGTATCGCTGGATTACCCCCTAAACCATCCTGATCGTAATATAAGCCGCCACTGGTTGTATTATAAATCAACCTATCATCAGCATCATGCGCCGTAACTGCGTTTGCTGCTGACCAAAATTGTTCACTTGCTAAATTACCTGGATTAGTTCCCAAACCAGTAAATACGTTAAGACTAAAGTGAAGTACATCTGAGCCACTCTGAAAATCGGTAATCGTATCTTTATTACTCGTGCTATTGGGTTGGGAGCTGAATACAAACTTATCGGCCCCTGCTCCACCAGTAAGAATATCGTTACCATTATTACCATCGAAAACATCAGCAAATGCAGTACCAATAAGCGTATTTGCCCCATTATTTCCTATAATGGTGAGGCTATTGCCAATTGCCGCTGCATCAATTTTGATAGCCGCGGTACCGGTGGTAATAGCAGTATCAGCTAACCCTACACCAATGACCACTTTCTCAATCCCTGTATCACCAGCGAACAAAGTTAGTGTACTTGCAGCTGTTGCAGCAAAACGAATTTCATCCACGCCGGACACTCCAGAGTCTGCAATTTCAGCAGTAGTATGTTCAGCAGAAGTGGAAATAATATAAATATCAGCGCCGTTACCCCCATTCATGCTATCAATCCCTGATCTACCATCAAGTATGTCAGCATAGGCTGTTCCAGAAAGAGTATTAGGGCCATTGTTGCCAATTAATCTCAAGGAATTTGTAACTGCTGATGCATTGATATTGAGTGCAACGGTGCCGGTAGTGATAGCGCTAGTTTTTGTACCTGTACCGATAACGACCTGATCAATACCGGTATCACCAGCAAATAGTGTGAGTGTACTGGCAATCGTAGCAGCAAAACGTAACTCATCTGTGCCCACGTTCCCGGTATCAGCTATTTCTGCTTGTGCATGATGAGTTGCTGTGCTGACGATATAAATATCAGAACCATTTCCACCATTCAACTGATCATGATAGGCCGTTCCGGTAATTAAATTATCCCCGGCATTTCCAATAATAATCAATGCATTGGATGAGGCACTTGCATTAACATTTAGTGATGTCATTGCGGTTGTGTTAGCTACACTCTCGATCCCGGTACCGATTACAACCCGCTCTATTCCTGTATCACCTGCATAAAGTGTCAATGTTGTACCAGCCACGATCGAGGAAAAACGTATTTCGTCTATCCCAGATGTACCCGTATCAGCAACTTCAGCTAATTTATGTTCGGCATCTGTACTGATTAGATAAATATCAGCCCCATTACGACCATCTAGTATGTCTGCCCCAGCTTTTCCATCGATAACATCATTAAAAGCCGTCCCAGTAATTGAGTTGTTCCCTGCATTTGCCATGATCGTAAGCGCATTTGCAGCACTGCTCGCATTAACATGAAGTGCAGCAGTACCTGAGCTTATCGCATTTGAGGCGGTTCCAGTTCCAATCACAACGCGCTCTACACCGATGTCTCCCGAGAAAACAGTCAAAGTACTTGCTATCGAAGCACTGAATCGAATTTCATCGACCCCATTCGAACCGTTATCCTCAATCTCAGCAACACCGTGATCAATTGCAGCAGAAATAAGATAAATATCCGAGCCTTCACCTCCTTTTAGAACATCGTTGCCACTTCCCCCATTCAGCGTATCATTACCCGATGTTGCTGTTAGTATATTGTTCCCAGCATTTCCAGTAATCATTACCGGAGCTAAGAGTGCAGCAGCATTGACATTTAGCGCTGTAGTTCCTGTTGTAACTGCTGTAGCAGCAATTCCGGTCCCAATCACAATCTGTTCTATGCCGGTATCACCCGAAAATAAAGTTAGCGTTCCAGTAGTAGTAGCCGTAAATCTGATTTCATCGACACCCACATTTCCACTATCATTGATTTCTGCTGAAGAATGATCAGTCGAACTTTCCATAATATAGATATCCGACCCTTCATGACCGAGCAAGGCATCAACGCCTAATCCACCGAGAATTACATCATTAAAAGCACTGCCTTTGAGTGAATTAGATCCTGCATTGCCGATGAGGCTCAACCCTTTCACAGCAAGGCTTGCATCGATACCAGCCGATATAGTTCCTGAGGTATCAGCTGTGCTATTCATACCTGTTCCAATTACAACCTGTTCAACCCCAACATCCCCAGCATAAAGGGTTAGGATATTACCGCTCGTAGTAGCAAATCGTATCTCATCGATACCACTCGTGCCACTATCACTAATTTCTGCCTGACTATGCCCTGATACTGAGCTTATCAAATAAATATCAGAGCCACTCCCACCATTTAAAGTGTCAACAAAATTAGTGCCAACTAAAACATTTGTTGCTGCATTTCCTAGGATAGTGAGGCCATTGCCAACAGCAGCTGCATTGATATTTAGTGCAGCCGTTCCTGTTAGCGCTACCCGTTCAATACCTGTATCACCTGAATATAAAGTTAGCGTACTAGGGACAAGTGCTGAAAAGCGCACTTCATCGTTACCAGTAGTTCCACTATCAGCAATTTCAGCAGCGCTGTGATGCGTTGCTGAGTTGATTATATAAATATCCGCTCCATCCATGCCATCCAGCTGATCAACGTAGCTAGTGCCTGTAATGGTATTTATACCTGCATTCCCTATGATTTGGAGTGAATTTGTAACTGCGCTTGCATTGACGTTGAGTGCTGTCGTACCTGATGTTACAGCATTTGCCGCAACTCCAGTTCCCATAACCACTTTCTCTATTCCGACATCTCCCGCATAAAGTGTCAAAGTACCGCTCGCTGTCGCAGTAAAACGCACCTCATCGATACCCGTCGTTCCGTAATCAAAAATTTCTGCTGCTTTATAGTCTGTTGCAAGTGAAAAAAGATAGATATCCGTCCCTTCTCCACCATAAAGCGTATCGGATCCGGCTCCTCCCTCAAGAATATCATTGCCTGCTAACCCGTTTAACTTGTCATTCCCTGCCAATCCATAGAGAATGTCATTACCCGCACCACCGTTCATGATGTTATTGGCAGTCGTTCCTGTATAAGTCCCACCTGCGACAGTCACGCCACTGGGTGGTGTAACGCCAGCCATTAACGTTCCGATATCTAATCGTCCCCCCGTAACTGTTGTCGTAGCTAAAGAGCTTGTCGGTGTAACAGAGCTTAGCAATGCATTCAGTATCTGCTGAGGTGTCGCTGATGGCAGTGCAGATGCATACAGCGCGACTGCCCCTGCCACGTGAGGTGCAGCCATAGAGGTTCCTTGTAACGCCGCATAGCTATTGCCAGGAACCGTAGAATAGATACTTTGACCTGGAGCACCTAGGTCTACCGTTACATTGCCATAGTTTGAGAAAGACGCGAGTGCCCCCGAACTTGTTAATGCTGCTACCGAAACAACCGCATCAAAACCTGCTGCTGCGGTTGTATTGAAATTTGATGGGTAATTTGCAGATGTGTTGGTATTCAGACTACTATTGCCAGCCGCGGCAATAAAAAGATTACCGGCTAATGCTGTTCTTACTACTGCATCATAGTTACTCTGGGAATAACCACTCCCCCCCCAAGAATTGTTAGTGCCTACAAAATTTTGGCCTGTTCCTACCGCTAGACTGGCATTAGTATAATAATCAATCGCAGCAGTTGTCGTTAAAGATGTTCCGCCAGAAGGCCCCAGTGCTTTGAGGGGTATCATCTGAATATTCCAATTCACACCCACTACACCCGTTCCATTACCGCCCATTGCGCCGATCGTACCTGCCACATGAGTGCCATGCTGCGCATCGTCCATCGGATTATTATCATTATTAACAAAATCCCAACCAACGATATCATCGATGTAGCCATTTGAATCAAGATCGTTACCATCTTCCCAACGACTGTCAGCTAGCAAATCTCCTGCATCAATCCGACTGTTATTATTCAAATCACTGACATAAGTAACATTCGCTGCATGATTCAAATCAACAAAGCTTATAACTCCATCGCTATCCACATCGGTAAGAGATCCACGTAGCGTGGTACTAATCTCTTTTTGATTAATCCAAATATTTTGAAAAAGATCTGGATGGGTATAATCAATACCGGTATCAATTACGCCAAGAACTGTCTTTGTGGTACCAATGAATCCAGTATTCCAAGCTTCACTCGCTTGGCTGCCATATATATTGGCAGGGGTTGAGAGATCACCATACATTCCCCAGAGGTTACCACTGGTGTAGTAGCTATCATCACTGGTTGATTCAACCTTAACAACTGAATTTTGCTCTACAAATCTAACATTTGAATGATTGCTTAGTGAATTTAAAGTGAAATCAAGTGAGGCGGGATCTTTAACTTTGGCCAATACTAAATTTGGATTAGTTGGCATGATTGGTTTTATAAACTCGGCGTTGTTCTGTTCAAGTAATAAAACTTGCTCTGCTAATGTTATTTCTGGAAAGAATTGAATTAAAAACTCTCCAGTCGTCATTTCATTTTCTTCACTAAACATAGTTTCCGTACACCTCTCGATAGAAGGATTTCATTTTGAAAATACTTCAGTTATGTAATGCTTGTTTCTAGATAGGTATGCCGCCAAAATTAGACTGTTGGTGACTATCACAATTGTGATTGTTGTGATTGCTTGAAAAAAAGGGGAAAAATATGTAACGGTATAAAAATCGATACCTTGATAACCGCTGCAAAATGAGAAGTTACCGTTGATAGGTATAAGCATGAATGAGGTGTAATCAAGACATAAAGCAATTTAAATCGCAGTGCTTACTTGAATTGCTTGTAAAACGATTAAACCCAAGATTCTTACTGAGCGTATCTTAGATTTTTTTGTAGCGCATGAAACATTACTAATGCGCACCTCAAAGTTTAGTAAAATCTGACTATCTATAAAGTCGCCAGGCATGATCGTAATGATTGCATTTGCCCCAGCTTGATACCTAACGATTCAATTTTATGGAATGAATTTTATGAATGGCATTCAAAAATACTTCTTAGTATTAACGAGTCTAATGCTTGTTAGTAACCTAAGTTTTGCTTCCACCTCCAATTGCACACAATACTCAACTTCTGCAATTTACATTGCCTCAACCGGTCTCGTCTGTTTACAGCAAGTAAAGGTCATTGATCAAAGTAGTATTCAACTTTATGAAGCTTCCCTGCAATGGCTTGGTTCTGATAATCCCAACCAGTTTAGCTTGGTCCACGCAGATTTAGATACTACGCCTGAGCAGCTGAGCACACCTTCTTTTTCAGCTGAGAATGGCATGCTGGCAATACCGAAGGTAGATATTCCTAGGCAATTTGGTACTGAACGCTATTCCGTCAATTTGACGCTGGCTCCCAATAGCGATTCTTATCTATTTAATCTTGACTCGATATCGGTTTATATCAATCCTGACCATGTGCCAAGAGTTACTTGGAAACCTTATGGCATGCTTAATTCCAATGAACGGCGTGCTGTCGATGCGTTGGGTATGTCGCTTCCTTACGCGCGACTCTCCGATGCAATTTATGATTTTGATAATACCGCGGTTGATCAGTGGGACTTGATCGACAAAATCAGCCGAGATTCGGGCATGCAAGCTGGCGTTTATCAACATCGTGAAACCTTCGAACTTGCTCTCGCCTTTCGGGGCACAGAAACCTGCGATTTCCCTTGTAGCTTGGATGAAACAAAAGAATATTTGCGTGATTTAGCGACTGATACTGCGCTGACTTTCGGATTTGATGATGCTCAGTTCAAACACGCCTTAAATTATGGCAAAGATATTGTGAATCGCTTTCCCAATCGTAGTATTACGCTAACAGGGCACTCTCTCGGTGGTGGCTTAGCACAAGCCGTTGGTGCTGTTTTAGGTTTAAAAACATTTGCATTTAATTCTGCGCCAGTTCCGGATGATTTTTTTGATGATAATCCGGTGTCGTTACCAGAATCAGCCCTCAATGAATTAATTCACGTTCTCGCTGATATCCATGACCCAGTTTCCAACACCGATGAAACCGGCAAGTTTTATATTAATTCAAAGCATGCAGCGCCTTTAATTCAGTTTGATTTCGACTTGAAAGAAATCACGCCTAATCGTCTCGCAGAATTAGATAAATTGAGATTTAATCGACATGGAATCACTAAATTCTTTGAAAACGCGAGTAGTTTGATGACAATTTACGCTAACGGATGGTAAAGAGTGGCAATCGTCAAAGATTAATACTTCACAAACTCAATGGATATAGAAAGTAAACATACACCCATGATGCAGCAGTATCTTCGCATCAAAGCTCAACATGGAGACAAGTTATTGTTCTACCGTATGGGTGATTTTTACGAATTATTTTACGAAGATGCAGAGAAAGCAGCTAAGCTTCTTGATATTACATTGACCCAACGGGGCATGTCTGCTGGCGAAGCAGTCAAAATGGCTGGTGTTCCTCACCATGCTGCAGAACACTATCTTGCCAAACTAGTTAAGCTTGGAGAATCAATCGCTATTTGTGAGCAAGTCGGCGATCCTGCAACTAGCAAAGGCCCTGTGGCACGCGAAGTAACTCGAATTATTACGCCCGGCACGCTAACCGATGCAGCACTACTCGATGGAAAATCCGATAGCATTCTAGTGGCGTTGACATGTCACAAGTCTGTGCTAGGCTTTGCATGGCTTAATCTAGCGGCGGGCCAATTTTGGGTACTTGAAACAACGCTAGACAATTTGATCAGTGAAATAGAGCGTATCCGTCCTGCTGAAATACTCATCCCAGAGTCATTCGATATTCCACCTGAACTCAAAGAATATGGCGTAGTCAGACAGCTTCCGCCCAACCAATTTGATTTTGATAATGCGGTACGAAATTTAACGACGCTATTTAGAACGCATGATCTTTCGGGATTTGGCTGTGATCAACTGCATGCGGCACTTCAAGCAGCCGGTGCGCTTTATCACTACCTATACCTTACCCAAGGTACTAATCTCGCGCATATTGCTGGGTTGAAAATAGAACATGACAGCGCCTATATCCGTATGGACGCTGTTACACGCAAGAATCTTGAAATCTCAGAAACATTGAGCGGAGAAACCTCTCCTACCTTAATGTCGCTATTCGATACTTGCGCCACCAATATGGGAAGCCGCTTACTCAAGCACTGGCTTCATCATCCACTCAGAAACGATGCAATGATTCAAAATCGCCTGGAAAGCGTAGCGTTTCTAAAAAATAATCTCAAGGGTGCGCCACATTTTACTAGAATCAAGCAATTGCTTAGACCTATCGCAGATATCGAACGCATTACCACGCGCATTGCCCTCAAATCTGCAAGACCGCGCGATCTATCTAGCCTGCGCGATAGTCTCATTGCACTTCCTGAAATGGCTGAAACCATCGCCAATCAGCTTAACGCCCATCTCAATCAATTAGCGAATGCTTTAATACCGGATGCAAATCTGGTCAAGTTATTACGCCAATCATTGCAATCGGAACCTGCGCTATTATTAAGAGAAGGGGGAGTCATCGCCGATGGATTTGATGAAGAGCTCGATGAGTTGAGGATGCTGCATAGCAATTGTGGAGAATTCTTACTACAACTAGAAACGAGAGAAAAAACACGAACCGGAATTCCCACGCTCAAAGTTGAATACAATCGAGTGCATGGATTCTACATTGAGGTTACTCATATCCATACCGATAAAATCCCGGCTGATTATCGCCGTCGGCAAACACTCAAGAACACTGAACGCTACATCACCCCTGAATTACAAGCATTCGAAAATAAAGCTCTGGCAGCTAAGGATAAGGCGCTTGCCAAGGAGAAACAACTATATGAAGCATTATTGGAGCAGTTGATCCCTTTTATCGCTCCTATGCAGCAAATCGCTCGGAGCATTGCTGAGATCGATGTTTTAAGTACCTTTGCCGAGCGGGCTGAGGCATTTAATTATGTCATGCCCACCCTGACAGAAGAAGCAAGCATCGCAATTCAAGACGGGCGCCATCCTGTAGTAGAAACCCAAGTTGATCAATATATCGCGAATCACTTAAGTTTAGGCGCATCGAGCAACGATAAAAAAATGCTAATCATTACGGGCCCTAATATGGGGGGTAAATCAACCTATATGCGCCAAACTGCACTCATCGTCCTGCTAGCGCATTGCGGTAGTTTCGTACCAGCAAATTGTGCGCGTATCGGTCCAATTGATCAGATCTTTACTCGAATCGGTGCTGCTGACGATCTAGCGGGAGGGCGATCGACATTCATGGTCGAAATGACCGAGATGGCCAATATTCTCAATTATGCAACCCCGCAGAGCCTTGTATTAGTGGATGAGATAGGCCGCGGCACCTCTACATTTGATGGGTTAGCGCTTGCTTTTGCGATTGCTCGATACTTATTGAACAAGAGTCAAAGCTATACGCTATTTGCCACCCATTATTTTGAACTAACGAATCTTGTTAACGAATCGGAACGAATCGCAAATGTTCATTTAGGCGTCGTCGAATACCAAAATCGGATTGTTTTTTTACACACCCTCAATGAGGGGCCTGCAAGCCAAAGTTATGGCATTCATGTTGCAGAGCTGGCGGGTGTTCCCAAACCCATCATAAGGGAAGCTAAGAAAATTCTGGCCCATTTAGAACGCGAAGCGAATCACCAAAACCCACAACCCGATCTCTTTTCAGCGATCAACCAAGATGAAACGATTGATTCACTCCCTCTGTCTCATCCTGTGATGCGTCATTTAAATACTTTAAAACCCGATGAACTCAGTCCCAGGGAAGCGTTAACGGAACTCTATAAGCTAAAATCATTACTCGATGAACAATGATGGTGAGTAGGATTACCCATAATCGCTGATAAAAAACCAACCCAGCAATCTAGTTTCTTAAAGTTACCTTCTCTATTTGTGGCATTAAATAGTCTCGCTATAATGATAGCCAACTTGGGAAGTTATCTGAAAAAATAAGGAGATATCATGAACGATTCCGTATTAGATTTCATTTGTGACGTAATAGATTGCGT
>ERZ724526.1487-NODE-1487-length-12090-cov-4.140008_pt1 | contig 12090 bp, 10 predicted proteins | sample MGYA00376059_ERZ724526 | MGnify/ENA primary metagenome ERZ724526 (study PRJEB28724, sample SAMN07190883) | activated sludge metagenome | isolation source: activated sludge of sewage treatment plant in Hong Hong | place: Hong Kong | collected 2016-03-17 ... | reverse complement strand
CCAGATTAAAGGTATCAATACCGTTGTTACCACTGGTGCCAATCCGACACTGACTTTCCCGCTCAGCTTCAAGAACAGCACCCAGTTCGGCAGCAACTTCGGCGTCGGTACCGCACGTCAGGATGGTTTTGCGCCGGGGCAGCTGGCGGGCTTTTCGGTATCGCCCGAAGGTGCGGTGCAGGTGCGTTATACCAATGGCCAGACCAAAACCTCGGCCTTTGTCCGGCTGGCGAACTTTGCCAATGCGCAGGGTCTGCAGCCGGCTGGCAACAACCAGTGGGTGCAATCCTATGCTGCCGGCGACGAGGTGACCGGTCTGCCGGGCGACGCCGGATTCGGCACGCTGCAATCCGGTGCGGTGGAGGATTCGAACGTCGATCTGACTGCCGAGCTGGTGAACATGATTACCGCGCAACGCACCTATCAGGCCAATGCGCAAACCGTGAAGACGCAGGACCAGATCCTGCAGACGCTGGTGAACCTGCGCTGATAACCGGGAGTCGCTAAGTGGATCGCATGCTCTATCTGGCCATGAATGGCGCGAAGCACCTGCTGGTTCAGCAGGCGGCCACCGCCAACAATCTGGCCAATGTGTCGACGCCGGGGTTTCGTGCCGAGCTGAATGCGTTCCGCGCGTTGCCGGTAGTCGGCGGCGGCATGCCGACCCGCACATTCGTGGTGGATTCGACCACCGGCTCGGATTTCACCGCCGGCGCCATGCAATACACCGGCCGTTCGTTGGATGTGGCGGTGCGCGACAAGGGCTTTTTCGCGGTGCAGACGCCGAATGGCGAGGCCTATACCCGCAACGGCGGTTTCGATATCGATGCCAACGGCCAGCTGAAAACCCGTAACGGTCTGCCGGTGCTGGGCGAGGGTGGGCCGATCACGGTGCCGACCGACGGCCAGATCATCATTGCCGAAGACGGCACGATTTCGTCGCGGCCGAACGGCGCAACCACCGGTGCGGTGGAAGTCGGTAAGTTGAAGCTGGTCAATCCGGCAGAAAAGGATCTGGTGCGCGGTGCCGATGGCCTGTTCCGCCAGTCCAATAACCAGCCGGCCGCTGCCGACCCGAACGTGCAAGTGTTTGCCGGCACGCTGGAAACCAGCAACGTCAGCGCTACCGAGGCGCTGGTCAACATGATCAGCAATGCGCGCCAGTACGAAACCCAGATCAAACTGATTTCCACCGCCGAACAGAACAGCCGTCAGGCGGCACAAATCCTCAATATCGGAAGCTGACAGACATGATTCGCTCGCTGTGGATTGCCAAGACTGGCATGGACGTGCAACAGACCAATATCGACGTCATCTCGCACAACCTTGCCAACATCAACACCAATGGTTACAAGCATTCGCGCCCGGTATTCGAAGATCTGATCTACCAGACCATTCGTCAGGCCGGCTCCCCGGCGGCGCAGCAAGGCCAGGTGCCGACCGGCCTGCAGCTCGGCGTCGGCGCCCGTACCGTTGCCACCACGCGCATCGATACCGAAGGCGGATTCCAGAACACCAACAACTCGTACGATATGGCGATCAGCGGCCAGGGATATTTCCGTGTGCTGTCGCCGGACGGCCAGACTACCGGCTATACCCGCGATGGCTCGTTCCGCCGCGATTCGCAGGGGCGGCTGACCATGTCGAACGGCTGGCTGCTGCAGCCGCAATTCCAGATTCCGCAGGATGCAACCAGCTTTAGCGTCGCTGCGGACGGGACCGCCAGTTACATGCCGGCCGGTGCGGTGAACGCAGTGCAACTGGGGCGTATTACCGTTGCCACCTTCGTCAATCCGGCCGGCCTCAACGCCAAGGGTGAAAACCTGTATCTGGAAACCGAAGCTTCCGGCGCGCCACAGGAGACCGATCCCGGCTCAAACGGCGCCGGCACGATTTATCAGGGCTATGTCGAAGCATCCAACGTCAATGCGACCGAAGAGCTGGTCAACATGATTCAGGCGCAGCGGGCGTACGAATTGAATTCGCGCGCGATCCAGACGTCCGATCAGATGCTGCAGAAGCTGACGCAGCTGTAAGCGTGGAGGCATGACATGAACAAGCTGATTCTGGCCCTGCTGGCGGCAATGCTTGCCGGCTGTGCCAATTCGCCGAAATCGATTGTGTATCAGCCGACCTCGGTACGGCCGGTAGCGCAGCCGGAGCCGTTGTACGGCAATGGCGCGATTTTCCAGTCCAACAGCCGTGGTTCGCTGTTCGAAGATCGCATCGCGCGCCAGGTGGGCGATGTGCTGACGGTATCCATTGAGGAAAAGCTCAGTGCCAAGACCAAGTCATCGAGCAATGCCAACCGTACCGGCTCGCTCAGCGGCACCATCAGCACGCCGCTGAATATGCCCTATCTGCCCGGCGCGCTGGAAAAGCTCGCCAATGCCGGCTACAAGCTGGATTCGGCCAACAAGTTCGACGGTAAGGGTGAAACCAATGCCGAGAACACTTTTACCGGCAATATCACCGTGACCGTGATCGAGGTGCTGGCCAATGGTAATTTGCTGGTCAGCGGCGAAAAGCAGATTGCGATTCACAACGAACACGAATTCCTGCGTTTTTCCGGCGTGATCAACCCGGCAGATATCAAGACCGGCAATCAGATTTCCTCGACCAAGGTTGCCGACGCGCGCATCGAGCAGCGCGCCAACGGCGTGGTCGGTGATGCGCAGGATGGCGGCTGGCTGCAGAAGTTTTTCATGTCGGTAGCGCCTTACTGAGCGGAGCAGCCATGTCACTCAAACGCAAATTTTCCCTGCTTGCCTGCTGCAGTTTGCTGCTGGCTAGCTCCTTGGCCGCGGCTGCCAGCGATGTCGGCCAGCGTATCAAGGACATGGCAACATTGCAGGGGGTGCGCCAGAACCAGCTGGTGGGCTATGGCCTGATTGTTGGCCTCGACGGCACCGGCGACCAGCCGACCCAGGCGCCCTTTACGCCAGCCAGTATGCAGGCGATGCTTGACCGTCTGGGCATTCAGCTGCCACCGGGAACGACCATTCAGCCGAAAAACGTGGCGGCCGTGTCGCTGACTGCCAATCTGCCGCCGTTCGCCAAGCCGGGGCAGGCTATCGACGTGACGGTGGCATCGCTTGGCACTGCCAAAAGCCTGCGTGGCGGTACGCTGATCCTGAGCCCGCTGCGTGGCGTTGACGGGCAGATTTACGCCATGGCGCAGGGCAACGTACTGGTCGGTGGCGCCGGTGCATCTGCCGGCGGCAGCAGCAGCCAGGTCAATCACCTGAATGCAGGCCGCATTCCCGCCGGTGCAACGGTGGAGCGTGCCGTACCGACCCCGCTGGGACAGGGAGACTTCATCAATTACGAACTGACCCAATCGGATTTCACCACAGCCAATCGCATGGTCGATGTAATCAATCGTGCAATTGGTGCCGACACTGCGCGGGCATTGGATGCCAGGCTGATTCAGGTACGTGCGCCGCGCGACAGCAATGAGCGGGTGCAATTTATCAGCAAGGTGGAAAATCTTGCCGTTACGGCGGCAGAAAATTCCCCCAAGGTGCTCATCAACGCACGCACCGGCTCAGTGGTGATGAATCAGTCGGTGGCTCTGGATAGCTGCGCAATCGCCCATGGCAACCTGTCGGTAACCATCAATGCCAACAATAGTGTCAGCCAGCCCAATGCGCTGTCGCAGGGGCAGAGCGCCGAGGTGCAGAATGCCGATGTCAGCGTCAAGGCAGACAAGGGGCAGTTGGTGCAGCTGAGCAAGGGCGCCAAGCTGGCCGATGTGGTCAAGGCTTTGAATTCGATTGGCGCGACCCCGCAGGATTTGTTGTCGATCCTGCAGGCGATGAAGGCGGCCGGCGCACTGAAAGCCGAGCTGGAAGTGATCTGACCCGCACGCTCGCTGCTGGCAGGCCCGCTTTCGAGCGGGCTTTTTCATTGTCTGACCGGAACTGGCCCATTTCTTGCTTTTTATGGGATGAAGGCCGTATGAAAGGGCAGGACAATGAATCAGCGAATTTCCGGTAGCAGCATGCAGGCAATGGACCTTAGCGGCCAGTTGTCATACGACGTCCAGGGCTTGAATCAGTTGCGCAACAAGGCGCGCAGCGATGAAAAAGGCTCGATTCATGCCGTGGCCCAGCAATTCGAAGCCTTGTTCACTTCAATGATGCTGAAAAGCATGCGTGCCGCGGTCCCGGAAAGCGATCTGACCGGCAGCAGTGAAACCAGGATGTTCCAGGGCATGTTCGACGACCAGTTGTCGCAAAAGCTCGCTACCAAACATGGCTTGGGAATCGCCGATATGCTCGAGCGCCAGCTCGGACGCCAGGATCTGCTCAAGGCTGGCGATTTGCCCAGTACGCCGCGACAGTTGCCGTTGCAATGGCAACCGCATGCCTTGCCGGCAAATCGCGCCGCCAAGGTGCCGCAGAATGCCATGCCGACAACGGCTCCGGTGGTCGTGCAGCCCGCTGGCTCCGCAACCGCGGCTGCAGGCAAAACGTCGACGCCGTTGGCCGATTTCGTCAACAGCGTGATCGATCAGGCACGCAAGGCGGCCGAAGCGATCGGTGTTGCGCCGCACGTGCTGGCGGCGCACGCAGCACTGGAAACCGGCTGGGGCAAACGCAAGATCACCGATGCCGCCGGCAATGACAGCCACAATCTGTTTGGCATCAAGGCCGGCAAGGGCTGGAGCGGGCCGGTGGCGAATGTGGCTACTACGGAATACGAAAACGGTAAGGCGGTGAAAAAGCTGCAGCAGTTCCGCGTCTACGGCTCTTACAGCGAGGCATTTGACGACTATGCTCGCTTGCTGAAAGGCAATCAGCGCTACGAGCCGGCGTTGAATCGGGGTTCCGATGCTCGCGGTTTTGCCGATGCATTGCAGAGTGGCGGCTATGCCACCGACCCGGACTACGCGAGCAAGCTGACCCGTGTTGCCGGTAGCAGGACCATGCAGCGCGCAGCGTTACTGGCTTACGCACAGCCCGTCTGACGTGGCTTGCAGCTAAATTTTGCACGGTTCCTGCCGATAAATATCACTGGAAACACCCGTAGCTGGGGTGGGGAAGACGAAAATGGGATCTGGAGTTTTTGGAGTAGCGCTTTCTGGCCTGAACGCCGCTCAGTCGGGCTTGCTGGCAACTTCACATAATGTGTCGAATGCCAGTACTCCCGGCTACAGCCGCCAGGAAATTCGCCAGCAGGCCAGCCTGCCGCAGTTTACCGGTGGCGGTTTCCTTGGTCGCGGCGTCGAAGTGACCAACGTCGTGCGCGCCTACGACGATTTCCTGGAAAAATCCGTCCTCAGTGCCGATACCGCGCAGGGCTATCTGCAAGGCATGCAGCAGCAGATGGATATTCTGGACGGCATCGTTGCCGATCCGACGGTCGGCCTTTCGCCAGCGGTGCAGGATTTTTTCAAAGGTGTGCAGAACACTACGTCCAATCCTGCCTCGGTGCCGTCGCGACAGCAGTTCATCAGCCTCGGCAACGCGCTGGCAACGCGTTATCAACAACTCAACGATCGCCTGCAGGAGGTACGGCAGGGGGTCAATGAGCAGATATCCACCACGGTTGCGCAAATCAATGCCTATGCCACCAAGCTGGCCGATCTGAACAACCAGATCAGCGCCGTATCGGGCTCCGGCAAATTGCCGAACGATCTGCTCGATCAGCGCGATGCGGTAATCGAAGATCTGAACAAGCTGGTCAAGGTAACCGCCACGCCGCAGGATGACGGCTCGCTGAGCGTGGTAATCGGCAGCGGCCAGTCGCTGGTGCTGGGCGGTGTCGCCAATACGCTGGCAGTTGCACCGGGGTTGGCCGATCCGCAGAATCTCGAAGTATCGTTTACCCAGGGCCTGATCAATGTACCGATTCCGACCAGCCTGCTGACCGGTGGCAAGCTCAGTGCGCTGCTCAACTTCCGTACCAATTCGCTGGATCTGGCGCAGAACTCGCTCGGGCGCGTGGCGATGGGCATGGCCAGGGCATTCAACGAGCAGAATCAACTGGGTATCGATCTCAACGGCCAGCCGGGGGGCGACATGTTCACCGTCGGCAGCCCGAACGTGATCTCCTATGCCAATAACGGCGGCACCGGCCTGATGAGCGCCAGCATTGCCTCGGCGGGTGAGCTGACTACCAGCGACTATCGGGTTTTCCGCACCGCCGCCGGTTACGATATCGTGCGACTGTCGGATAACTACAAGCAGTCGGTGGCTTCTGCCGGCCCGCTGAATACCACCATGGATGGCGTTACGTTTCAGTTGGCGTCGGGTACACCGAATGTCGGCGATTCGTTTCTGGTCCAGCCGACCCGCAACGGCGCGCGCGATTTCAAAATGCTGATCAGCGATACGGCAAAAATTGCCGCAGCGGCACCGATGCGTACCGAAGATATTGCCAGCCGGCCTACCGATCCGATCAAGCTGGTGTTCAACAATCCGCCGACCAGCTTCAGTGTGATCAACACCACCAATCAGGGCGTGTTGGCGGCCAACGTGCCATATGTTTCCACCGGCAATATCGATTACAACGGCTGGCGCGTGCAGATCACCGGCGCGCCGGCCGCGAATGACAGCTTCATCGTCAATAGCCAGGCCGCCAATCCGTCTGCCGGCAATAGCGGCGGCGCAACCGTTTCGAATCCGCCGGCAGCATCGACCGTCAACAACAACCTGAGCAATACCGGCACCGGCCATATCAGTGCCGGCAGCGTCAATTCGCCGTACGACAAGGTTACGTTGAACTTCACGACCGCGACCACTTTCGATGTGATCGATAACACTACCGGCGCGGCGCTGGCTACCGGGCAGAACTTCGTTGCCGGCGGCAATATCGATTTCAACGGCTGGCGCATGCAGATCAATGGCGCGCCGGCCGCCGGCGACAGTTTCATCGTCGACAAGACCGTGACTTCTGCCGGCCCGCGCAATACCGGTATCGGTACCACTATCAGCGAAACCATTCCGGTGCCTCCGGCAACCGAATTCGTGCCAAGCCTGTACCCGGCTGCGCCGCCGCAATCGGCTTCGACCAACGTTCAGGCACCGGTGACTTTCCTGTTCACCAGCGCCAACACGTTCAAGGTCTACGATGGCAATACCGGTGCGGAAATTACCCCGACCAGCGTGCCGAGCATGAACCTTAACAATACCTCGGCCACTTCGCCGCTGCCGTATAATGCCGCCACCGGCTTTAGCTACAACTCGTCTACCGGTACCGCCATCGCCGTCAACGGCTGGTCGGTGAAGCTGACCGGCAATATCGCGGTCGGCGATCGCTTCCTGGTCGGGCCGAACGTGGCCGGCAACGCAGATAACCGCAACGCACTGGCGATGGGTAATCTGCAGACCATGAATATCATGTCCGGCGCCACTGCGTCGTTTCAGTCGGCCTATAGCCAGATGGTGAGCAAGATCGGCAATCAGGCCAGCGAAACCAAGATCGGCCTGCAGGCGCAGGATACGCTGGCAACCGAGGCGCACAGCGCCAAGAGCAGTTTTTCCGGCGTCAATCTGGACGAAGAGGCCGCCAATCTGATGAAATATCAGCAAGCCTATATGGCAGCCAGCAAGGTTATTTCGATTGCTCAGGAAGCCTTCAAGAGCATTCTGAATATCGGCTGAGGAGTGTGAACCATGTCGATGCGAGTCAGTACCTCAAACATATTTTTCCTCGGCGCCCAGTCGATCACCGCGCGCCAGGCTGACCTGGTCAAGCTGCTGCAGCAGCTTTCCACCGGCCGCAAGATTCTAACGCCGTCGGATGACCCGGTGGCGTCGGCGCAGATGCTGGAAGTCACCCAGTCGCAGTCGCGCAACGGCCAATTCCTGCTCAACGGGCAGGATGCCAATTCGGCGGTATCGATGAGCGAGAGCACGCTGCAGTCGGTAGTGGAGCTGCTGCACAACGTCAAGCAGCTGGCGGTCAACGCCGGCAATGCCACGCTCACCATCAACGAACGCAGCATGCTGCAATCGGAGCTGAGCTCCCGTTATCAGGAGTTGCTCGGTCTGGCCAATTCGACCGATGGCAATGGCCAGTTCCTGTATTCCGGCTATCAGGGCAGCACCCGCCCGTTCGAAGAAATCTCGCCTGGAGTCGTCGCCTATTTTGGCGATCAAGGGCAACGCCAGATCCAGATCAGCGATTCGCGTGCCGTGCCGGTCAGCGATTCCGGCCGCGATATTTTCCAGCGCATCAAGGAAGGCAATGGTTCGTTCGTTACCGAAGCATCGACCACTACCGCAAATACCGGTAGCGGCATCATCAGCCCGGGCAGTGTCACCGACCCGGTAAAATGGGCGACTGCCGGCTTCAACGGAGCCCCGGCCAATTTCAGTATCAAGTTCGATGTCAGCAACGCGGTTCCACCGGTCACGACTTACGATATCGTCGATAACACCCAAGGCATTTCGCTGCTGACCGGCGCTGCGCCGGCCGCTGCCGGCCCCTATGCCAGGGTGTATCAACCGAATGCGACAATCGATTTGCGCAGGCTGCCGACCGATCCGGCCGGGCCGGCATTCGATTATGGTGCGCAGTTTTCGATCGAAGGCGCACCGGCCACCGGCGACAGCTTTACCGTACGCGGCGCCAAGGATGTGCAGATTTTCGATACGCTGACATTGCTCGGTAAAACCCTGTCGTCCAACAAGTCGTCGCCGGCGCAGACGGCGCAATACCAGAACCAGCTGAACCTGGTCATGCAGGGGGTGGACAATGCCCTGACGCGGGTAGCGTCGATTCAGGCCGACATTGGCACCCGGATGAATGAGATCGACTCGGTCGGGCAGAACAAGACCGATCTGAACCTGCAGTATTCGACCCAGCTGAAAGACCTCGGCGATCTCGATTATGCCAAGGCTCTTTCCGATTTCTCGCTGACGCAGACCTATCTGCAGGCGGCGCAGAAAACGTTTACGCAGACACAGCAGTTATCGCTATTCAAAGAACTGTAAGGTCTGCAGATGAAACAAGCCGGGATTTCCCGGCTTGTTTGTCATTCGCGGAATTCGATTTCCGCCGTTGCGTTTTCCCTTTGCCCGGTTGGTTCGTAGCGCCATTTCTTCAGCGCCGCAATGGCCGGGCGCGAGAACAGGCGACCGCCCTGGGCGCTGACGATGGTCACGTCGGTAACGTTGCCTGCCTCGTCGATAGCCAGCTTGGCGCGTACCGATCCTTTATGGATATCGGCGAGCAGCGCCTCGGGCGGAAAATCGGCTTTTTCGCGATATGCCAGCTTCAGGCCGGCTTTTTTCTCGGCCTTGGCTACCGGTGCCGCTTCTGCTTCCACCTTCGGTGTGGCGGCTGCCACTTCCACCACTGTACGCGCCGGCACGGCCACGGCTGGCGTTGGCGGGGCCGCCGGCATTACCGGTGCTGCCGCAGCGGCAACTGGCGCAGGTTGCGTCAGGGCCGGCAGTGAAGCTGCCCTGGTGGCTACCGGCGCGGCAGCCACGGGGGCCGGATTGGCGATTGCCTTGGTGGTCGGTGCCGGTTCGCTGGCGACAGCTTGCGGAGCCGATGGCTTAGCGGCGGCTGTCGATTCGACGGTTAGCGGAGCAGGCTTCGCTACTGCGGGTTGCGGCGCAGGTTTGCTTGCCGTTGTGTACGTTGCCGGCTGGGGCGTGTTTTTGGCTTTCGGTTGTGCCGGTTGCGCCGGGGCTCTAACGTTGTTGCGCGCGTTTGCCTCAGTCTTTGCGTGCGGCATTGGCGTTGCGCGTGGTGCTTCGGCCGCCGCCGGCTCATCGATGAAAATCGGTGCCGATTGCTGGTGCTGCGTGTTGTCCGCGATCGGTGCGTGAACCGTGTCCTGATTCACATGGCCGTGCCAGAGCCAGAATGCCGTTCCGGTCAGCGCCATCGCTCCAATCCCGACCAGCGCATGGACGATACGTTGCGGCTGCGCCTGGGCGGTGGATACGCGGCGCAGTTCCGGGGGGCGTGGCGCACTGGCCTTGACCTGCGGCGGCAGCGCAATGGTTGCGGCGCTCGGCTTGGTATGCACGATTTTCAGTGCTGCGCCGGTACGCTGAATCAGGCCGAACTGCTCCAGTTTTTCCAGATCGCGGTCGAAGCGCTCGCGCGAGTAGTGTGCTTCTTCGGCAGCAAACAGGCGTTCGATTTCGCCGATGCTGGTCGAAGTACCGCAGCAGCGCAACATCTTGCGTTGCGGCAGGCTGAGGCCGAGTTTCGGTTGGGTCAGTTCGTCGGCACCGGCGTCGGTGCGCTGGAATGCCGTGGCGGCATGGGCATTGGACATTCTGTTTCTCCTCGTATTGCTGCAGGCAGGGCCGATGTTTTGCGACTGTCATGCAATGCGGCCGACGAATGTTGTAGTTCTATCCTGATATCATACAAGAGTTTTTGCTCTAAGTGGCGGATTTTGTTTCAAATCAGCAACCAAGCCGTGGGAACGGGGCGGGGTGGCGCGGCACATGCCGGTATGGCATTGCGTTTCAGGCTGTCAGGATCAGTGCGGAAAACAGAATGGCTTCGAGAAGTCGTTGCGCCAGCCCGGCTGGCAGCCACCGCGGCGGCAATTGCAGCGCCAGCAGCAGCGATAACGCAAACCATCGTATTGCCGTGGCCGGTGTGGCATGTGCCGGGAGCAGAAACAGCGCACCCAGGCCACCCAGATATTCGAGCCCGCCGCACAGCAGATGCATTACCTGTCTTGGCCGGCGGCGATTGTCCAGCGGCCAGACAACGGCACCCAGATAGCCGGCTGCCAGTGCGGTGGCCAGCAAGCGGTGTGCAGAAAATGAAGCGGCGTGCCATGCCAGCCAGGTGCAACCCAGCCCGACCGGCAGGAAAATGCCGTAGTTGGCGCACCGCGCATTTGGTGCGCCTGCGGCGCCGAGTTCACTGAGCGTCTGGCGCAACGCCGAATAGCCGGGGCCGATGCGGCCCAGCCATGTCGTGCCCAGCGCCAGATACAGCGCGCAACCGGCAGCGATCCATGTACTCGACATTCCCGCTCCGGCGTACTGTGGGTCAGGCGAACCAGTTGAGCAGACCGTCCAGACCGACGTAGGTCAATGCGTAAGCCGCTTGCTGACGCACAATCGGCTTGGCGTGATAAGCGATGCCGACGCCGGCTTCGCCGAGCATTTTCAGATCGTTGGCGCCGTCGCCCAGCGCAATCACCTGATCCGGTCGCAGGCCGAGTTCAGTGCGCAGCTTGATCAGCCAGTCCTGCTTGGCCTGTGCGTCGAGAATGCTGCTGGCGACCTTGCCGGTAAGTTTGCCGTCGACGATTTCCAGCAGGTTGGCGTGTGCCTGGGTCAGGCTCAGCCGTGCCTGCAGCCGTTCAGTAAAGAAAGTGAAACCGCCCGATACCAGCAGGCTTTTCAGCCCGGCCGCGTGTGCGGTCTGCAACATGCGTTCTGCACCCGGATTGAGCTGCAGCCGTTCCTCATACACCCGGCCCAGCGCCGATTGATCCAGCCCCGCCAGCAGCGCCACACGCTCGCGCAGGCTCTGGGCAAAATCCAGCTCGCCGCGCATCGAACGTTCGGTGATTTCCGCGACTTTATGCTTGATGCCGAGCATATCGGCGATCTCATCGATACATTCGATATTGATCAGCGTCGAATCCATATCCATCACTACCAGACCAAAATCCGACAGCTGCTTCGCCGGGTCGATGTAGGCGTAGTCGATGTTCTGTTCATCGCAATAGGCGCCAACGGCATCCTTGCTCACAGCATGGCTATTCGGCAGGCGGAAAGCCGGGTAGGGGCTGGATTCAATGGCCTCGACGGTACTGCTGCCGGCCAGTTGCGCGATGTGTTGCGCCTGATCCTGGGTGAGGGAATAGGACTGGATGACGAGTTTCATAAGAATTTTCTACAGGTTGACTACTGAGTTCAAATATTACACAAAGGCTTTGCTCCTCCCTCTTCAAGGGGGAGGTTGGGAGGGGGATGGGGCAATTGCATTGTATTTGACCCCATCCCCCTGACCCTTCCCTTGAAGGGGGTACTACCGCGAAAATAGGGCCGTAGGTCGGACTTCAGTCCGACGCGGTGCTTAACGTAGGCAATCGCGTCGGACTGAAGTCCGACCTTGTATTATTCTTTCTGACCGAGTCGCTCTCAG
>ERZ724526.1484-NODE-1484-length-12096-cov-3.787559_pt1 | contig 12096 bp, 13 predicted proteins | sample MGYA00376059_ERZ724526 | MGnify/ENA primary metagenome ERZ724526 (study PRJEB28724, sample SAMN07190883) | activated sludge metagenome | isolation source: activated sludge of sewage treatment plant in Hong Hong | place: Hong Kong | collected 2016-03-17 ... | reverse complement strand
CATGAACTGGCATATTGATCCAATGACGAAATCCAGCATAAGAACGAATTTGAACTTTTCTATTTAAAACAGCTTCCAAATATTCGCGCAAATCAACTTGCACCAATAAAGCTTCTGAACGACGAAAATCTTGAACTACTCACTCCAACCGAAATAAAATTCTTCCACTTTCTTTTAAACCAGTTTTCACATTACAACCCAACAAAGCACAAAAACGTTTAGCTGTAACTGAACCCAATCCCAAAATCTTTTGAAGACGTGAGTAGACTGATTTATCACCTACAAACACACGAGAAAATAATACTACCATATAAATTTTGAATAAACCTATTCTATAATGCCTAGAAATTATACCCAAACACTTCGAACTACAATAGGCATAAATCCGTGGTTAATACCGCACAATTCGCTACATTGTCCATAAAATACACCTGCTCGAGAGATAAACAAGTTAACTTGGTTCAATCGACCTGGGCAAGCATCCATTTTTACACCCAATGAAGGTACTGCCCAGCTGTGTAATACATCAGCAGCAGTGATCAATAATCGAACGTGAGTTTTAACTGGCAAAATAACTTCACGATCTACTTCCAACAAACGAAATAATTTTGGAGCTACCATTTCTCCACTCAACAATTTATCACTGTGTGGTGTAGTTCCATCTGGTACAAATCCGTTATCCAAATCATCTGTAGCAATCATATAAGAATCGAAACAAGATTCAAAATCATCATATTCCAAACCTCGATCAAATTCATAAGACCAATACCATTGGTGTCCAATAACTTTCAAGAACACTTGAGGAACAACAACATCTTCTAAGCTATAAATCAAAGTAAATGTTGGTAATGAAATTGAAACCAAAATTAAACTTGGCAACAATGTCCAGAAAAATTCCAAGTTAGTGTGGTGAATTACTGGATATCCAGAAAAATATTTATATTGCAAAGATGTTAATTTTACACGAGAAGCATCGAAAAATGCCATTACGTTATATCCATATACAATCCGTCCAAATACCCAAGACACAGTAAAGAAAATAACTACGATAAAGAAAAACAAATCGTGGTGCAAGTTAACAATCCCTTCCATAATAGGAGAAGCTGGTTCTTGAAACCATACTTGCCATCGTACAGGTACATCCATCAAAAATGTACATACATTAGATAATGTCATACAAAACTGTTAATTACTTTCAAGATTAAAAAGCAAACAACAACAAAAATGCCATCATTAAACCAAACAAAGCAATCGCTTCTGACAAAGCAAATCCCAAAATTGCATATGAAAACAATGTTTTAGTTAATGAAGGATTTCGAGATACACCAATAATTAAACATCCAAATACAATACCAATACCCGTCCCTGTACCAGCCAACGAAATAGTTGATAATCCTGCTCCAATTAATTTAGCTGCAACTGTTAACATTTAAACTCTTTATTTTATTTGAAATATACAAAATTAACGATTTCCTGATACTTGTACAGGAATTTTAAACACATCAAAATTAAATTACAAAAACATGCTTTTTAGCACTGAAAACATACATTTTAGGTAAAAAAGTGCCATAAAAGTTCTGTACAGGCATCTTCAAAACACTAAATTTTCACCATAAATTCATTTAAACCTGATGCAAATTCATGAATTTTAATTGTTTTCAAGGATTTGAATTATTTTAAATTCATGAAACAAAAACGTCCACCAGGACTTGAACCTGGATGTATGATGTAGAAGATCATTATCTTACCAATTAGATGATGGACGTACTAAAAATATGCTACTTACAAGAACATAAAAATTTATGGATTATAAAGGACCACCCCACCAGTACAACAAACAGAACAATCCCAACCATACAATATCAACAAAATGCCAATACCAAATAGCAGCTTCGAAACCGATATGATGTCGAGCAGTAAAATGTCGAGAAACATATCGATAGAAACAAACTGTCAAAAAGATAACCCCTACCAAAACGTGAAATCCGTGGAAACCTGTCAACATAAAGAACAAACTTCCATAAATACTGTCTGACAATGTAAATGGAGCTGTAACATATTCTTTAAATTGCAATGACAAAAACCAGAATCCCAAAGCTAAAGTAACGATAAATCCTTGAACAACCCAGTTGAAATTGCTGCTGTATGAAGATAATTTAACAGCCAAATTGTGTAATGCCAATGGATTGCTTACTACACCCAAATTAACCAATGCCAAGAAAACACGGCTCAAAATGTTATACAATCCCAAATCAAACACAACTTCATCTTCAGCAAAGTTAGTTACTCCGCTAACCAAGCTATAATGCGCCCATGTGATACTTGCACCAGAAGACAACAAAATCAAAGTATTTAAAAATGGCAATCCCCATGGTGACATAGCATCGATAAATGGTGGAGGCCAAACACCACCAATTGTAATAGCTGGACTTAAACTAGAATGGAAAAAAGCCCAGAAGAAACCAAAAAAGAACATAATTTCAGAAACAATAAACAAAATCATACCATAACGCAACCCCGCTTGAACAGCAACTGTATGTCGCCCTTCAAAAGTAGCTTCTCGGATAACTTCATACCACCATCCTGATAATACCAAGATCATTGATAATAATGCTACCAACAAGAATACACCTCCACCTACATAAAAGTGCATATAAGAAACAGCTGATACCATTAATACAAAACTGTAACATCCAACTAAAAATGGAAAGTTACTTGCATTTACCAAGTGATAAGGATGTCCGTGAACATTGAATCCTTTATAGATAATACTATATTGTGGATTAAAAAAAGTTGTCATATAAATTCTTGAGTTTATTCGAATAATGCATTTTAAATATTATTGAGTTTTTCCAGGTTTAGTACGACTTAAATGATGTGTCAATCGTAAACCATGTCCTGTGTAAACTTCACTTGGATGAAACAAAAAAATTTCTCGAGTCATCCGAGATAAATAATCAATATTATTTGAAAAAAAATAAATTTTTCTTCCTTTTTTGGTTACTCACACAGTAACATTCATTGGCAACCAGAATGTAATAGCATGAGTAAACCCAATTTTAAATACTACACAACGACGATGTGGAAAATATTGAATTTTATATCCTCGACCTACAACACGCAAACGTCTTCGATAAACACGTTTCACACCCATTAACAACCATAATAAGAATGAAATATAAAATTTACGTAAAGAGTATACAGTTACAGAAGAATCTTTATAATATCGCAATTCTGCAAACGTTGTATTTGAAATTAAAACAAAGTGATAAGGAATATCTACTTGAAATGCAGCTAATCGATCGAAAATAATTAATCTTGTAAATCCTTTATTTTCAAAACGATAATCAACCATCCAAGATCCAGTTTGTGGTAAAACTACCAACGATTTTTGAGCTGGAACTCGAACTTTATCCAACAAAGAACGCCAAACTTTTACCATTTCTCTCTTAATAAATTACACAAATCAATAAACCGCCAACATTCCGACGCAAAGCTTCTGAACTAGTCAAAAACCCATACTTCGTACTCAACAAAACTGTTGCTGATGGTACTCTTTGTTTTAATTTTCTTAATCGATATAAAGATAAAAATACACGAAATCCTGGAGTCGACCCCATTACTACACCAACAAATCCAGAATTTGGTAATAATCCAATACGTAATACTTTTTGCGAATCATATTCAAATACTTCACAAGTTGAAACAAAACCTTCTTCAATTAACTTTAACACAAATTTTCGAGTAATATCTGAATAACCAACGTCTAAAAAATAAGCTTTAGCAACATAAGCTGCTTTGATCTTTGAAATTAATGTAGAAATTGTAACTAACATAACTTAAGAGAATAATAACAACTACCAGCTTGCTTTGCGAACACCGTGCAAAGATCCTAAAGCCATCAATTCTCTTAATACAATTCAAGATAACGCAAACCTAACTTCAACCCCATGCGACCGTTCAGAGATCATACATCGATTAATAATTGCTTTTTCAGCAGTTCGTTTATGCAAACTATTAATTCTCATTAAACGATAATTAATTGGTAATTCTAATGTACGTAATAAACTACGTAAGAATACTCTCATTCTATAACTTTTAATAACTAATAAACGTTTTCTCAAGTCTTTAGCTTCCCATTTACCTAATTTTGTCTTTCGATTCACACCAGCTGTAAATAATGGAACAAACTTATTAAACTGTGTACTAACCGATGTTGCTTTTGAAGACACTAAATTCGTTTTAGAATTTCTTTTCCCCAATTGACCAACTGAATTACGTTTCACTTTCGATACAATATATTTCATAATATAAATTTTAAATAAACCTAAATATATTACTAATAAACACCTAAAACAGATCCAACTTAGGCATTTATACTTCATTTTAAATTATGGAATTAGAGGGAATTGAACCTCCGCTAATGGTTTCACAAACCAACGTTCTACCACTAAACTATAATTCCGAATATAAATCTTTTCTGAAGTCAAAATCTTTTCGTTTACCAGATAATTCTAAGAAACGAAATGATAATGCATCTTGATTATTAAATAAGATAAATTTACGCATGAAATAAGCTGGATACCAACCAAACAAAAAATCAACTTGTTCAAACATATAAAAATTCAACCAAGTAAATTGTTTTGCATTAGCTGAAACAATAATATTTCGATTATAGTCCAACTCCGATAATTGCGATAAGTATTTTCCCATAAAAAAACTAAAAATATTAAACCAATTTGATGAATTTAACTTCGTTACATGCAAATGGAAACGTCCATAATGTTTATTGATTACCAATTTAGGAAAGTTACTTGTACGCAACATCAAATACCAGAAAAAAGATAATACCAACAAACGTTTAGTTTTAGTTGGTTTTTTAGCAATAAACTTTTGAACTAAAGCACCATCAGTTTTATTTAAAAGTTTAGAATATGCTTTTTTTTCATTTACAATTTGATTTTGAAAGAAATTAACATAATATTCTTGATATAGAGTACCAAACATATTAATTACATTTTAAAACCACCACACTGTCCATACGTTACTTACAGGTCCATAAGCAGATAACCACAACATACTAACAACTAACTCTTCTAAAATATCTTGCCACAAATCAAGACCTACACCAAATAAAGTTAATACTAAAGCAATGAACACAAAAATACTAACTGGTGAATAATTTGTATAGAAGGCGATTTTCTTACCACTTTCAAACCACATTACACGAACAACTCCAAGATAATAATATGCACTGATCATACTACCTAAGATAATTAAGAAGACAATTGCCCACAATTCTTTAGCAACATAATATGACAATAACGTTGCTTTAGCCCAAAATCCTACAAATGGTGGTAAACCCACGAATGAAAAGAAGATACAAGCCAACCCACTTGCTAATAAGATACTACGTTCTCGCAATCCCAAGAAATCTGAAATATATTCAAAACTTCGAGAGAAACCAAATTTCCACATAAACAATACATGGAACATCGCGATATTCATCAAAGAATACATAAAGAAATAGAAGAACAATACAAACATTGTATGCAAATGATACCATTGTACAAACACCAAGAACATTAAACCCATGTGCACAACAGAACTATAAGCCAACAATCGTTTGATTTTTACTTGTGTTAAACCTGAAGCAACACCCAATGCAATTGAGAAAAAACTAGACCAGAAAATAATTGGTCGAAAGAATACTAAACTTCCTCGAAATACTTGAGTAAACAAGATAATAAATGTAGCCAAATATGCTGCTTTAGACAACAACACAAAGAAATACATTGTATACAAAGGACCACCTTCGTAAACATCCAATGCCCATGAATGGAATGGAACTAATGTAAATTTAAACAAAAACATAACTAAAACACAAGCTAATCCACCCAATAAAACAGTTACGCCAGAAGTAGATAATAACAATGGAAACAATAAACTTAACACACTAAAATCTAATGTACCACAAACTAAATAAATACGAGCAATACCAAACAACAATAACAATGAAGCTAAAGCTGCCAAAATGAAATATTTCAAAGCGGCTTCCAATGACAATGACAAATCTTTAAACCGACTAGCTAATAAAATATACATCATTAAGTTTTGCATTTCAACTCCAATAAAGAAAGTTAAAAAATTAGAAGCAAATAACATAACGAACAATCCTAAAACACCAACAGCCAAAATAACAACCAATTCAAATTGATAGCTTTTTTCCATGATTCCATAAAATTCCAACCAATATAACAAAACTACCAACAATCCCAAAATAAACCATTCAATTTCGAAGATAAAGCTACTTGCAAATCCCAAACCATATCCACTTACAAATGAAAAATAACATCCAAAGAAGACAAAATAAAAAAATAACAAGAAGAAAGCCAAATTACGAAACAACCGAATCCAAACAATCCAAAAATTAACTGCTTTATAAGCATTAATAGTACTATAAATAGTACCTACAGTAAAGAAAGTTAAAGTAAACAAAGTAAAGAATAATTCCACCAAATGGAATTGAAAATAAAATAAAAAAGAAGATGCAAACATTGTAATATTACCGCGTCGGGGAATTGAACCCCGATTCTTGCCGTGAAAGAGCACCGTCCTGGCCTTTTAGACGAACACGGCTAATCTTATTTATAAGACTATAAATAAAAGTCTACGAGGAGACTTGAACTCCTAAGAACCGATTTTTGAGATCGATATGTCTACCAATTCCATCACATAGACAGTTTAAACTAAAATAAATAACAAACTAAAACACAGACCAAGCTCGATTGAAATCGTAAACTCGGAATTCTTGCGCCAATTCAACAGGTTCTTGAACAATTCGTCGTAAAACACCATCATATCGTAATTCATAATAACCTGTCAAAGGAAAAGATTTTCGCAATGGATGTCCTTGAAATCCATAATCAGACAACATACGACGTAAATCATTATTACCAATAAACATAACACCAAACATATCCCAAATTTCTCGTTCATACCATTCTACGCCACTAAACAATGTTGATAATGATGGCACTGATTCATTATCATCAACTCGAATTTTAACTCGTAACCGTGACATATAAGTAACACTAACTAAATTATATACCAACATAAATCGCCCCCGTTCCATAAAAAAGTCAACAGCAGTTGCGTCAGTAATTAATTTAAATTGCGCATGTGTATGAAATACTAAAAAATACATTAACAACCCCAATTTCGAAACAGTTGTCAAGATCACACCATCAGTATGTGTATTTTTTGTACTAGCAACACATCCTGGCAATACTTTTTGAACATATTCTAAAAAATTTTTTTGCATTTTAAACTTATAGCGGAAATGGGAATCGAACCCATATCTTTAGATTATGAAACTAACATACACGCCACTATACTATTCCGCCTCAAAACAATAACTTATTAAATATTATTTAACTGATACTGAAGCAACAAAAGATTTACGATGTTGTCGCAACATACTTTGTTCCCGAGAAGTTCGTGGACCTGCAATAGTCAACAAAATAACTCCAACCATCACCATCAATAAGATAATACCAGCATAAGCTACCAAAATCCAATAATCAACATATAAACTGAAACTTAAACGTTCAACATCAGTCCACAATGAAGGCAAATTAAAACTTACATCGAAAAAGTGCAATACATCCAAATCATTGAATAATACAGCAACAAAAACAACAAAAGCCAAAAAGATTTCAGCCAATCCAACAAAACCACCCAATGAACGAACTACCAAATGAGAACGTAAAACAGAATGCAACAAACTAACATTTAAAGTCATCACAACAAACAAAAACAAAATTGCAATTGCACCAACATAAACCATCAACAAAATGATCGCAACGAATTCTGCATCTAATAAGATTAAAAATAACATTCCTCCTAAATATACCAAAATTAAGAAGAAAACAGCATAAACCAAATTTCTTGCTGTTACAACTACATACGTACAACTTAACATCAATACAGCAATTAAACTTTGAACAATTAACATATTAAATTTTTATTTATCTTATTTCTAGTGACCTACGTTAAACAAGTCATTGAAATAAATACAAATCAATACAACAAATACATAAGCTTGCAATACAGCAATACCCACTTCCAAGATAGTTACCAAAAATACAATAATAATTGGAAAGATAGCGATAAAGATCCAAATAGAAGCTTTTGTTGCCAATGTCCATCCAAACCCAGCCAAAATTTTCAACAAAGTATGTCCAGACATCATGTTCGCAAACAACCGAATTGCCAAACTAAATACCCGAGCAATGTAAGAAACAAATTCTACAATTACCAACAAAGGTACAATCAACAATGGAGCTCCTGAAGGTAAAAACAAGCCCAAGAATCGTAATTTGTGAATAATCAAACCACGAACAATAATACCAATAAACAAGAAAGATGCCAAAGCAAAAGTTACAATCAAATGGCTAGTAACTGTAAAAGAGAACGGTAACATACCACTCAAATTCAAACCAACCAACAAAAAGAATACAGTTGCAATCAATGGGAAATATACTTGTGCCATTACACTAGCATTTGCATAAACTAATCCCAAAACAAAATCATAAATCAATTGGAAAATAATTGTCCACGCTGTTGGGATAACAAAGTATTGAGTACCCAACATTAAACTACATACAACTACGATAAATAAAACAAAAACCAAGAAAACCATTGAGTTCGTAACTAACGAACTTCCAGAAATCAAGTACAAGATATCGAATTGTTCTAAAGCAGCAAAAATATTAAAAGTTAAAAAAGAAGTAAACATGAGAAAATGCCCAAAGAAGGAATCGAACCATCACATCTGGCTTTTCAGACCAAAACTCTGCCACTAAGCTATATGGGCAAACCTACTATTGAATAAACACGAACGGCTAGAATCGAACTAACTTCAACAGCTTTGGAGACCGCTATGTAACCAATACACCACATTCGTATAATAGAAAATAAAACGATAAAAGGCCGATAGTGGAATCGAACCACTCTCTGATGTGTGTAAAACATCTATTCTACCAATAAACTAATCGACCAGAACAATAAGAAATAAATAAAAGCTCACAAGAGGAATTGAACCCCTATTCCTGACTTTGCAGATCAAAATTCTACCGTTGAATTATATGAGCACTGAATAATTTAATTTAAAGTCTAGAGTGAGACTTGAACTCACAAGACTTTGGTTCTTAGCCAAATGTATCTACCAATTCTACCATCTAGACACACGTATTTCCCTTTACAATTGAGATGCACGATAACATCGTAGTATTTACAATAATTTTGACATATTTCGAAAAAATATACAAATTTATCGATTTCCTGATACTTGTACAGGAATTTTAGACAGATCAAAATTAAATTTCTAAAACCGAAAACATGCATTTTAAGTAAAAAAATGACATAAAAGTTCTGTACGGGCATCTTCAAAACACTAAATTTTCAATGATTTCAAACAAATAAAACTTTACAAAACTCCAATAAAATTTAAAAAATGAAAGTCTACGAGGAGACTTGAACTCCTAAAACACGCCTTTTAAGGGCGTTATGTCTACCAATTCCATCACGTAGACAAACTATAAATAAAACATATAAACAACAATCTAAAAATTGTTAAATAATTTAAAGAATAGATATTATCCTGGGCCAGGTTCCCCTAGCCCAACCTTGTTATGACTTCAGTGCAATCACTTAAGAGTGTACGTATGAGTCCCAACAGAAGATTTTCATCTCCAATCAGCTCATCTTAAATCTACCAAGCTTTCGCACCGTGACAGGCGGTGTGTACAAAATCTAGGTCCAAATTCACCGTAACGTACTAATTCACGATTACTTGTGATTTCTCTTTCATCCTCTCGAGTTGCAGAGAAAAGAATCCATACACGGAAATTTTTCATAAATTCAATCCAACTTACATTTTCATAATTTACTGTAATTTCCATTGTAGCACATGAGAAGCCCCTTTCCATTGGAGTCATGCCGACTTGACGTCATCCACACCTTCCTCCAGCAGGAACTATAATATGGCCCACTGGCTGTAATTTTTCTTGAATCAATTGATATATAAACATAAACAACCTCCAAAACAAAAATCTATGGGTTGCGTCCGTTGCAAGTGAAAACCCGACATCTCACGACACGGACTAACAGACAGCCATGCAACGACTGTTCTAATATCTACACTTTCAACGAAAGATCAATAAAGCATATTCTATAACCTGTAATTGCTTACAAGATATAAAATAAGAATACTGAAAATTCAAAATAAAAGCTCCATTAAAAAGTCAAGAAGGGTAAGATTTTACGTGGATTATCAGTTTAAACCACATGCTCCACCACTTTGTTAGATTCCCGTCAATTCCTTTAAGTTTCAACACTGTACGTAGTACTCTCCAAGCGGTATATTTACGCGTTTGCTGCCCCACTAAATAAACTAGATCTAACAGGGAATATACATCGTTTACTGCCTATAGACTACAGGGGTATCGAATCCCTATCGCTACCTACGCTTTCGTACAATTGATGTCAGTTTTGTAGTAGAAAGTTGTCTACACCTTTGGCATTCCATCTAATGTGACACTGGATTTCACCCCTCCACTAGACATTCCACAAACTCCTATAAAACTCAAGTTTCATGATAATAAACATCACTGCCAACTTAATCCTTGGAATTTCGATGAAAAATTCCATGAAACCATCTATGCACCCTATACGCCTAATCACTATGAATAACACTCGCCCTGATCGTATTACCGCGGCTGCTGGCACGAGACTTGGCAAGGGCTTTTCTTAATAGTCGTATTTACTTGACATATTAAGACTTATGGTTTACAGGCAAAAATCCTTCATTTCCCATAACAAGATATGACTGGGTCAGACTGACGTCCATTGCCCAAGATTCCCCACTGCTGCCTTCAAAGGAAGGATGGTACCGTTTTCAGTCCCATTGCGTCCGTAGAGTCTTTCAAAACGGATAAAGATTATATTCTGGTGTAAGCCATTACCTTACACAAACAATCTTACCACGGGCCAAACTTCTGCGAATTATAAATAAATTCTATCTTTTCATCCATTATAGACTATCTGGTATTTTAAACCGCCCAGTCAGAAAGGTATGTTCCCGTGTCTTACTCGCCCGTTCGCTACTAACTCATAAAATTCGTCAAACTCGCATGTGTAAAGTCCATCTACAGCGTTCACTCAGCGGCAGGATCAACCGCTTACCTTAATTTGCATAGAACTCTAACCAATTTTATCTCATTAGTTTAAAACAGAAAATTTAAACAATTAAAGATTTATAAAAAAAATTAAAACAAAAAAATAGATCTAGGCGATAAGTGGAATTGAACCACGGACCTTTGCCTTATCAAAGCAACGCTCTACCGCTGAGCTATATCGCCAATAAAAACTCCCTGAAGATGAATCGAACATCTAACTCTCAGTTAACAGCTGAGCATTTTACCATTGAACTACCAGGGATAAATATAAACTTCTAGATGACCAAAGCAAATAATGCGAATCGAACGCACATCAACTGCTTGGAAGGCAGCTATTCTACCGTTGAACTATATTTGCAGAAAGTAAAATAAACCTTCAATATAACAAAATTGGATTTCTTTCTCAATATATCCAATAATTTATAACAACTCCAAATTGCATCTAAGAGCAAAAGTTGCCACATAAATTCTATTGACGATTTCAAATATTACTTAATTAGACAAAGTTTCTACAACTTTATCATTTGGCGTTTCACCGACAGATAACATCAAAGGATCTGTTCCATGAAAGATAAATACACGTAAACCATAAGCACCCAATACATTAAAGAAAGAAGCGGCTGCATAATCTACTTGTACATCTAAAGTATTAACAGGTAACTTACCATATTTCAACACACGTTGAGTAGCACGGTCTTGACCATCAATTGTACCAGACAAAACCACTTTAACCCCACGAATATATTTAGCATGAGACCAGAAATACAAAACTAAACTATGAACACATGAAAAAATATAGCTTTGACGACGTTCCAAAGCAAATACACGCGATAACGCTTCAACCAACATACTAGCA
>ERZ724526.1482-NODE-1482-length-12111-cov-5.967319_pt1 | contig 12111 bp, 11 predicted proteins | sample MGYA00376059_ERZ724526 | MGnify/ENA primary metagenome ERZ724526 (study PRJEB28724, sample SAMN07190883) | activated sludge metagenome | isolation source: activated sludge of sewage treatment plant in Hong Hong | place: Hong Kong | collected 2016-03-17 ... | reverse complement strand
TGTTTGAGCCCGACGAAGGAGGGCGAGTTTGGTTTTGCGCCGCCGCAGACCGAAATAAAATCGCTGGATTTGCATACAGCCTTGATTTTTTGGTTCTTTTTCATCAAGGAAAAAGAACAGGATGATTCACCTGTACGGATGTTCCATAAAACGTGGAACGGATACGTTCGAACATATTATTTCACAAACTAAACTGGTTCACCAGTAGAGGTGGATTGGAATGACCCGCAAAAATCAACATTTTAGGATAGAATAATCAACCGCATATGAAAAACCGTTGGTACGAATACCTTAAACCACCTCCTTTGGGCGGAATCCTGATCAAGCCGAACGAAAAAGTTCGACGGCGCTCCTTCAGGGTCAAAATGCTGTACGCCTTTATCTATCCTTTCAGTTCGGGCATCGTGATCTATGCCGGCCTGATGACTTTTTCGGTGGTGGTAACCAATGTAACCGGCCTGCTGCCCCAGATTGCACACGACCTGTACTCCGGTAAGATCAACACCGCAGGATCTATTTTTTTGTGGCTGTTCGCATTCTTTCTCGGCGGCTTCTTTGCCGGGTGGTGCGTGGAGCGCGAAAAACTGTTGAAGTGGCGCTATCTCCACCTGGTACCGCTGGCTGTCGTGGCGGGGCTCTTCATGTTCGTTGGCGCTGCTGCCGACAATTCCGGGGCGCTGCACCCCGTGGCTTTTCCCGGGATGATGTTGTTTGCCATCGGCATCCAGAACGCAATGGTAAGCCTCACGACCTCCTCCCTGATCAAGGCCAGCCAGATGACGGGTGTGGTCAACGAACTCGGGGTGGATATTGCCGAAATATTTCATTCCGAAGGCGAAAAACGCCGCCTTATCCAACGGGAAGCACTGTTGCGATTCATCGTCATGATCAGCTTCGTATTCGGGGCCATGCTGAGCGTCGGTGTGTTTCCCCACCTGCACACAAAAATATTTTTTATCCCCGCCGGAATCATTATTGCCGTGATGGTGTACGACATTTGGCGCTTTAAGGAGGCAGATGCGTACACTTCATGATATTAAAACACAAAAAGTTTTGTTTTAAAAAAACAATTTCTATTACTTTTGCCGGCAGCAATAATATTTGTTCACCTCAATCCCTGCCCATGGATACGCCATTTCTAGGCCTGCGCACCTGTATCTACCGCGTCGACGATCTCGACCGGGCGGTAGAATGGTATTCGGAAGTGCTTGGCTTCGGCCCCTATTTTAACGAACCTTTCTACGTGGGCTTCAATGTCGGCGGCTTTGAACTCGGCTTGCTGCCCGACGATGCCCCGGCTGCCGGCAAGACCGCAAGCGTGGAAACCTACTGGGGAGTCGACGACGCAGCGGCCATCTACGAACGGCTGCTGGCACAGGGCGCAACGGCTCTTTCAAAACCCGCCGATGTCGGCGAAGGTATCATCGTGGCCACGGTAAAAGACCCCTGGGGCAATGTGATCGGCATTATCAAAAACCCTCATTTTAAGCCTGAATGACCCCGCACCATGCTGTCCATTGAACAAACGATACCGCTTGTCCGTATCTTCGACGAGCATAAAGCCAGGGAGTACTACTGTGACTGGCTGGGGTTTAACGTGGACTGGGAACACCGCTTCGAGGAGGGCACGCCGTTGTATATGCAAATTTCGCTCGGCGGGCTGACGCTCCACCTGAGCGAACACTATGGCGACTGTACACCGGGGGGCAAAGTGTTCGTACGTTGCAGGGGATTGCGTGAATGGCACAAAAGCCTGGCCGCAAAAAAATACAAATATTACAGGCCTTCCATCGAGGATGGCGTTTGGGAGGGAATCGGCATGAGCCTGATCGATCCCTTCGGAAACAAGTTACTGTTTAGTGAAATCGACAATTGAAAAGTATGCCGGAACCCCGTTCCGGCTTTAAATACCCGCCGGAATCCCGTTCCGGCATACGATTATGGCAAAGCAAAAACGCGACAACTCTACACCTCCCACCACTTCTCATAACGGAGAAGATACCATCGTCACGCTCTCGGGGATGTACCAGAACTATTTTCTGGATTATGCCTCCTATGTTATCCTCGAGCGCGCGGTACCTGCGCTGGAAGACGGGCTCAAGCCCGTTCAGCGCCGCATCCTGCACGCCATGTTCGAACAGCACGACGGCCGTTACCACAAGGTCGCCAACCTGATCGGACAAACGATGCAATTCCACCCGCACGGCGACGCAGCCATCGGCGACGCGCTGGTGAACATGGGTCAGAAGGACCTGCTCATCGATTGCCAGGGCAACTGGGGTGATTTCCGGACCGGCGACTCTGCCGCCGCACCGCGTTATATAGAGGCGCGCCTGACCAAATTCGCGCTCGACGTGGCGTTCAACCCCGATACCACGGTATGGCAGATGAGCTACGACGGCCGCAAACGGGAGCCTGTCAACCTGCCCATGAAATTTCCGCTCGTACTCGCCCAGGGCGCAGAGGGCATAGCGGTGGGCCTGAGTACCAAGATTATGCCGCACAACTTTATAGAGATCATCAAAAGTTGTATTGTGGTGCTGAAAGGCAAAAAAGCAGACCTGGTCCCCGACTTTCCAACAGGCGGTCTCGTCGACGCGGCCAACTACAACGGCGGCGCGCGCGGCGGCAAACTGCGCGTGCGTGCACGCATTAGGGAACTGGATAAAAAAACGCTACAGATCACGGAAATACCCTTCGGGGTGACCACCGGCGACCTGATCGACTCCATCCTGAAAGCCAACGAAAAAGGCCAGATCAAGATCAAAAAAGTGACGGACAAGGTAGCAGCCGATATCGATATTGAAATCGAACTGCAAAACGGCGTGAGCCCCGATGTCACCATCGATGCACTCTACGCCTTCACGGCCTGCGAGGTCAGCATCAGCCCCAACTGTTGCGTCATTGTCGACAACAAGCCCCTGTTCACCGATGTGAACGAATTGCTCCGCCTGTCCACCGAACGCACCAAAGACCTGCTCCGGCAGGAACTGGAAATCCTGCAGCACGACCTCGAAGAAAAACTGCATTTCGCTTCACTCGAGAAAATATTCATCGAAAACCGAATTTACCGCGATATTGAGGAATGCGAAACCTGGGAGGCCGTGCTGGAGGCCATCGACAAGGGACTGCGGAAATACGTCGTGACACCGGATATGAAGCCGGCCGCCACCGACAAACGCCTCCGGCTTCTACGCGAGATCACGCACGACGACCTGGTCCGGTTGACTGAAATACGGATCAAGCGCATCTCCAAGTTTAACTCCTTCAAGGCCGACGAGGAAATCGCCAAACTCAGCGAAGAACTTCTGCAGGCCAAATACCACCTGGAGCACCTGACGGAATACACTATCGCCTATTTTGAAAACCTACTGGCCAAACACGGCAAAGGCCGTGAACGGCGTACCGAGATCGTTCAATTCGATACCATACAGGCCTCGGCAGTGGTAGCCAACAACGCCAAACTGTATGTAAACCTCAGCGAAGGCTTTATCGGGATGGGCCTGAAAAAAGACGAGTTTGTGCAGGACTGCTCCGATATCGACGATATCATTGTCTTTCGCCGCGACGGGGTGATGAAAGTGGTAAAAGTTGACGAAAAGGTTTTTGTCGGCAAGGATATTATCCACGTCGCCGTGTGGAAGAAGAACGACGAGCGGACGACCTACAACATGGCATATGTCGACGCCAAATCAGGGCGCACCTATGTAAAACGTTTTAATGTAACCGCCATCACCCGCGACAAGGAATACCAGCTCGGATCGGGCGCCAAAGGCTCCAAAGTGCTGTATTTTACCGCAAATCCCAACGGCGAAAGCGAACTTGTGACCGTCACGCTCAGCCCCGGATGCACGGCCAAGATCAAGGTATTTGATTATGATTTTGCCGAACTGGCTATCAAGGGCCGCGATTCGCAGGGAAATATCCTGACGCGGTACCCGGTAAAACAGATCCGGCAAAAAGAGGTCGGCAAAAGCACCATCGGTGCACAGAAACTCTGGTTCGACGATATCACCGGTCGCCTAAACACGCAGGAGCGCGGTCGCCTGCTGGGCGAATTCGATACAGGCGACAGCCTGCTGGTGTTGTATAACGACGGTTCCTATGAGGTGACGGACACCGATGTGCAGCAACGCTTCGAAATGAAAGAAATCCTGCACCTGTGCAAGTTCACCCCGCAACTGGTGGTCAGCGCCGTCCACTTCGACGGACATAAAGGCTGGACGATGGTCAAACGGTTCCATATCGAAACCAGCAAACTGAAAGAACGCTACGGTTATCTTACCGACCATCCCAAGTCAAAACTGCTTTATGTGTCGGTCCGGGAAAACCCGCGCATCAAATACACCCTCAAAGTAAAAGGCAAACCCATGGCCGGCGAACTCGCACTGGGCGATTTCATGGACGTAAAAGGCTGGAAAGCCATCGGCAACAAACTAAGCGACCAATTACTTGTTGGTGTAAAAGAGTTGGAAGATGCCCCCCCAAAGGGCGTAAAAAAGGAAGAACCGGCTGTAGCGCCGCAACAGGCCAGTTTGTTTGGCGAAGAAACGGGCCCAACCGAACCACCGGCTGAAGAAGGCACACCGACGGATGCCGAAGGAAAAAAGACCTACAAAGCGGGGGATACCATAGAATTTGATTGAGGAAAGGTCATTTAAGGCTCTGGAGGATTTTCTGCCACCCCTCTCCGGATTTTCAGTATTGTGTAATTTTTTTAAACGATTGTTTAAAAACGGCATGGTAGCTAACTACGCTTCGACCATGTGACTTACCTTTGCGGGTGGTAAAGAAAAACTAATCTTCCCGAATCGCAGTATTCGTTTACTCCTCCCCTTTACGCTATTTCAAAAACTTATCCGAAACCAAAACCCTTGCGCAACAATGTTGTCAGGGTAAATGCACATCCAGAACCAACGCCTTCTTACAACCACCGGAAACCTGACACGGCCTGTTTGTAAAGGCGACTATAAAAACAAGTCTTCATCTGATGGCAGCTAAAGAATATCAGCAACATTTCGTTTCCAGTTCGGCTGACTCCACCAGGATGTTTAAAGCCAACTGGATGGAAGCGCTTTCAAAGGTACACTTCTCCGTGCCGCTCATCATCTATGTACCCATTATGGCCTGGTGCCTTTGGCATGCAAAGGGAAGTTTTTTGTCCCTGGCGGGCTTGTTTCTTGGCGGACTATTTATTTGGTCCTTTACGGAATATACGCTGCACCGTTTTGTTTTTCACTGGGTGCCGCCGGGTAGCCTGGGTAAACGCCTGCACTTCATCTGGCACGGCGTTCACCACGACTATCCCAACGACAAGCTCCGCCTGGTAATGCCACCCAGTGTCAGTATTCCGCTGGCCATTATTTTCTTTACCGGATTCAGAGTGCTCATCGGCGAACCGGCAGTATATCCTTTCTTTGCAGGTTTTTTGCTCGGATACCTTTGCTACGACATGATGCATTTTGCCATGCACCACCTCCGCTGGAACCACCCATTCTGGATGCGCATCAAACAACACCACATGCTGCACCACTACCAGCAACACGACCGCGGGTATGGTGTGAGCAACCCGTTATGGGACTATATCTTCAACACTACTTTTAATCTGACTCAAAAAAAGCAGTAAAACACTTCATTTTGAACAATTCGTAAATCAACTGCGCATGAACAACAGACTACTCGAACGCGTACGGAAATATACCGCCCCCAATGAAGTGCGTGCCATGGGCATGTATCCCTATTTCCGGGTCATTGAATCGGAACAGGATACCGAAGTGATCATCGACGGCAAACCCGTCCTGATGTTTGGCTCCAACTCCTACCTCGGCCTGACAAACCACCCCAAGATCAAGGAAGCGGCGATTGAGGCAACGACCCGTTATGGCACGGGCTGTGCCGGCTCGCGTTTTCTCAACGGAACGCTCCGTATCCATATCGAACTGGAAGAAATTCTGGCCGACTACCTGAAACAGGAGGCTGTGCTCCTGTACAGCACCGGTTTCCAGTCCAATCTGGGCGGTATCGCTCCTCTGGCCGGTCGTCACGACACCATACTGATCGATGAGCGCGTACACGCCTCGATCATCGACGCCACCCGCCTGTCTTTCGCCAAAGTGCTGAAATTCAAGCACAACGACATGGAAGATCTGGAAAAACAGATCATGCGGCCGGAAGCGGATTCCCTGAAATATATAATTGTCGACGGCATATTCAGCATGGAAGGCGATATCGCCAAACTGCCCGAGATCGTGCGCGTTGCAGAAAAACACAATGGCGTCGTCGTCGTCGACGATGCCCACGCCATTGGGGTGATCGGAGAAATGGGGATCGGCACAGCCTCTCATTTCGGTTTGCAGGATAAAGTAGACATTCAGACCGGCACATTCAGCAAATCACTTGCTTCGCTCGGCGGGTTTGTTGCAGCCAGCTACGATGTGATCGATTACCTCAAGCACACGTCGCGGGCCCTTATTTTTAGCGCCAGCATGACGCCCGCCTCTGCGGCAAGTGTGATCGCTGCCATCGATATCATTAAAAGCGAGCCCGACCGCATCAACCGCCTCTGGGAAAATACCAACTACGCCCTTGCCCGTTTCCTCGAAATGGGTTTTGAAGTAGGTCCCAGTGAATCGCCCATCATCCCGATCTATGTACGCGACAACCTGAAAACCTTCGCGTTCTCCACCGGATGTTTTGAAGCGGGTGTTTTCATCAACCCCGTTGTTTCACCTGCGGTGCCGAGCGAAGAATCGCTGATTCGTTTCTCGCTCATGGCCACCCATACGATCGAACAAATCGACCGCGCCATCGACCGCATGTACGAGGTTGCCGTGAAACTCGGCATTCTGGGCAATCAGGAGGAAGAAGCTGTGGAGACCGGCCACCTCACACCGGTGCAATAACACGCTTTTGAAAGTCAAATACTTAACCACCTGCGACGCGCATGATCGAGATCATCAAAGTCGGCAATAAGCGCCAACTGCAACAATTCATCGACTTCCCGCATGATCTGTATGCCGGAGATCCCAATTATGTGCCCATGCTCTACATGGAGCAGGAGACATTGCTTAATCCGAAAAAGTCGCCGTTCCTGCAGCATTCACAGGCGGCATATTTTCTGGCAAAAAAAGACGGCAAACTCGCAGGCCGGATCGCCGCGATCCGGAACAACAACCACATCGCTTTTTCAGGCCGTCAGGAAGGCTTTTTCGGCTTTTTTGACGTCGTGGATGATTACGATGTGGCAAAAGCGCTTTTGGATACTGTCGCCGACTGGTTGCGCAGCGAAGGCCTGACCAAGATGACGGGCCCCGCCAATTTTTCAACCAATGAAGTGGTAGGCATGCTGGTGGAAAACTTCGACGAGCCGGCATTCATCATGAACCCCTATAACTTCAAGTATTACAACGATCTGGTTGAAAAATACGGCTTCCGGAAATTCACCGACCTGTTGTGCTATGAGATGCGCGATGAAAACATGACGGAAGAGGTCGTGCAATTTGCGGAAAAACTGGAAGCCCGGCTTGCCGAACGCGGCATCACGATCCGGAATATCGACATGAAGAACTACAAGGCGGAAATTGAGAAGTTCCTGCCGGTGTACAATGTTTCGTGGACCGAAAATACAGGTTTCGTGCCGATGACCGAGGCGGAAATCAGGCAAATCGGCAAGGATTTGAAGCCTATAATCGATCCGGACTATATCCTGTTTGCGGAAAAAGACGGCAAGGTAATCGGCGTTTCGCTCACTATACCCAATGTCAACGAGATACAGATCAAACTCAAGCGCGGACGGCTCTTCCCATTCGGCATCGTCAAATTGTTGCTGGGACTGAAAAAAATTAAAAGCATCCGCATTCTTGCACTCGGTACGCTCAAGGAGTACCGGCGAATGGGAATCGATGTGTGCTTTTATGTACGGATCATCCTGACATCGCGTAGAAAAGGCATTAAACGCGGCGAAGCCTCGTGGATACTGGAACACAACGAGATGATGAACCGCGCGCTGGACCATATTGGCGGAAAAGTATACCGCAGGTACCGGCTTTATGAAAAGGAACTTTGAATGAAACGAATATTAATTACCGGCGCCAGCGGGTTTATCGGTGGTTTTTTGGTGGAAGAGGCGCTGAACCGTGGATGGGAAGTAACGGCTGCCATACGCCCGACCAGTAACCGGAAATGGTTGCAGGACGAGCGCATCCAATTTCTCGAACTGAACTTTGCCGATGAGGCGGATCTGCAGGCGAAATTGAAAGAAGCCGGATCATTCGACTATGTGATCCACAATGCCGGAAGTACGAAAGAGCCCAACCGGGAAGGCTATTTTGAAAGCAATTTTGAGAACACCCGGCGTTTTGTCGATGCCTTGCGCGCCAACAACGGTATAACGGAGAAGTTCCTCTTTGTAAGCAGTCTGGCGGCTGTTGGCCCCACCGGATCAGGACAATGGATCAAACCGGGAAAAACACCGGCTCCGGTTACCTTCTATGGCGAAAGTAAACTGGCAACCGAACAGTATCTCGCTTCCTTGCCCGGCTTTCCCTGGGTAGCCGTCCAGCCGGGCGCCGTTTTCGGTCCCCGGGAAAAAGATATTTTCATTGCCATACAGCTCGCTTACAAAGGCTGGGCTTTTTTGATCGGGACCAAGCCGCAGCAATTGTGCTTCATATACGTTACTGATCTGGCAAGGCTGATGTGCGCTGCGCTTGAATACGGAACAGTGGGGAAAAAATACCTGGCCAGCGATGGAAAAGCATATGCCAATACGGATGTAGGTCTGGCGGTTGAAAAAGTTTCCGGCCGCCCGACCCGGCAAATAAAAGTGCCTTTGTCACTGGTGCGTATCGTGGCGACATGTGCAGAAATGGCCGGCAGGTTAAGCGGTAAAATGCCGCCGCTCAATCGCGAAAAAATAAGCGAACTGGCTGCCGAAAGCTGGTTGTGCGATATGAGTGAAGCTTTTGACGACCTGCGGTTTCAGCCTGCATACGACCTGTTTTCCGGCATGCGGGAAACAGTTCAATGGTACAAAATCAACCGTTGGCTTTAATAAATATACCGTTCAACCACAAAAGGGTTGGCGACACCCGGGTTCAAACACCATTTTTGTAACATTAAATACTTATCCGTTTATGGCTCATCCGCAGGATTTCACGTACGTCGAAGGCACCGAACCGCATCGTATTCGCACACGGGAGATCATAGCCGCACACCCTGAAGTAAAAACCCTGATTGGAAAAAACCCCGCTACGGCATTTATCATTGCAGCATGCGTACTGTTCCAGATCTCCCTGGCATACCTGCTGAAGGATCAGAGCTGGTGGCTCGTGGTAGCGCTCGCATGGCTCGTCGGCGCATTTCCTACTCATACACTGTTTGTCTGCATACATGAAGCAGCCCACAACCTGATTTTTCGCAAGTCGCGCTGGAATATTTTTGCCGGTATCGTGGCCAATCTTCCTTCCCTGCTCCCGTCCGCCATTTCGTTCAAGAATTTTCACATCAAACACCACGCCTTCCAGGGTGTGCATGAACTCGACGCCGACCTGCCTTCGCGCTGGGAAGCCAAACTGATCAATAATTATTTTATCGGAAAAGCCTTGTGGATGCTGCTTTTCCCGGTTTTCCAGGCCGCAAGAACCATCCGCTGTCGCGAAGCGGCGATCATCGACCGCTGGGTCATCCTGAATGTCGTGGTGCAATTTGCCTTCGACATTGCCGTGGTGTATTTCCTCGGGTGGAAAGCATTTGCCTATATGGGGCTCAGTTTTATGTTTTCAGTTGGCCTGCACCCGCTGGGCGCACGCTGGATACAGGAGCACTATCTCGTGCTCGATAAAGAGCAGGAGACGTACAGTTACTACGGTCGCCTCAATCCGATCAACCTGAATGTGGGCTTTCACAACGAGCACCATGACATGCCCTCTATCCCCTGGAACAGGCTGCCGGAATTGAAAAAAATAGCCCCCGAGTTCTACGACCACCTGAAGTACCACGGCTCTTATACCAAACTTTGGCTGACTTTTCTGTTCAGCCAGGAGGTCGGACTCTTTTCCCGCATACTCCGCCGCGAACGGGGCAACGTAAAACTCGACGATAACTCAACACCAGATCTCCAGATACTGAACAAGGCCGGCGACGCAACCCGCCCCGTCGTAACCCATCATTCAACCGTTTAATATTCCCCGAGCACCCTTCTAAATATCACAAATAAAATTTGCAACTATGAACAAACAAATAAAAATACAGCCCGCAACGGGCAAACTCGGCATCCTGACACCGGGCATGGGCGCCGTCGCAACGACGTTTATTGCCGGTGTTATCGCTGCTCGCAAGGGGATAGCCCTGCCCATCGGCTCGCTGACCCAAATGGGCACCATACGCCTCGGCAAACGCACAGAAGACCGCAACCCGCGCATCAAGGATTTTGCTCCTCTGGCCGGACTCGACCAGATCGTTTTCGGCGGCTGGGATGTTTACAGCGACAATGTCTACCAGGCTGCCCTGGAGGCCAAGGTACTCGACCGCACACTGGTGGAGCAGTTGAAAGACGAATTGCAGACGATCAGCCCCATGAAGGCTGTGTTTGATAAAACCTACGTCCGCAACCTCGACGGCAAACATGTGAAAACCGGTGCCACCAAGATGGACCTCGCCGAGCAGCTGATGGAAGACATCCGCCGCTTCAAGGCCGACAATGGCTGCGACCGGCTGGTGATGGTGTGGTGCGCTTCCACTGAGGCCTATTTAGAAGCAAGCGATGTACACCAGTCGCTCGAAGCCTTCGAAGCAGGCCTGCGCAACAACGACGAGCGCATTGCACCCAGCATGATCTACGCTTATGCAGCCCTGCAGTGCGGCGTGCCTTTCGCCAATGGCGCGCCCAACCTGACCTGCGATATCCCGGCTATTGTGGAACTGTCGCACAAAAAGCGTGTGCCTGTGGGCGGCAAAGATTTTAAAACAGGGCAGACACTGATGAAAACCATCGTGGCGCCTGGCCTCCATGCCCGTGCACTGGGTGTACGCGGCTGGTTTTCCAGCAATATCCTCGGCAACCGCGACGGTGCGGTACTCGATGCGCCGGAAAATTTTAAAACCAAGGAAGTCTCCAAAGGAAACGTACTCGACGGCATTTTCAACGCCGAATCGCAGCCCGAACTCTATGGCGATATCTACCACAAGATCCGGATCAACTACTACCCGCCGCACGGCGATAACAAGGAAAGCTGGGACAACATCGATATTTTTGGCTGGCTGGGCTATCCGATGCAGATCAAGATCAACTTCCTCTGCCGCGATTCTATCCTTGCCGCACCGATCGTGCTCGACCTGGCCTTGTTCCTCGATCTCGCACAGCGTTCCGGTATGATGGGCATTCAGGAGTGGCTGTCTTTCTATTTTAAAGCGCCGCAAACGGCGCCCGGTCTGCCGCCGCAGCACGATATATTCAAACAACTGAGTAAACTGGAAAACACCCTTCGCTATATGATGGGTGAAGAGTTGATTACCCACCTGGGTCTCGACTACTACGAAGACCTGGTGAAAGAGTATGAAGAACTTTTACAAACTCATAGCTAACGGCTTTGGCTCAGGCTTGCTACCGCTGGCGCCCGGCACCTGGGGTTCGGCGGTAGCTTGCCTTTTTGTCTGGCCGCTGATGTGGGTAGCGCCACCCGTCGCCTATCTGATCCTGACCGTTTTGATCGTCGTCTTCAGTTGGCTTTGTGTAAAGGCAGTAGATCTTTTTGAACCGGAATGGGGTAAAGACCCCGGAAAGGTCGTCGCTGATGAAATGGTCGGTATGTGGCTGACGTTGGTCGGTTTACCGCTCAACCTGGTCAACATCGGATTGGGATTTGCGTTATTCCGGTTCTTTGACATTGCCAAGCCGATGGGCATTCGCCGAATGGAGGCTATCCCGGGTGGTTGGGGAGTAGTGCTCGACGACGTAATGGCCGGTGTTTATGCGAATATTTTACTCCAGGTGCTGAACCTGTTACTAACACAGTGAGTGACGTTTTTTTAAATGAACCTACCCTTAGAAAAAAGAAAAAAAATCTGGCAGGCCTGATGGGTAAGTATTGTTCGACATCAGCTGTTGCCACG
>ERZ724526.1481-NODE-1481-length-12117-cov-4.854916_pt1 | contig 12117 bp, 6 predicted proteins | sample MGYA00376059_ERZ724526 | MGnify/ENA primary metagenome ERZ724526 (study PRJEB28724, sample SAMN07190883) | activated sludge metagenome | isolation source: activated sludge of sewage treatment plant in Hong Hong | place: Hong Kong | collected 2016-03-17 ... | reverse complement strand
GCGAGCCGCTGGCGATGCCATCGGTTGCTACCTGGTGGTGCGGCGAGCAGGCCGCGCTTGAGTTTACCATCGAGCATCTCGACCAACTGGTGATCAAGGGTTCGTACCCCTCGCAGCGTTTCGATCCGATCTTTGGCAACGAGCTCGCCGGTGGTAGACGCCAGGAAATGATCGATCGCCTGCGCGCCCGCCCGCAAGCCTATGTCGCCCAGGAACTGGTCAACTTTTCGGAAGCCCCGACCTGGAGCACGAAGCATGGGCGGCAACTCGTGCCACGCGGCGTCGGCCTGCGTGTTTTCGTTGCCGCCACTCCGACAGGTCACGTGGTGATGCCGGGCGGCTTGACGCGCGTCTCGGCAGCTTCGAATGCGCGAGTGATCTCGATGCAGCGTGGTGGCTCGAGCAAGGACACCTGGGTGCTCACTACCGACGCGGCGGTCAATACCTTCAGCCTGCTCAAACCGTCGGTCGGGAAGGCCGATCTCGTCCGCGGCGGTCGCAATCTGTCGTCGCGCGTGGTGGAAAACCTGTACTGGTTCGGCCGGTACGCAGAACGCTGCGACAAGACGTCCCGCCTGCTGCGCGTCGCCCTTTCGCGTCTCGTCGACGCCGGTGCCGACACGCTGCCGGCGCTGATTTCGGCTATCGATCTATGCCGTGTCCTGCAGCTCCTGGTTACCGCCGAGGGCGAAACCAACGGCTCCCCCAAGGGCAAGGGGGGCGCCTCCGGGTTGCCGCGTGAGACGCTGATTCTCTCCGCCATTTGCGGTGCGGACGCAAACGACGGCTTGGCCGGCGACCTTCGCCGCCTGTTGTGGGTGGCCACCCAGGTACGCGAGCGATTCTCGCTCGACAACTGGCACGCGATCAATCGCCTGCAGCACCAGTTGCAGCAGTACTGCGCGGCGGTGCGCGAAAACGCGAATCCGGAGTTGGGGGAGGCGCTCGCCTTTCTCGATCAGGTACTCCTTGCATCATCGTCGCTGGCGGGTTTCGCCATGGATAACATGACCCGCGACGACGGCTGGCGTTTTCTGATCATCGGCCGACGGATCGAGCGACTGGTGTTCCTCGCCAACGCCGTCTCGGGTTTTCTGCGCCTCGAATCGACGCGCGCTCCGGGCAGTCTCGAATGGCTGCTCGAACTCACCGACAGCATCATCACCTATCGCTCGCGCTACATGATCCAGCCGCAGGTGTTGCCGACGCTCGACCTGATCGTTTTCGACGAGGGCAACCCGCATTCGGTTGCGTTCCAACTGCAAATCCTCGTTCGTTACCTCGACAACCTTACGCGCCTGCTCGGTGGACCACGCGACGACGCGTTGCCGCAGGCACTCTCGCGTCTGCAAGGCTTCGACCTCGCCCGCTTCGAGGGACAGAGCTTCCGCGAATGCCGAATCTGCGATCCGTGCATCGCACTCGCCAGCCTGCTCGGCGAGATTTCCATCGCTGCGGCGACGCTCTCGGATCGCCTGGCGATGCGCTATTTCAGTCATGTCGGCGACGTCAGCCGACAAACCTTTACTTCCTGATCGCCGTGAGTCCGTCCATCGCCCGCTATCACATCGTTCACGAGACGACGTACAGCTACGAAAGTCCGGTGTCGCTATCGCGGCAATTGCTGCACCTGACGCCGCGTACTTGCGCGTGGCAGCGTTGCCTCGGGCACCGGATCACGGTTGCGCCAGAGGCGAGCGCGGGACGCGAGCGTCTCGACAGTTTCGGCAATCCGGTGACCGAACTGGCGATCGAGTTTCCACATGAGAGTCTCAGCGTTCGCGCCGAAGGCACCATCGAGGTGCTGCCACACTTGCCTTCCGAGCATCTGGACAGTGCCTCGCCGGCGTGGGAAATCGTACGCGACGCGCTGACCTACGGAGCTCGTCCGGTGCTGCTAGACGCCAGTTGTTTTCAGTTCGAATCACCCTATGTGCGCGTCAAGCACGAATTTGCCGCTTATGCGAAGGCCTGCTTTCCCAGCGGCCGGCCGCTGCTGGACGCAGTGCATGCACTGATGAGCCGCATTCACAGCGAGTTCGAATTCGACCCCGAGGCAACCACGGTCGCCACTCCGGTGCTCACGGTGCTTGCCGAAAGACGTGGCGTCTGTCAGGACTTCGCGCACCTGATGCTTTCCTGCCTGCGGTCGCAAGGACTCGCCGCGCGCTACGTCAGTGGCTATCTGCTCACCCACCCGCCACCCGGGCGACCGCGAATGGTCGGCGCCGATGCTTCGCACGCCTGGGTATCGGTGTATTGCCCGGAGCGCGAAGGCGGTCGCTGGGTGGACTTCGACCCGACCAACAACCTGCTGCCCGATACGCAGCACATCACTCTGGCCTGGGGACGCGATTTCGCCGACGTTTCGCCACTGCGCGGGGTCATTCTCGGTGGCGACGCGCATGAACTCGCGGTGGCGGTGACGGTCACCCCGGTCACAACCGCCGGCACCTAGGTACGACGTGCCCGCTCAGGGCGATGGCGGCGGCGGCACGTCCGGTTCCGCTGGCGCCGCGTACCATTGTTCGCGCGGCACGACGACGTTGTTGCTGGGCTGTACGACGAAGTGCGGCGACATGATCTGCACGCCGTAAGTATTGAACTGATCCTGGATGTTGGCGTGCAGCGCGGAGAGCACCGGTACGCGCTCCAGGGGCTGGTCCATGTACGCGAACAGCTCGTACTCGACGTACCAGTCGCCCAGGCTGCGCTGGAAAACGAAGGGCTTGGGAGTAACCCGCAAGCCGGGAGTCTGCTCGGCGGCGGCGATCAGCATGGCGTGCACCTGGCGCCACGGCGTATCGTAGCCGATCGTCACCTTGGTGGACACCAGCGTGCCGCGGGCACCTGCGAGTCGCGAGTAGTTCTTGATCGGGTTGCCGACCAGAACCGCGTTCGGGATCGTCACCTCTTCATTGCGCATGTTGATGACCTTGGTCGATAGCGCGCCAACTTCGCTGACCACACCGACGTTCTGGCCGATATCGACAAAGTCGCCTACCGACAGGGCGCGTGAATAGACCAATACCAGGCCGCTCATCAACTGATTGACGATTCCTGCCGAACCGAGCGTCAGCATGAAGCCGAACATCACCGACAGACCCTTGAATGCGTCGCTGTCGGACATCGGAATGAACGGATAGGCGATGGCGAATCCCAGGCCCCAGACGAGTATGGAGACAATTCGGTGGGTCGCGGTAACCGTCTCCGGATGCAGGCCGGGCACCTGCACGCGGCCTTCCTTCGCGGCGCGGAAGAAATTGCCGAGTGCATCATTGAAGGCCTTGGTCAGAAAGAGGATGATCAAGGCGGTGCTCAGTGCCGGCATGGCCTCGATCAGACCCGTCCCGATCATGTAGAGCACGCCGAACAGAAAATCGGTGAGGCGTTCGCCAAGCGCCTCGGTGAGCGGAAAGCGTGCCAGAACGTAGGTCAGCCAGAGGTACGCGACGGTCAACCAGAGGAAACCCATCACCAGTTGCGCAATCCGCTGTACCAGCAGCCACCAGTGACGCGCCCAGCCGAGCCTGCCCACGTTGCGTTCGGCGGCGATGACCTCTTCCAGGTGGTGGACCATCAGCGCGGTGGCGCGCCGAATGAGCCAGAACAGGGTCAGCGCGATCATGGTCGCGAGTACCGACAGCCCGATTCCCGTCACCAGGACGATCGGGCGCCGCTGCTCCGCAGCCGCGTGCAGGGCGGCGGAGAGCACGCTCGCCGCACGCTGGGCGACTTCTTCGAGCGAAGCTTTCTCCTCGGGATCGAGGTCGCCTTCGACGACGTTGAACAGCACGAACTCGCCGATGTGCAAACCGATGCCACGCGTCGTACCGACGATGAACGGCGTTTGCTCGATCGCCTGCGTCATCCGGTCAGACGGCAGGCTGTCGATGCGTTCCCAGGCTCGCCGCACGCGATGCTCCGGCGATGCGCCGATGAAGCTTGCCCGGAAAGTGAAGATCGGCCGAAAGTGGTAGCGCAGAGTCGCTTCCGGTGGTTTCGCGGCATCGGCCGCAAGCGCCGGAAGCATGCCGAGAAACAGGCAACTTGCCAGCCACAGCAGTGCCTTGGACGATCGAGAGGACAGAGCGGTCAGGATCATGACGGAATTCGGTAGGCGGTGACGGAGCGACGAATTATAGCCGTCGACACGTCCGGTGGGCGCCACGCATGGCGACCGCAGCCGTCGCCTACTTGGTTTGCTTTTCGTACTGCCCGACGACGTTCTCCATGGTTTCGAGAATGCGTTCGCTGGTCGTCGCAACGACAGTTGCCTGGCGCTTGTCGGTACTGCCAAGCTGGCCCAGCGCGTTCTCGAAGAACAGCCATTGCTGCCGGACGAGTTCGAGATCTTCGCGCAGCGCCGGGGTATTGTTCGGTGCGGCAGCGAGTTCCTGCAGCCCGGCGGCAAATTCCCGGCGCGCCCTGTCGATTTCCGCTGCGGCCTGTTCGACCCCGATCTTCCACGCCGCTGCCTGGTAAAATTTCGCCATGCGTTGCGAGAGCATGCGCTGGCGACCGGCAAGGTTTACCAGCCGGGCACTGCTCGTCGTCGACCGATTTTCGAGTTGTTGCGTTCCCTTTTGCGCGAGTGCCAGCACCTCGTCGGAGAGGGCGAGGATTCTGGCGCCGTCTGCCAGGTTGGGCGCGCTGGCAGTGAGTGCCTGGCGATAGGTCTGCCAAGTACGTTCGAGTTTCTGGTAGGTTTCCCTGATTTCCTGTGACGGTGCGAAAGCCTTCAGTTCCGCGAGTTGTCGATCGAACAGGGCAACAGAACCATCGAGCACCTTGCGCGAGCGATCGACGTCTACGCCGAGACCGAGCTGGAAATAGGCCTTGGCCATGCGCTGCGAGAGCATTCGCTGCCGGCCGGCCTTGTTGATTGCCGAATTCAGGTCGCTCACCTCTGCCCGGGCGACGACGGCCAATGACAGAAGCAGCAGCAGGAGGATAGTGTGACGGATCGAAACCGGGCTCAGCATGGCAAGTCTCCACTCCGGCAGGCCGGTCGGGTGCCGACTGCCGATGATGAATCAAGGGGGTAAGTCTAGTCGAGCGGCGGGCGTAGTGGATGATCTGCGTCAAGCCGGTTACAGGTGACGGGGCAGGATACGATTCGCCAAGCTGACCTAGCCCGTCCCGCCCACTGTCAGTCCGTCGATGCGCAGGGTCGGCTGGCCGACGCCCACCGGCACGCTTTGTCCTTCCTTGCCACAGGTGCCGACGCCCGGGTCGAGGCGCAGGTCGTTGCCAATCAGCGAAACCTGCTGCATCGCCTCGGGTCCGCTGCCGATCAGCGTCGCCCCCTTGACCGGCGAGGTCACCTTGCCGTCCTCGATCAAGTACGCCTCGGACATCGAAAAGACGAACTTGCCATTGGTGATGTCGACCTGTCCGCCACCGAAATTGACCGCGTAAATTCCCTTCTTGACCGACTGGATGATTTCCTCGGCGGTCCGCTCACCGTTCAGCATCGTGGTGTTGGTCATGCGTGGCAACGGCAGATGGGCAAAAGACTCGCGCCGGCCATTGCCGGTCGGCGCGACGCCCATCAGGCGAGCGTTGAGACCATCCTGCATGTAGCCCTTGAGGATCCCGTCTTCGATCAGCACGGTGCGTTGCGTCGGGTTCCCCTCATCGTCGATGTTCAACGATCCGCGTCGCTCGGCGATCGTGCCGTCGTCGATGACGGTCACTCCGCGGGCGGCCACGCGGCTGCCGATGCGGCCGGCAAAGGTCGAGCTTCCCTTGCGATTGAAGTCTCCCTCCAATCCGTGGCCGACTGCCTCGTGCAGCAGGATGCCCGGCCAGCCTGGACCGAGGACGACGGTCATCGTGCCGGCCGGCGCCGGTCGGGCGACGAGATTGGTGAGCGCCTGATGAACCGCTTCGCTGGCGTACGCCTGCAGCACAGCGTCGCTGAAAGCGGCATAGTCGGTACGGCCGCCGCCGCCAGCCGAGCCCTGTTCGCGCTGCCCGCCCTCCTCGACGATCACCGTCAATGAGACGCGCACCAGTGGTCGGATGTCGGCCGCCAAGCGGCCGTCGCTGCCGGCGACCAGGATCACTTCGTATTCGCCGGCGAGGTGTGCCATGACCTGCGTCACGCGCGGATCCTCGGCGCGGGCCAGGGCTTCGAGCCGTTCGAGCATTGCAACCTTGCTGGCCGCGTCGAGCGAGGCGATCGGATCCTGCGGCAGGTAGAGGTGACGCCCGCTCCTCCTTCGCAGCGCCGGTACCCGTCGTTCCTGCCCGGCAGCGGCGATTGCCCGTACGGCCGTGGCGGCAACGTCCAGCGCCTGCGCACCAATGTCATCGGAATAAGCGAAGGCGGTCTTTTCGCCCGCCAGCGCACGCACGCCGACGCCTTCGTCGATGCTGAAGCTCCCCGCCTTGACAATGCCCTCTTCGAGGCTCCATGCCTCCGAGCGGCTGTATTGAAAATAGACGTCGGCGTAATCGACCTGGTGCGTCATGATCTTGCCGATTACACGTGTGAGATCGCCGACGTCGAGTCCGTAGGGCGTGAGCAGGGTCTTGCGAGCCTGCGTGAGAAGTGTTTGCGCTTTTGCGGTCATTGCATGTCCATGATTACTGCCGTTGTGGCGTGTCTCGGCGACCGGGGAATCCGGTTCCGGGCGCGGTGGTAAGGGTGAGCGGCAACTCACATGACGCGGTGGCTTAGCGCCGGCAGCCTGGCGCGGACTTCGGCGAGGCATGCCCGTTCGAGATTGCCGATGACGATGCCGGGTCCTTTCTGCTTGCGATCGAGGATGTTTCCCCAGGGATCGATCAACATGCTGTTGCCGTGCGTTTCGCGTCCGTTCTCGTGGCGGCCTCCTTGCGCCGCAGCCAGAACATAGCACTGATTCTCGATCGCCCGCGCGCGCAGCAGGATTTCCCAGTGCGCCCGGCCGGTGGTTTCGGTGAAAGCGGCCGGAATGACCAACAGGTCTGCGCCGCCGAGCGCACGATACAGTTCCGGGAACCTCAGGTCGTAGCAGATCGACAGCCCGATCCTGCCGAAAGGCATGGCGAAGGAGACGGGTCGACGACCTGCTTCGATCGTGGCGCTCTCGTCGTAGCACTCGACTCCCTGCCTGAAACCGAAGAGGTGAATCTTGTCATAGCGTGCGACCCGTTGGCCGTTCGGGCCGTAGACCAGGCTCGTATTCAGCACCTTTCCCGCCTGCTCTGTCCACAACGGCAGCGAGCCGCCGATCAACCAGATGCCGTGCGCTTTCGCGCTTGCCGCGAGGAAGTCCTGCAGTGGGCCATGTCCATCGGCCTCGCGCAGCTGGACCTTGTCGCGCTCGCTCATACCCATGATCGCGAAATACTCGGGCAGCGCGAGCAGTTCGGCGCCCTGTGCGACGGCTTCGTCAATCAGGGCACTGGCGGCGTGCAGGTTGTCCTCGACGCGCGGGGTGGAAACCATCTGCAAGGCGGCGACACGCAGCGTTGCGGCCGGTGGCGCGGCACCTGGCGGTTCATTGACGGGCGGCTTCATTGCTTCCTCCAGTCGGGTTGGCAGACTTCGCTGGCCCGGAATTGGCTGTCGGGCTCGCACTGTGGGAGATTTTTTCGACCTTCGGGTCGTCCCATTTTCCGGTCACCAGATACTCGAACGCGAACACCTTGTTGAGCGGACCCTGCAGCAGCTTGTCGGCGAGCAAGGTGGCGACGCCGGCCAGCGGATGGATCACTGCGACTCCCAGGGCGGCGCTGCTGCCCAGTTCGGGCTGCACCGTCACGTGCAGATTCTGCGTTTCATTCTTCAGGTCGGCGTCGCCACGCATTACCACGTGCGCCGCGGGGCCGTCGATCTGCAGACGCCGCGTGTGCATCAGGCCGCTGTTGACGGTGATCCGGCCCTGAATGCTGTCGAAAGCAAAACCCTCGCTGAACACATCGCCAAAGTCGAAACTGAGCCGACGGGGCAGGCCCTGCAGGCTGATCAGGCCGAGCAGCTTGCCGGCGCCGGGATCGAGCTTGAGGAACTGCCCCTTGCTCGCTTCGAGCGTCATTTCGCCACTCAGAGTCGCGTAGTCCAGCCGGTCCGGTGGTCCGTTCCAGCCGATCTTGCCCTGCATGGTCGCTTTGCCCGAACGAACGGCACCGGGGTAGCCGATCCGGTCGAGCAATTTGCCAATGTCGCTGCTGTCGAGCGCGAAGTTGAGCTGCGTGCGGTTGGCGGCGCTGACCTGCCACTGTCCACTTCCGGAAAGCTTGCCAAACGGGTTGGCCAGTTCGATCTTGTCGATTCGCCAGATGCCTTTGTCGTTATGTGCCTGGACATCGAGGCGTCCGAAGCGGTGATCGCCGACGGCAAAATCATCGACCACGATGTCGAGTGCCGGCAGTTCCTTGATGGCTTCGGCTGGCGGGCCATCCTTGCTCACCTTTTCCGGACGGCTCCATTTGGTGAAATGCGCCGCCAGCCTGCCGCCTCCCGATCCGTCCCATTGAAAATCGCCCTCCGCCTCGCGCGACCTGAGCGCGCCCCGCCACTGGGAACTTGCCCCGGAAACCCGCAACTTTGCTGCATTGTAGCGACCGCCGAGGAAGATGAGTCTGTCGGTCTCCAGATCGACTGCGACCGGAAGGCCGGAACCCGATCCGGCGATTCCCTGCAGTGAATTCTGCCAGGAATCCACGTCCAGCGTCGGCACGGAAATCCCGACATTGACCCCGCGTTCCGGCAAGGGTGTCATCGGTCTGCCAATCATGATTGCGCCACGTTCGGGCAAGCTTCCCTCTGTCTGCCTACGGCGGATCAACTGCATGCTGACGATGCCGCCCAAACTGGCGCGCAACTGGTCGCGCACGATCGCATCGCCGTTACGCGGCGCGGCGCCGGGGAGCAGCGTGTTCTCGAAATGCAGGGGGAGAGGGTCACTGATCCCCTTGCCCAGTGGTGCCGGCAAGGTGGAAGCGATGCCGAGCAGATTCGAGTCGAGCAGGAGTTCGACGTCACGTTTGCGGACTCGCACCTCGGCGCGATAGCCAGTGGTGCCGGACAGCTTGTCGAAAAGCGGCAATTCCGTTCGCCGACGCAACTCGTCCATTGCCAGGGTTCCGTCGGCGACGATCAGTACCTTGCCACCCTGTGCGCCGCCGCCGATGCGTACGGGGCCACCAAACAGCAAGGCGTTGATTTGCTGCAGATGCAGGTCCTTTTCGGAGAACTGCAGGCTGCCTTTGACCTGGCGCAAGGGGGGCAAGGCCGGATCGACAGTCACCTCGTTGTTGAGAAACGTGTAGATTCCCTCGACCTTCGAATCGCCGAGTCGTGCTTCCTCCAACGGAATCACCAGAGAAATCTCGAGATGCCCTTTGCCCACGGCACTCATGCTGTCGGTGAAATGGTCGATTTGCGTCGCCACCGGGCTCTGCCTGATGAAGCCGAGAAACTCCCTGGTATCCCCTTCGACCCGTCCTTTCACCTTCAGCGTCGATAGCGGCGCGTCGAAATCGGGAATCTCGGCGAGTGTCTCCAGCAGCCTGGTGCCGAGAATCGAACCGTGTCTCGTCTGTATGACCATGCCGGCGCCTGCGAAACGCAGATCGGCGTCCAGGCCGGTGATTGGCGGCCAGCCGGTGGCATAATCGAGAGTCACTGCGTGCGCTTTGACGGTGACGAGAAACTGCCCGTCCCTGTGGTCGACAAAGGGAAACTTCGCCAGATCGCCCTTCAGGATAAGCCTGGTCTCGCTGGCGGTCCCCGTCTTGATTGCGTCGCGAAGCCAGTGGCGCGCTCCGACATTGACTGTCGCCGGCAGGTAACGCCAGACGGCGCGTGCGTCGGCCCGGCTCAGCGCTCCCGTCAGATCGATGCTGCCCGGCCCATCGCCGACCTTGTGATAGCTTCCTTGCGCCGATCCGCTGGCGTCGGGTCCAGCGAATTCGAGGCGTGACAAATGGAGGTCCAGCGCTTGCCCGCTGATCTTCCATCTGGCCTGTGCCTGCAGCGTATCCAGCGCGATCGCCGACTCGGGAAAAACATCCGGCAGCTCGATAGCCACCTTGCGCGAGTTCAACTGAGCGGATCCTCCCTGCTCGCTGGCCTCGAGCGAGCCGCTCAAGCCCGCTATTCCCGGGAACCGCCCCTGTGGTCTGAGTGCCAGGTCCGCAAAGCGCCCGCTCAGCGAGTAGGTCTGCAAGTGCTCGCCATTGCCCCGCCAACTGGTGCGCAAGCCACTGATGTGGCCACGTGGAGCAAAGTCGTCGAGCAAGCGGCGTGAGTCGTCATCGAGCGGCAGATAGGCTGCCAGACTGGCGAGGGCACCGAGGTCGAGCGCGCTGGCCGTGGCGCTGCCGCCGACGATGCCGCCTTCGCTGGCGGAGTTCTGCCACTCGACGTGGAAATCGGTCGGATCGATATGGACGCCGTGCGCCGGAGCGTCGCGGCCACCTGCCGGCCGTCGCGTCACCAGAGCGACGTGGCGTCCATCGACACTCATTTCCGAGGCGGAAAGGCGCGCGCCGATGCGGCCGGACATGTGGTCCAGTTGGAGCTCTGGCAGACCCCTTGCCAGGCGCAGTTTCACGTCGTCGAGCGACAGGTCGGCCGTCAGCTCCCGCAGCCCGCCATCGACGATGCCCATCCAGGCGCGCACTGCGCCCCGCCCATGTGGCAAGGCCACCGGGTAGTCGAGCCAGGTACGCCAGACGGCCAGATCGGCGTAGTCAATCTGCACGAAGGCCTGTCCTTTCCAGGCCGCGAGATGCTCGACGTCCTGGCCGCGAAAATCGCCCCGCAGATCGATGCGCGACGCCAGTTCGGCGGGTGGCAGTCCAGTCAGGCCGAAGCGATGCCGGTGTCCATCATTGTCGAGCGCCAGATCGACGTCATCGAGCACCAGCGGCGGTGCATCACGCTGCGCGTCTTCCCAGACCACGGTCGCCCCATGGATGCGAATGCGCCTTTGCGCCAGCAGCCAGTCTGCCACGCCGCTGTCGCTCTCCTGTTGGCCGATGGCGATGCCCGCCACAAAGAGGTGACCGGAGGCATCGCGCCGGATATGCAAGGTCGGCTCCGCGATGCGCAATGAGCGCAGGCGGAGTTGCAGGTGCGGCAGCGACGACCACGAGAGCACGCTCTCGACGCGAGTGAAGGTCAGCGCCGGCAGTCCTTGCGCGTCGGCGATGCGGACGTCGGAGAGGACAAGGTCGGGATGGATGCCGTCCCAACTCGCTTCGATCTGCCCGATGGCGATCGCGAGGCCGAGTGCCTGACTGACCTGCCGCTCGATTTCCGGTCGATAGCTCTCGATGTTCGGCAAGAGCAGGTAACGAAGGGCGAGAATCAGCAGGACGAAAGCGAAATAGAGCAGCCAGCAGGCGCGCAGGGCAAGCCGTCCGAGGCAACGCGTTGCCGGATGCGAGATGACCGGCAGCAGATGATGCAGGCGATGGTAGATCGCCGGGCGCAACTCTTCCTGGCGCATCACACCGAGCCAGCGCACGGAGACTTTTGCCAACGGCCGGCGAGCGTCACTAGAATGTCGGGATACCTGAGGAAACGATGGAATCGACAATTGTAACCACTTTGCCACGGCTCTTCAGTGCCGCCGGCAGCCGGTTCCGCTCGATCACGCGAAGATAAGGCAATGGACCCCACAGATACTCCCGACGCCATCGACGGCGCGCTAGGTTCGCCCTGGCAGGCTGCCCGGGCGCACAGCCGCTACCTGGACAACCTGCTGCTCAACCGTCCGGACATTGCCTCCTGGCTTGGTGAGCATGTTGCGCAGCCGCTCACCGCCGGTGAGATGCGCGACTTTCTCGACGCTGCGGCGCCACACGACGATGCCGGCGTCAAGCGTGTGCTGCGCCGCCTGCGCCAACGGGTGATGGCGACGCTGATCGTTCGCGATCTCGCCGATGTGGCGCCATTGAGCGAAGTCGTCGAGAGCATGACCCGGCTTGCCGACGTCACCACGAACTTCGCCCTGGATTTCGTACATCGGCAACTTTGCGAGCTGTACGGAGAGCCGCTCGACAGCCAGGGACGGTCGCAACGGCTGATGGTCATCGGCATGGGAAAACTCGGCGGGCGCGAGCTCAATGTCTCTTCGGACGTCGATTTCATTTTCGTCTACCCGGAGGAAG
>ERZ724526.1480-NODE-1480-length-12119-cov-5.457725_pt1 | contig 12119 bp, 3 predicted proteins | sample MGYA00376059_ERZ724526 | MGnify/ENA primary metagenome ERZ724526 (study PRJEB28724, sample SAMN07190883) | activated sludge metagenome | isolation source: activated sludge of sewage treatment plant in Hong Hong | place: Hong Kong | collected 2016-03-17 ... | reverse complement strand
TCGGTGTAGGAGTCGGCGAAGCTGCAGTCGGAGCCGTCACACTGGGGGAAGCCGCAGCAGGAGAAGTCGCAATCGTTGCGCCAGCGCTGGGAGTCGCCACCGCACCAGCAGGACTGCCCGACGCAGCGACGGATGGATCACTTCCTGTTTGAACGGTTCGCAGCTTTGCGGAGGCAGCCAGCGGATGTGTTGCATCGCTGTGTTTGGCAGACGTTACGTCTTTGCTCGGGCTGGATGCGCGATCTGTCTTGCTGCCGCTCGGCTCTTCGCGACTCAATCCAGTGGCATCGGCAGCGACGGGATATTGAACATGACTGGGAGTCTGTGCCGATTCCTTTGGCGGCGTTCCTTCCGGCTCTGTTCGGTCGGAAGAGCTGGAAGGAAGACCTCGCTGCGACGCGCGCTGAGACTGGGTTCCCAGCAAGATTCCCGTCGTCACAACCAGCGTACTACAGACAAACGCCCCCAAAATCAGCGCGAGCGTTCGCTTGGGAATGTGAACATGTCGCGAATCCGAGACAATTCGACTGGGAAGCGCGCGCGACAGATCGACGCTGGGCTTGGCCTTGCTGGAGCTTGGCGCTGGAACTCGCGAGGGAACATCCATCGTCTGGTGCTGGGAATCGTTGTCCGGCTTCTCTGTTTCCCGTCGAACCGGCACCGTAGGAGCGAGCGACGGCGTCTCTTCTTCCATGCGAAGAAGGGTCTGCTGCGCTTTTTCCATCGATGGTCGCGACTCTGGCTTCTTGGCCAGCATCGCGGACACCAGCTTCGCAATCTTGGGACTGAGCGACGGAACCGAATCGACGAGCGGCGGCGGCTCATCCATCAGGTGCATCGCAATCAGATCGCCCATCGACGCACCCAGAAACGGCGGATATCCGGCCAGCATCTGGTAGAGCAGAACGCCCAAGGAATAGACATCGGAGCGGTCGGTGGCAAGCTTGGCGCCTCGACACTGCTCAGGCGACATGTATGTGGGAGTCCCCATGAGCACGTCGCTCTTGGTGCGCAGCGGCTGGACGCCAAGCCCTTCTGCCATCTTGGCAATCCTCAGCGTATCTGCGTCGGAGCGCGGACGATTCCTTCCCTGTTTCCGAGTGGTCGGCTGGGGAAGTCTGGGTCGATGGCGCGTCACGCAGCTGCGGTGGTGCGGCTGGCCTGTTGTGTGCAAGAACAGCAACGCGTAGGAGGAACTTCGATGCGAAACAGGATGATGATGGCGGGTGCGCTGGCGCTGCTCGGCTGTGGTCCCTCGACGGGGCCGGTGACGATGGTAGGAGCCAGCATCTTTACGTCGGACGTACAAGTGCTGGTGGCGGAAGACTACGGCGGAGGCTTTGCGCCAGCGCCGCCGCCGGGATCGACATGCGTGATGGGAGCGGCAAAGTACACGCTGACGGTAGGCACCAAGACCGTCGACTGGACGCGCTGTCTGGTCAAAGGAACCGATCCGTATAAGCCGGTGTCGGGCTCGAAGGTGCTGACCGATGCGGAGTACAAAAATCTGTCTATGTACCTCGAAAATCTGACGGTGGCAGCACCGGGCAGCGCGTGCGGAGCGGACAAGTCGATTCTGGAAGTGACGATCACGACGCCGAGCGGAAAGCAGGTGTACGGCGACAGCTTCTATTCGTGCACGATCAAGGACAAGCCGCTGCTCAAGACCGAGACGATCTCGAGCCTGTTTCAGCAGCTTTATAACCTGACGATGTAGCGGGTCGGGCGCTTACGCAGCGCGGCGGCGACGAACAAGCGGAACCAGCGCGAGCGGCAAGAGCAGCAGGACGGCGAGCGGATGTGCGTCACCGCGACGCTCGGTATACGAGCAGCCGGTGCTCGACTCGACGGACTCGACCTTGGTGGTAACGGTGCCAAGCTCGGGCGGCGGAGCCAAGGTGGTGAAGGAACGAACCTGACCGAACTTGACTCCGCCCATGTTGCTGGCGACGGCGCAGTAGAAGTAGGTCGTGCTGGGGCGCAGTCCGCTGAGGGCGTCGGACAGATAGCCCGCGCTGCCAGCCTGTGACTGACCGTCGGGGCCGAGCACCTGTCCGCCGCTTGCGCCACGCTGGGCGGTGACGCGGGTTCCAAACGACTCGTCGCAGACGCTGGGTTCGGTGTCACCGACGCGGAACCAGACCGCAGCCGCCGATCCGTTTTCATACACGGTGGCAGCGACGGTGGCAGCCTGGGCATCGATCGAGGCAGGATCCTCGGTGACAACAGTCGGGGCTTCGGTGCCGGGGATGAAGCGCTGAATGTCTCCCGTCGCTTGGCCGTAGGCGTTCTGGGCAATCACGCAGTAGTAGTAGGTTTCGCCGCGCACCAGGCTCGCGATGGACTCCGTGATCAGGACGGGACGGCTACCGCTGCCGACGGACTGCGAGCCATCAACGGGAGCGCGCTGACCGAAGCTGTCGTTGCAGGTCTCGGGCTTGACGGTGTCGTAGCGGAACCAGGCGCTGGTGGCGTCGCCGCGCGGGATGACCAAGGCGCTCAAGGTTGCGCTGGTCGCAGCCACGTCAGACGGAGGACTGGTGGTTGCGACGGGCGTCGACGGATTGGTGGTCAAAGACAGGATTTCGCCGAAGCTTGTGCCGTCGCTGCCAGAGCCAATCGCACAGTAGTAGTAGGTCGTGCCAGGCTGTAGGCCGGTGAGCGACTGAGAGAACTCGACGGGCTTATCGCCAGCGCCGAGCGCAGTCGCACCGTTGTGCGGCGCACGGACGCCAAACGTGTCGGAGCAGCCCTTGGGCGCGGTGGTGCTGTAGCGGAACCAGCCGCTCATCTCGACGCCTCGCGGAGTGGCGGAGCCGTGCAGGATGGCGGACTCGGCGACGATCTCGCTGGCGGCCAACGTGCTGACTTTGCTGTCTTGAGCGACGATGGCGCTGCCGCCACCAGACGAAGGCTTGGTGAAGCTCGACGAGGGAGGCGTGGTAAACGACAGCACCGAGCCGTACGCGGTTCCGTAGGCGCTCAAGGCAACCGCGCAGAAGTAGTACGTCGTCGAGGGAGACAGGCCAGAGATGGACTCTGCAAACGGAGTGGACGACGAGCCAGAGCCAAGCGAAGTGCCGCTCGCCGACGGAGCCCGGGTGCCGAACACGTCATTGCAAGTGCCGGGGCTGCTGGTGCTGTAACGGAACCAGCCAATCGTCGAGTTGCCGTTGGGGTTCGACGAGCCGTTGAGCGTGGCGGTGGTGGCCGTAACGGGCGTCGCAGCCATGGTTGCCACCGTCGGAGCCATCGGTGCGGTGAAGCTGCGGATCGATCCAAACGTCGTGCCGACCGAGTTGGAGGCAATCGCGCAGTAGTAGTAGGTCGTACCAGGAACCAGCGTCGGTGCAGGCTGCGAGTATCCGACCACCGCGCTGCCCGAACCCAAGGCCGAACCGCCCATGTTGGGAACGCGGGTGCCGAAGGTGTCGTTGCAGGTTCCGGGGCTGCTCGTGGCGATGCGGAACCAGCCGGTTGCCGTCGCTCCGTTGGGGTTGGCCGAGCCGTACAGGTTGGTGACGATGCCCGAAGCCGAGTCGGTGGACACCGAAGGCGGACCCGGAGGCGTGGTAAACGAGAGCACCGCGCCCAAGCCAACGCCGTACGAGTTGCTGACGATGGCGCAGTAGTAATAGGTCAGGCCGGGCTGAAGTCCGGTGATGGGCTGACCGAAGGCAACTGGGCTCATGCCGCTGCCAAGGGAAGTGCCACCGCTCGTCGGAGTGCGCGTGCCAAAGCCGTCGTTGCAGGTGCCGGGGTTGACGGTGCTGTAGCGGAACCAGCCGGTCGCGGCGGCGCCGTTGGGATTGCCGGTGCCGGTCAAGGTTGCAGTCGTCGGTGCGACGCTGGCTGGCGTGGTGGTGGTGGCGGTCGCCGGAGCAGACGTCGTAAACGACATGAGCGCACCAAACGCCATTCCTTCGGAGCTGGCGACGATGGCGCAGTAGTAGTAGGTCGTCGCGGGGCTCAGGCCGCTGATGCTCTGCGAGAACGGCTGATCATAGACGTCATTGCCGAGCGAGATGCCGCCAGTCACCGGGGCTCGCGAGCCGAACTTGTCGTCGCACGAGCCAGGATTGGTGGTGGCGTAACGGAACCAGCCGTTGGCCGACGCGCGGTTGGGGTTGCCCGCTCCGTTGAGCGTCGCCGAGTTGGTGGTGATGGTGTTGGCCGGCGTCGTCACGACGGTGGGTGGAGACGGCGTAATGAAGGTCTGCACCGATCCCCAGACCGTGCCCGCTGAGTTGGCGGCAATCGCGCAGTAGTAGTACGTCGTCGCGGGCGTCAGTCCGGTGATGGGCTGCGAGAACACGACGTTGGTGGTGCCAGCGCCGAGTGCCGAGCCGCCCATGGCAGGCGCGCGGGTTCCGAAGCTGTCGTTGCACGTTCCGGGGCTCGCGGTGCCGAAGCGGAACCAGCCAGTGGTTGCGTCTCCGCCGGGGTTGGCGTAGCCGCTGAGCACACCGGTCGTCATGGTCAGGCTGCTCGCGCCGGAAGTGACCACCGTCGCGGCGGTGACGGGCGTGGTAAACGACATGATGGCGCCGAAGCCGGTTCCGTAGCCGTTGCTGACGATGGCGCAGTAGTAGTAGGTGGTGCCCGGAAGCAGGCTGCTCACCGACTGAGAGTAGGGAACGCTGGCCGCGCCTGCGCCGAGCGATGTGCTGGTGCTCGACGGAATGCGGCTGCCGAAGCTGTCGTTGCAGACGCCGGGGTTTGCGGTGCTGTAGCGGAACCATCCCGACGCGCTGGCGCCGTTTGGTGTGCCTTCACCGCGCAGCGTCGCAGCGTAGGACGAAACCGACACCGCAGCCACCGTGGTTGCCGTCGCGGGCGAAGCGGTCGTAAACGACAGCACCGCGCCGTAGGCAGTGCCCTCGCTGCTAGAGACAATCGCGCAGTAGTAGTACGTCGTTGCGGGGGACAGACCGGAAATGCTCTGCGAAAATGGCTGATCGTAGATGTCATTGCCGAGGCTGCTGCCACCCGAAAGCGGCGTGCGCGAGCCGAACTTGTCGTCGCAGGTCACGGGGTTGGTGGTGCTGTAGCGGAACCAGCCGCTGGCCGACGCGCGGTTCGGGTTGCCGTAGCCGTTGAGCGTCGCAGAGCTGTTGGTCAGGTTGCTGGCAGCCGTCGTAAACGCCGTTGGAGCCGATGGCGTCACAAACGTCTGCACCGCGCCAAAGGCCGTGCCAGACGAGTTTGTCGCCAGCGCGCAGTAGTAGTACGTCGTCGCTGGAGCCAGTCCGGTGATCGCTTGCGAGAACGAGACATTGTTGGGTCCAGCGCCCAGGGCCGATCCGCCCATCGCAGGCGCACGGGTGCCGAAGCTGTCGTTGCAGGTGCCGGGGCTCGCGGTGGCAAAGCGGAACCAAGCGGTCGTTGCGTCTCCACCGGGGTTGCCGTAGCCGCTGAGCACGCCAGCGGACATGGTCAGGCTGCTGGCGCCTCCGGTGACGACCGTGGGAGCCGTCGGTGGCGTGGTAAACGACAGGACCGCGCCGAAGCCCGTTCCGTAGCTGTTGCTGACGATGGCGCAGTAGTAGTAGGTCGCGCCCGGCTGAAGGCTCGAGATGCTGGTCGAATACGGAACCGCGCTGGCCCCGGAGCCGAGCGAGGTGCTGCTGCTCGTCGGTGCGCGTCCGCCAAAGCTATCGTTGCAGGTGCCAGGATTGGACGTGCTGTAGCGGAACCAGGCGCTGGCGTTCGAACCGTTGGGGGTTCCTTCGCCGCGCAGCGTCGCCGACCCAGACGTCACACCGGACACAGCCACGGTCGTCGCGGTTGGACTGGTTGCCGTCGTAAAGGACAGCAGCGAACCAAAGGCAGTGCCTTCGCTCGACGAGACAACCGCGCAGTAGTAGTAGGTCGTCGCGGGAGACAGGCCCGAGATGCTCTGCGAGTAAGGCTGGCTGTAGATGTCGTTGCCGAGTGCAATGCCACCGCTCGTCGGAGCGCGCGAGCCAAACTTGTCGTCGCAAGCGCCGGGATTGGTGGTGCTGTAACGGAACCAGCCAGTCGCCGATGCGCGGTTGGGCGTTCCCATGCCGTTGAGCGTCGCCGAGCTGTCTGCCAGGTTGGACACCGCGCTGGTGATGGCGGTTGGCGACGAGGGAGTGATGAACGTCTGGACCGCACCGACCGCCGTTCCCATCGAGTTGCTGGCCAGCGCGCAGTAGTAGTACGTCGTCGCAGGAGTGAGTCCGGTGATCGCTTGCGAGAACGAGACATTGCCAGCGCCAGAGCCGAGTGCGGATCCTCCCATCGCGGGCGCACGGGTTCCGAAGCTGTCGTTGCAGGTGCCGGGGCTCGCGGTGGCAAAGCGGAACCAAGCGGTGGTTGCGTCTCCGCCGGGGCTTCCGTAGCCGGTGAGCGTTCCCGTCGACATCGTCAGCGAGCTGGGGCCACCAGTTGTCACCGTCGGTGCCATCGCAGGCGTACTAAACGACAGGACCGAGCCAAAGCCGGTGCCATACGCGTTGCTGACGATGGCGCAGAAGTAATACGTGGTGCCCGGCTGGAGGCTGCCAATCGACTGGGAATACGGAACGCTCGCGGTGCCCGAGCCAAGCGACGAGCTGGTGCTAGACGGTGCGCGCGAACCAAACGAGTCATTGCAGGTTCCCGGGCTGAAGCTCAGCTGCGCAGTCCAGCGTCGGAAACAAGCTGCGCCAACGGACCCGAGCGGAAGTATGTGGGAACACGCGGTGTGGTTCTCTGTTGCTCGGGAAAAGAGACAGACCCACACCGAGAGTGTAGCTGCGCGCTCCGTCGGAAAATGGACATACGCAACAAGCCGATGAGAGACGCGACCGTTTGCGCGATAATAAGGCCACTATGTCGAGTGGTTCGTCGGAAACCAGTGAGAAGGGGGCGCAGCGTGGAGCAGAAGCGGACGGTCAGATTGTCGATCTGTCGTCGCAGGCAACGCCGCTCTACGGAGGTCGCTACGAGCTGCAAGAGCTGCTCGGCGTCGGTGCGAGTGGCAGCGTGTATCGGGCTCGCGACGTCGAGCTGGGCGAGCTGGTCGCGCTCAAAGTCCTTCGCAAAGAGCTGTTAGGAGACGCAGCCACCGTCGAAAACTTCCGCAATGAAGTCCGTCTGGCGCGCCGCGTGACCCATCCGAATGTCGCGCGCGTCTTTGACATCGGTGAGCACGACGGTGAAAAGTTCCTGACGATGGAGCTGCTGTCCGGTCAGTCGCTGAGCCAGCGTCTGATCGACACAGTGGATGGCAAGCCTCGTCCGCTTCCGCTACGCGAGATTGCGACGCTGCTCGATCAGCTCTGTGCCGCACTCACCGCCGCCCATCGAAGCGGCATCATTCACTGCGACCTCAAACCGGACAACATTTTGTTGTGTTCGGATGGACGGGTGGTGGTGACGGACTTTGGGATTGCGCGTGCGCTGTTCCATCGACGAAAAGCGAGCAAAGAGGAAAAGCCTCGGCAGGTGGTGGGACGCTTTGATGGGACACCGATGTATGTGTCTCCAGAGCAAGTCAACGGCGAAGATGTCGATGCGCGAACGGATCTGTATTCTCTCGGTGTGGTGCTGTATGAGCTGGTGACAGGAGTGACTCCGTTTGCGGGTGATTCCCTGGTTGCGCTGCTCATGGCGCGGGTGCTGGCACCGATTCCCAATCCGCGCAGTGTCCGTCCCGATGTTCCAGAGTCGATCGCAGCGATCGTGATGCGCTGTCTGCGCGTCGCTCGCAATGAGCGCTTTCAATCGACCGAGGAACTGGCGCGCGCGTTTCGTGCAGCCGTCGATGCAAGTGAATCTGACCCAACGGTTCAGCTTGATGCAAAGCAGTTTCACAGTGCGCTGGCTGCGGCTCGCACCACCAACACCAGCGCAGCGTCCATGATTCGCGATTCCGGTGAAGCGGCCCGCGAAGAGGCGTTTCAGACCGTCACTGCAAAAGCTGCGAATCAGAGCACCGCGCAAACGGTTGCGGTGTTTCCGCTGATCAATCAAGGAAGCAAAGAGGACGACTACTTTGTCGACGGTCTGACCCAAGAAATCATCGACGGACTGTCCTTCCTTCACGGCATCCGGGTATTCGGAAAGGGGGCCGTATCCAACTGGAGTGGTCGCGAGTCTGATCTCCTTCAGGTTGGAAAGGAGCTGGGTGCGGGACTGCTGATCTCTGGATCGGTGCGGCGCGTAGGAGTCCTGCTACGAATCACGGTGCGAATGGTCAAAGCAGTAGACGGAATCCAGGTCTATGCACACCGAGCAGACTGTCTGGACAGTGATCTGTTGGTGAAAGCAGAGTCGATCGTTACAGAGATCGCAGCCGCGCTGAAACTGCAAGAGCAGAGTCAGCCGAAGCGGGCTCCAAAAGATGCGGATCTCGTCGAGAAATACCTTCGCGCACGCTATCTGTACAGTCGTTCCGATCACGCCAGCTTGGAACAGAGTGTGGCGCTGTTTGAAGAGCTTTTACACCGTTCCCCAGCGGATGCGCGGCTGCTTCTACACTATGCACTCACGCTGTCTCGGCTGTGGTTTTTCGGTGGACAGGATGGCGCACAGAAAGCACAGGCCGCCGCAGAACAGCTCGTCAAAGTGGCCCCCAATCACAGCGCGTCGTTCTTGGCGCTTGCGGGTGTTCTCTTCCAAGGAACGGATCTGGTCGGAACGGTTCGTGCGCTCGGAAGAGCGCTGACGTTGAATCCAGATCTGGCTGATGCGCACGAGCTTCTTGGAAGAATTCTCGTCGAGACGGGACCAATTCGAGATGGACTGATGCGGCTGACGCTCGCGCGGACGCTGGATCCGGGACTGTTTCGCGTGCTGGTGGATCAAGCACGCACCTGCGCACTGCTGGGTGATTTTGATCGCGCGCATGCACTGCTTGCGGACGATTCCCTGCGCGGACGTTCGTTTGCGATTCAGTGGATCTTGCGCGGCAGACTCTGTCTGTGGGCGCGTGATCAAAAGCGCGCGCTGCAGTACTTGGCAGATCCTGAGATTGTGCAAGGACTCTATCCTCGCGCCAAGCTGCTGTTTCACGCTGCCGCGGGACACAATCAGATCGAGCCACAGATGGTGCTGAGCGCAGGAATCGGGTCCGAGCGCAGCAGTCCGCGTGGTCGTACGTTTGTGTTTCAGATGCAAGCCGAGCTGTTTGCTACGTACGGACAGCTGGAGCAGACCGTGCGAAGCGTAGCGCGGAGCGTCGATGCGGGACTGACGGACTTGGCGTGGCTGGAGCGCTGTCCGCCGCTTCAGCCGCTTTCCAAAGATCCTCGCATGACGGCGCTGCATCGGGTGGTGTACGGACGCGCGCTGGCCATTCGCGATGCACTCAGCAGTGTTCCGTCTCGATCGTAATCGATTCACAGCGCGTGCGTGATCGCAGCGCGGATGCACGCATTTCAGCCCGGCACGAGGCTGTCACGACGCTGCGTCGCAACCGACACTTCCGCGCTTGCCAGTGACGAAGAAGCGGAAATCGAGAGCGAATTTGTCGACGGGACGAGATGTTACCGGGCTGACGGTGCTGTAGCGGAACCAGCCGGAGGCAGAGGCTCCGTTTGGACCGCCCGCGCCGTTTAGCATGGCGGAGTTTGCGCTGATGCTGGTCGCAGCGTTTGTGACCGCCGCAGGAATGCCGGATGTCGTAAAGGACAGGATGCGACCGTAGGCGATGCCTTCGCTCGACGAGACAATCGCACAGTAGTAGTACGTCGCACCGCCGGACAGACCCGTGATGCTCTGCGCAAAGGACTGATCGTAGATGTCATTGCCGAGGCTGCTACCGCTCGACAGTGGAACGCGAGAGCCAAACTTGTCATCGCAAGTGCCGGGATCGGTGCTGCTGTATCGGAACCAGCCAATCGCCGACGCGCGGTTGGGATTGCCCAGGCCATTGATCGTCGCGGAGCTGGTCGTAATGTTGGTGGCTACAGCGGTGGATACCGTCGGTGTCGAAGGCGTGATGAACGACTGAACAGATCCGAACACCGTGCCAGAGGAGTTCGACGCCAGCGCGCAGTAGTAGTACGTCGTCGCGGGTGACAGCCCGGTGATGGCCTGCGAAAACGAGACGCTTCCCGATCCAGCGCCGAGTGACGTTCCCGACATGGTCGGCGCGCGCGTTCCAAACGAGTCATTGCACGAGCCGGGGCTGACGGTGCTGTAACGGAACCAGCCAATCGTCGCGTCTCCGCCGGGGTTTCCGTACGCGGTCAGGGTGGCGGTCGATCGAGTGACGGTGCCGACACCGCCGGTGTTGACCGTTGCAGCCATCGCAGTCGTGGTGAACGTCAGAAGCTCGCCGAAGCTGGTGCCGTAGCCGTTGTAGACCAGCGCGCAGTAGTAGTACTTGGTGCCGGGCTGAAGGCTGCTGACGCTCTGTGCGAACGGAACGGCAGTTGGTCCAGCGCCGATGTTGATGCTGGTGCTCGACGGAAGACGCGAACCAAAGCTGTCGTTACAGACTCCAGGGTCGGTGTTTGAATAGCGGAACCATGCGTTGGCGGTGGCGCCGTTGGGTGTGCCCAGTCCATTCATCGTCGCAGAAGTCGATCCCACAGACGAAGCAGCGACGGTTGCAGCCAGCGGCGGACTGGCGGTCGTAAAGGTCTTCAGGGCACCGAACGCAACGCCCTCACTGCTCGACACAACCGCGCAGTAGTAGTACGTCGTCGCGGGCGACAGGCCGGTGAGGTTCACCGCGTATGGCTGATCGTAGGCATCGCTACCGAGCGACACACCGCCAGTCACTGGCGCGCGCGAGCCGAACTTGTCGTCACACGCTCCAGGGTCGGACGGTGCGTAACGGAACCAGCCGGTGCTGGCGGCGCGGTTGGGATTGCCCACTCCGTTGAGCGTCGCTGCCGTGTTGGAAATGCTGGATGCACTGACGCTGACGGCGGTCGGCGGCGATGGCGTAGTAAAGGACTGCACCGCACCCCACGACGTTCCAAGCGAGTTCGACGCCAGCGCACAGTAGTAGTACGTCGTTCCCTGCGTCAGCGTCGCGATGTTCTGTGAAAACGGCGCGCTGCTGGTGCCAGCACCCAGCGTAATTCCGCCCGTCGAAGGAGAGCGACGACCGAACGTGTCATTGCAGGTTCCGGGGCTGGCCGTTCCCAAGCGGAACCAGGCTTTGGTTGCGTCTCCGCCGGGGTTTGCGTAGCCGCTCAGCTGTCCGGTGGTGCGCGTCAGGTTGCTGGCACCGCCAGTTGTCACCGACGGAGCCATCGCCGGTGCCGTAAACGACTGAATCGTGCCAAACGTCGTTCCGTACGAGTTGTTGGCAATCGCGCAGAAGTAGTACGTGACGCCGGGAAGCAAGCTGCCAATGTTCTGGGTGTACGCAACCGGCGTGATGCCCGATCCGACGTTGGTGCTGCTGCTTGATGGCGCGCGCGTTCCGAACGAGTCATCGCAGATCCCAGGGTTGCTGGCGCTGTAGCGGAACCAGGCCGTCGTCGCAGCTGCGACCGGATTTGCCGTTCCTTGCAGCGTCGCCGATGAGCTGGTGACATTGGTCGATCCGACCGTCACAACCACTGGCTTGTACGGAATCGTGAACGACTGAATCGATCCGAGCGCAGTGCCCGCAGCGTTGGTCACGATCGCGCAGAAGTAGTACGTGACGCCTTGGCTCAGTCCCGTCGCGGTGATCGAGTACGGAACCGAGGTGGTGCCGCTTCCGAGGTCCGTTCCGCCCGCCGTCGGAACGCGCGTGCCGAAGGTGTCGCTACAGGAACCCGGATCGGTTGCACTGTATCGAAAGTAGCCAGTGGTCGCCTGTCCGTTGGGAAGACCGACACCATTGAGCACCACCGACGAGCTGGTGATCCCGCTGGCTGGCTGGGTACTGGCAGCCGGAGCCGCCGCAAAGCCAGTGGCCGAAAAGCCGAGTAAAAACAAAAGCAAAGCCGCACGAACAATCGAAATAAGCACGATCGCACCTCTGCAAGAAAATGCAGACCTACATTACGCAAAACGATTTTTTGAGTCGAACAAAAAAGGCTGGTCTCATTTCAAAACAGGAAAGCATCATTGATTCGATAACTTGGCTCCCTTTCAGGCCCACTTTTTTTCAAAACAATTCACGCGACCAAGTCACTGAAAGGCTTGGATGTTTTGTCATC
>ERZ724526.1477-NODE-1477-length-12130-cov-4.145756_pt1 | contig 12130 bp, 11 predicted proteins | sample MGYA00376059_ERZ724526 | MGnify/ENA primary metagenome ERZ724526 (study PRJEB28724, sample SAMN07190883) | activated sludge metagenome | isolation source: activated sludge of sewage treatment plant in Hong Hong | place: Hong Kong | collected 2016-03-17 ... | reverse complement strand
CGATGGGGCGCTGAAATATTTTCTGCCAACAATGTCACGACTTCCTGGGATGGCAATTACAAAGGCAACCCTGCACCCGCTGATACTTATACTGTTCAGGTTATTGTGACTGATATCTACAACATGACGAACAAATATTCGAAGATGTTTACGCTGGTGCGCTGATTTGAATTCAAATTCAATCCCGATGATAAGCTTTTGGTTCAGATTTTGCATTACCATGACGCTGAGCTTACTCAGCTTGATGCAAAAAGTCCAGTCACAGGGATTTGAAGATTTTACGGTTGACAAGGATGTAAGCATTTTTCTTGATAAGAATTTTTCTGAACTCAAAAATTTTCAGCTTGGCATCAAAGGCTTCAATGATGACAACCAGCTTTATATTGACTCTATAGATTATTCTCCCTGGTTCGTTGGCGACTTTAATGATGACGGTCTTCTCGATTTGTTTGTTCAGGGCTACAAGCGCAAGGAGAATCAGGCCTGGCTGATCATGGCCACCGAAGATCCAAAAGCATTTAATCTGCATGAAGTGAAGCCTACTTTAGTGGAAGGCGATCTCAATTTTCCGGTGATCGAAGAGACCAAAAACGGACCGTTGATTATTTACAAACAGTTTATGACCAAGAAGACAACCAAGATGGTCAAAGGTGTTGAAGTCACGTTTCCAAAAAATTACAACAGCTGGTATGGAATGGGTTTTCTCCGCAAAGACACGCTGATATACAGACATAATGCCATTATCGAATACAATCCCAACCCAAGTCATTCGCCGATCCGTTTTATGCAAATCCACCGTTATTGTCAATTTGGAGGATGCCCGGATTACAAATTAAAAATAGACAGTTCAGGCGGGATGATTCTTCAGAATATCCGCAACACAGAACTTGAACCAGGTGTCTACAAAGCAAACTGTGATGCGGATCAGTATCGCATTCTCAACAACATGCTCAACTATCTTCGCCTGCCTGAATCGGACAAGCGATATGGAGACCGCAATGCCGATCATGTCATTACGATCTGGATTAAAAGAATGGACGGTACGGAGAAGAAAATCATGGATTTTGATCTGCAGGGCACCCTAGGGCTGATTCAACTTTACGATCAGATCGAAGAAATCCGAAAAAAGACGCTCTGGTAGAATCCGGATTTTTTCCGTAAAATAAAACAAATGAATTATCTGACGCTCGAAGATGTAAGCCTGCGATACGGAGAAAAAATATTGCTTGACAACATCAATCTTAAAGTAAATCAGGGCGACAAGATTGCGATCGTCGCCCGCAATGGCAGCGGCAAAACCACGCTGCTGCGCATCGCTGCTGGTACCGAACATCCCGAAGGAGACCACTACAATTACTGGCTTAACAAAGAGATTCGCACCGCATATCTTCCACAGGAACCGGAAATCGTGGAAGGGCACACCGTGCTTGAGACCATACTTGACAGTCAGGATGAATCCCTGCAACCGCTAAGGGCTTTCTACACTGCTCAAAAATCTCATGACGAAAATGAAATTAACCATGCCCTACACCTCATGGATGAACACAAGGCATGGGATATGGATAACACGGTGAAGGAGCTGATGGGGAAATTCAATCTCCCGGACTTTGATTTTTTTACCGAAAAGCTCAGCGGTGGTCAGAAGAAGAGGCTTGCCCTTGTGAAAGTATTATGCAGCAAACCAGATTTTCTGATTCTCGACGAACCTACCAACCACCTCGATCTCGAAATGGTCGAATGGCTTGAAAAATATCTCAGTCAATCTTCAATCAGTCTGCTGATGGTAACACATGATCGCTATTTTTTGAATAATGTGTGTAACCAGATCATTGAACTGGAACAAGGCAGTCTGATCAAATACCAGGGAGATTATGAAGACTACCTCGAAAAGAAAGAGCTTCGCATGCAGAACCTCGCTACGGTGCGTGACAAGACCAACAAAATGCTGCGCAAGGAACTGGAATGGGTGCGCCGCATGCCCAAAGCGCGCACAACTAAGTCCAAGTCGCGTGTAGACCGATACTATGAGGTCAAGGAATCCGTCCAAGGTCCTGAAGGCCCCGGAGAACTTGAACTTGAGATTGATATGCAAAGACTGGGTACGAAGATCCTCGAGCTCCATCATGTTTGCAAATCTTTTGGAGGTAAAAAGATCATAGAACAGTTTAGTTACAAATTCAAACTGAAAGACAGGGTGGGCATCGTCGGACCCAATGGAACCGGGAAGACAAGTCTCCTGAAAATGTTTACGGGACAATTGAAGCCAGATCAGGGTAAAGTAATCATCGGAGATACTGTTGTGTTTGGATATTATGAGCAGGACGGTCTCATGCTGCGTGAAGACAAACGCGTCATTGAAGTCGTGCGTGAAATAGCCGATTACATTCCACTCAAAAAGGGCAGGAAACTTTCTGCTGAAAGTCTGCTCGAAAAATTCCTCTTTACAAGACCTCAACAACAAGTCTTTGTATCACAGCTCAGCGGTGGTGAAAAACGCAGGTTGTATCTTCTGACGATTCTGATCGGAAACCCTAATTTTATTATTCTTGATGAGCCAACGAATGATCTTGATCTGATTACACTGAATATTCTTGAAAATTTTCTGATGGAATTTGAAGGCGTATTACTGATCGTATCGCATGACCGTTTTTTTATGGATCGGCTGGTAGAGCATGTATTTGCGTTACAACCCAATGGAGAAATCAGAGACTATCCCGGAAATTATTCAGACTATCGCAATGCACTGGAGAAAGAAAAATATCTTCGAGCACCTTCTTCTACAGTTACGGGCCAATCTGCCCCAAGAAAAGCAGACGATGCGCAACGCAAGGAAATGCAAAAGCTGGAAAAACAGCTTGACAAACTTGAAGAAGAAAAAAAGAAATTGCTTACTTATTTTAGTGAAAGCAGTTTTGATCATCCTGATTTCCAGGTTAATCAACTTCGGCTGAATGAGATTGAACAGCGAAAAGAGGAAACTGAACTTCGTTGGATGGAGCTCGCTGATGGCATGTAAATGCCTGTAATTAAATTATCAAATCATTGCGTTTTCCGTTGCAGTCACATTTCATGCAAGATCAAAGAGACCTTCAGGCAACCTAACTTTAATCCGCTTGTTCTTTTTATCCATTTTTACAATAAAATCCGGATGAAGCGGAATCATAATTTTCTTGTCATCAAGAATTACTTCTGCCATAAGTTGTGAAGGGTATTCTTCGACTGATTGAATGATTGCTTCGCGTTGCGATTGTACATCTTCGAGGATGAACCCCGTCAGTGCATCAGCCTCCAAAGTTTCTTTCAGGGCTTGGATGGTCTTTTTCGGAAGTCTTGAGCGATCAGCAAAAAATGGTTTATGCGAAAGCGAACGTGCAGCTTCAGGTGTTGTTATTTCTTCGAACCTGAAGAAAATTCTTGCATCATTACGAATTTCCTCCAGCCAAAATGGAACCGGCGTACCGTTCACAAAAAAAAATACAATTTTTTCTTTTTTGATCCACTCCAGCAGGATCTCGTCGACATCCACTTCTATCTCACCTTTCACGCCGTGTGGTCTGAAAGTCTGACCAGCGGGAATCAGATCGATGGGTTGCAGTTCATTCACTTGATTCGTGACATTTTGATAATTGCGCCAAAGTCAGCCTTCACCGTCCAGGGCAGGCTTGGATCCGCATTATCTGAACTCAACAGCCAAAATTCACGGTAGACGGGACCAACATCTTTTGCATAACGGACGGTAGAGTATATCCTGTTGAGGTCATCAGTATAATTGACCTCTTCCACATCCAGTATCTGATCATAGAAGTTATCGTTGATCTTAACGTCATTCAGAATATCCGTGTAATAATATGATTTTCCGCTCCAATAGGCAAAAGGTTTGAAGAATTCACCGTTAAGCTTGATCATATTTTCCTGACTGATGCGGATATTACCATTCCATGACTTGTTTTTAATCACTGGAAAAACCAGTTTAATAAAATCAAGACCTCCGTCCTGTCTAATAATGCTGGAGGGCGTCACGGTCAAGAATGCATTGTCGATTAGCTCCCAGGGTCTTGTTTCATCTTTTCGGTAGAATATTTCAAGATTGTAGAAAGGATTTCCTTCGGCATCACGCGTTGAATCAGTGATTACTTCCATAATCTCGCAGTGAACTGTATCGCCTTTGACTCCGTTGGAGCGCTGGTAGAGAATCGAATCACATTGGTATTTCCATTGCAGTCCGACGCGAATCGGGAAGAAGTGATACCCGAGCTGATCATCCGTCAATTCGGCTGTCTCCGGTTGACATCGCATGAATAAAGACAACGCTACGGCACAAATGATTACGCAATCGGTGATTTTCATGATAAAGGAATATTCTGTAATGAAGAAGCGATGATTCCACCGCAGACCAGATCCTCACCATCATAAACTACCGCGGACTGTCCGGGAGCAATTCCCTTGACGCGGCTGCTGAATTGCACATTAAGCTGACCGTTTATATGTTGTACGGCAGACAGGTGCCCTGCATCTTTGTATCGAATCTTTGTTATCAGTTCTACCTGCTCCGGAATGTGGTCGTATTTATGCCAGTTGAGCTTTCCGACAGTCATTCCTTGCCGACTGAGATCTTCTTCATCACCAAGCACCACGGTATTGGTCTCCGGGTGAATATCGGTGACAAACATTGGCTTCCCAAATGCCACTCCGAGGCCTTTTCGTTGTCCGATGGTATAAAACGGATATCCGTGATGCTTTCCTAAGAGTTCACCACGAGCATTAATAAAATATCCTCCTTCAACTTTATCTTCAAGACCATCTACCCTCCGCTTTAAGAAAGACCTGTAGTCATTGTCCGGAACAAAACAAATCTCATAACTCTCTGCTTTTTTGGCCAGGTTATCGTAGCCCATGTCACTCGCCATCTTTCGGACCTCGGACTTAAGCAGTTCCGACAGTGGGAATCTGCTCCGGCGCATGGCTTCCTGAGAAAGTCCCCACAGTACATAGGACTGGTCTTTGTGCAGGTCTTTGGCTTTGCTGATAAAATAACGATCATCGAGCTGATGGACTCTTGCATAGTGCCCTGTTGCGATGAATTCGCAATCCAGACCATCCGCGCGTTTGAGCAGAGCGTTCCACTTAATGTGGGTATTGCATAACACACACGGATTAGGCGTTCTACCAGCGATATATTCTTCTACGAAGTTTTCGATGACAGCGTCCCCGAATTCTTCCCTGATATCCAGAATAAAATGGTGAAAACCCATATCGACCGCCACTCTACGGGCATCCTGCAGCGAATCCAGTGAGCAGCAGCCGGTCTCTTTGGTTGAAGCCCCGGAGGAGGCATAGTCCCAGGTCTTCATGGTTATGCCGACCACCTGATAGCCTTGCTCATGCAACATCGCAGCGGCAACCGTACTGTCGATGCCCCCGCTCATGGCGACCAGAATTTTTCCGTGCTTACTCATTGATTATACAAAAATAATATATTAAGACTTATTTTAATATGATTTATGTCTTTTTTTTACCCTTTCAGTAGTGAACATTGGCTTCGCAGAACTTATATTTGCAGCCCCAATCGGTAACGACCGAAAAGAGGAATTAAGTAAACGGCTGATAAAGTGCTTTTGTTTTATTTTATAAAACATTAATTTTCAAATGTTTACATTTAATGATGACTCATGATTAATTTTTTATCTGACATTTAGCGGTTTATTAGCATCAGTAATTTTTTCAGTCTGAAGGCTATACGCAAGATTTGTAAATTCAGATTTCTCAGAAGTGAGAAATAATTATAAGCAAGAGTTTTAGTTCAAAAGTTTACTCTTTACTATTGACTCTTTACTATTTGTACTGCGGGAGTAGCTCAGTTGGTAGAGCACGACCTTGCCAAGGTCGGGGTCGCGGGTTCGAGTCTCGTCTCCCGCTCTTTTTTAAGAGTAAAGAGTAAGTAGTAAATAGTAAAATTTATTGGGCAGAATACAATTTTTAAAATAAACTCTTACAATGTTGTTGCCTATTATTTATAACACCCGACACACCTTATGTTCAATGATGAATTACGAAGGAAAACTTTTGAGTTTTCACTAAACTTGATATTATTTCTAAGGCTAATTCCTGAAAGTCAGGAAAGCAGTATTATAAAAAAGCAACTTATTCGCAGTGCATCCTCTGTCGCCGCTAATTTCAGAGCATCATGTGTTAGCAGATCGCAGGCTGAATGGTATTCTAAAATTTGCATTGTATTGGAGGAAGCGGATGAGACCAGGTACTGGCTGCAGCTGATGAATGAGTTGTATCCATTGAATAGTCAACCAATTACCAAACATTTAGAATTAATTGAGAACATTATAAAAATTATTGGTAAGGTCAGAGGTAAGGTCCGTGTAAAATAATTCTTGCATTTTTTAATACTTACTTTTTACTATTTACTATTTACTATTTACTATTTGTACTGCCCAGGTGGTGGAATTGGTAGACACGCAGGACTTAAAATCCTGTGGCCAGAAATGGCCGTGCGGGTTCAAGTCCCGCCCCGGGTACATGGTTCGGAGAAATCCGGACCTTTTTTATTTTAACTGGGTTAAACATAGGTCAAACAAATTTGACTTAGCATTTCAGTTAGCTATCATCATATTAAAGTTTAGTAATTTTGAGGCATGGAAGTCATTTGCCTTGAAGATGAAGCGTTTTATGCCCTCATAGATAAGGTAGTAGCCAAAGTCAAAGAGAAACAAGGCATTAAAGAGGACAAATGGATATCGTCTGAAGAAGCCATGTCTAAGCTCAGGATTAAGTCAAAAACTACCCTTCAAAAACTGAGGGATGATGGTAAAATTCGGTATTCTCAACCTGAGAAAAAGATCATTCTCTATGGACAATCCCCTCTTAAGAAGCAAAAATGAGTGGTTGGACACAGAAGATGATTCTGCGAAAAGAAAAAATCGATCAGGACAAAGCGGACATTTTTATTCTGCTAAAAATTAACCGACTGTCAGATCAAATCGTGATTATGATAGAAAAATACAATAATTACTTAATTTTAATATTATATCTTTTCCAATTTTTAACACAATTTGATTTTCCCTACTTATTTTATCATAAATCATACTACTAACAATATTACCAAATGAATAAATTACTTAGAAAATACATCGACTTTTCGTTCTTATTATTTGTGTTTCTATTTTGCATAAGGTACAATAGAACATTACCTTTTAGAGAAATTATCTCTGTCTACTTTTGTAGCCCAATTATTGAGCTACTTCCATTTAATATTATAAATAATATTTTCTTCGATTTTAAAGAATTCTATACAGAACTAAATAATGGCATTAGTGATACATTATCAGAACTAATTATCCAAGTTACTTTACTCTTAGTATCCTTATCAGTTCCAATATTATTATTAACAATTAAATATTTTCGTGATAGAAATTATCTTCCAATTGCAATATTACTTATTAAATACTATTTAGCATTTACATTAACATACTATGGCTTAGCTAAAATGTTCTCTCAACAATTCTTGCAGTTTGACTTACAAACCCTAAACACTACTTTTGGTGATGCTAGCCCCATGAATTTAGCTTGGGCTTTTTATGGATATTCCTATTATTATCAGTTTTTTATTGGTCTTGTAGAAGTCTCTTCAATTTTAATATTATTCAAAAGAACAGAAAGACTAGGAACAATAATAACATTTATTGTCACATTAAATATAGTAACTATAAATTACTTTTTTAATATTCCTATGAAATTGATGGCGTCATATCTTTTTATTTTTTCGATAGTATTGGTCATTAATAATTGGAGTAAACTTAAGCCAATATTGTTCGATGTAGCTGAGGAATTTAGTTCATGCAAAGTACTATTTTGTTCAAAAAATAACAAAAGGTTAATGAAAATTATTTTAAAATATTTACTAATAACCTATTATCTAATAAATACTATTTATCATTTAAATAATATGAGAGTATTGTCAGAAATATATACAAAAAATAGACCTAAAATGTATGGAATCTACAATGTTTATGATAAAAATATCGATTCCTTACTAAACACAATTGTAGATAAAAATGATTGGAAACAATTAATTATTGAATATGAGAATTATGTGACAATTAAAAACAAAGATAACAGTTTATATAATTATGATTTTACATTCGACAGTATTAACCATACCATAATATTGTCTAATGATGAAATAGGTCCTAGGATTATATTTAAAGTTACCAAAATTGATTCTAACTCATTTCTATTGCTAGGGGAGGATACATTAATTATTAAAAAACAAAATATGTCCTACAATCTTATCCCCAATTTTAAAAAATAACATTCGCACAATTCCAATCAACCAAAATCTTATTTATTCTTATTATTATACTTATTGCTATAATATACAGAACTATAATATTTATTTAGTAAGTACAAAAGAAGAATTTCATATTTTTCACTATATATAGAATATAATCTATTAATACTCATATGAATAATATCTAATATGAATTCCATTAGTTGACTACTTTTTAATTCTCCAATTACTAACTGTATTGGAAATTTATTCTCATGTGATCTTAATGATAAAGATGGGAAAGTAATCAGCTTATTCTCTATTTGCAAATAATTGCTCTTTAATAATTGAGAAGCTTTCTCCTTTATTAGCAAAAAATACTTGTATCTATTTTTAAGTGCTCTTGTAGTTTCAATATTTCGAAAAATAATCTTATTAGATAAATAATTACTAGTAAGCTTTATACATTCTTCGTGATCTAATTTGAAATCTTCCAATAAATTAAAAATCGACTTTAAACCGACTAATACCTTTAAATCAATATCGTTACTAAAAATACGTTGGTTTAATATTCTAATTATGGCATTACTATCTATGTGAAATAAAGATTCAGCTAGTATAATGGATTTGCCACCATATCTCTCAATTTCTCTATCGTATGTATCAATTTGAACTTTCCAAGTTAAATTTTTAGCCTCAAGAAGTAAAATGAAATTGTACAATACTTCTTTAAAATTTTGGCTTACTACTCCATCTTTTAAATGAAACCTAAATCTAATATGATAAGATGGAGAGTTGTATCTTAAATAAAACCATTTATCAACGCAATAAAACAATTGACTTTCTCTATAAACGAAATTATAAAATGAGATTAATATTTCATCAGACATTATTGAATTACAAAAAATGTTATAAAATAGCCATTCACTCTCCGGTAGAAATCTTCTCTTTACATCCATCATTTTCAAATTTTTTTCAGATGGCACATTAATTGTCTAAATATTTAAGTTTACAAAAGAAAATAAATATTCATTTTCAACTTTCCCTTTCGTATTTAATACATTAGAGTAACCAAACTGTGACAAATTTTCAAATAGAATTACTAAATCATTCTCATCAAGTTTACCAACTATATTAACTAAAATATCAATACAAAGAATTGAATTTGTATCCAAAAATAATTCTCCCTCATTCGTACTGATATTAACTATTTGAGGAATATTGTTAAATCTTCTAAATTCTGTAAAATTTGACATTTTATTTTCAGAATTATTAATTGAAAGCAAATTCATTAAATCCTTTTTCCTAAATCTCCATGATGCCGGTGATAATATTACATTCTTGTATTTAACTCTTGGTCTGAAACCAATTTGGTCTTCTAAAATTCCCCAATTGAAATTCCAGCCATCGGAAATATCTTGGTATTGTAACTCACATAAAAATTGAAATATTGGAAAATCTGACAAAGTATAATTAAATGCGCTAGATAACCTAGGAATTATTTGTTTTCCAAGACTTTTCGATCTCAAAACAATTCTATTATTAGTAACAGAGACCAAAATATCATTACATAAAATTTCATTTTGATCCTTATTCTCTTGCCTTGCAACCAAAGGAATATTATAATTAAAACTTACATCTCTCTGCATTATACTTGCATGTTTTAAACTTGGAATATGAATAATTTCTGCAATAATAGTATCTTCACTCGTATTACTTTCTATTCTAGACAACTCTTCACAAAATTCTCTTATTTCTTCATTAAGAACTGAAAACCTTGTAAGAGATCTCGAAGCAAAGGGAGAGACATCCTTAACATGAATTAAGTTATTTACTAAGCCATGCTCCAAATAAATAATATTTACCATAACAGAAAAAGTCCTAGCTAATTTATCATTTTGAACTAATTTACTCTTTAAATCTGATAAAGATAATTCTATTTCATATTTTTTTTCTGCAAGAGCTGTTAAATTTAATTCGAGGAGGTATTTATCAATTTCTGTGTAATTTCTAGAGAATGAGTCCATTTTTTGCAAATACGAATCAGTAAATAACAAGTCATTAAAAAAGTTGTCTTCATTATTCTCTAAATTCCCAAACATAAATCCAATGCCAGTATATGGATCAAAAACTTGTGTTATTTCCATCTCACGATCTTGATATCTATTTTTAAACTCTTCAACGAATTTTTGAATTCTTTTTGATTTAAAGTCCGTCATAAAATATGTTATTACATCTATTGAATCTCTTATTTCATTTGCAATCGATAAATTTAAATTACCATTAATTATCTCCCCAATTTTATTTATATATAATAGATTTTTTTTGGAAGATTCTAATTGAAGTAAGCATACTTTATTATATAATTCTTCATGCAAATAAATTCTATAATTAGATTGTAGTTGCAATAAAATACTCATTATCTCCTTAATAATATTTTCGATAAATTTCAACTTATCGCACTTTGTTGTAACTTTATCTATTACCTCAAGTAATTTTTTTAAAGAGTCCTTTGTATCTAAATTAATTTCCAATTCACTAATCAGAAATTGCTTTGCTACTAATTCATCAATCAAAGAATAAGCGCTTTCTGTTTTATATATTTCATTAACTTGATTTATTAATTCTTCTAGCATTATTCCATTGACTGATAATTCCATTATTTTAAATATTACTTCTGAACCATAAAGCTTATTAAACGTTAATTTAAAATTATTATCATCTAACTGTTGGCTAAAATAGTTAAGCTCGGAATCGTTGATATAAGTTGTATTATTTAAATAATAAGTCACCTTGAGATTAAAATTTGCAATAGCTTGTAATTTTTTAACTAATTTGTAAACAAGTGATGAATCGAGTAAAATTATACTCTTTGAATCATTCAAAATAATTTGATTGGTTCCGCTACCATGACTTATATTGCCAATGGAACATATTGAACTAAAACCGAATGGAGTACACTTAGTTCCAATTCTTAAAAGATACTTTGTAATTGCTATTAGTAATTTTTTCTTTTTTCTCTCTTCAAAGTTTTTTCCCTGCACTAAATCAGCAAATTCAGAAAATAATTCCGGTGATGATACATAGATACAATCTAAAATATCTATGCAACTAGTCCACATTGAATAGATGCTTGATTCTGAGCAAATAACTTCTTTTATTGTATCAATTTGTAAGAATGGAGTTCTTAAAATAAATTTTTCGAGTACATTATATTTAGTTATTTTGCTCATCGTTTAGTAAATAACTGTTAACTAAGCAATAAACATCTATCCCATTGTGGTTTAATATTGCTAATAGAACTTATTAACGATAATCCAATTCCACTAGCTCCTAACAACAATCCTAAATTTTTTGACCAAATTACCTCATTTTTATCTCCTACTGACCAAGTTTTGAACATTTCGAAATCATCTGTTTTAATTTTCATTTGTAAAATGAATTGATACCAATGTATTGCAGCTTGTCTATACAAATTATTTCTGGTCGCCTGATAAAAATTATTGTAAATATGAGCGATTCCCGATGCGCCGTGACATAGACAATAATCCATTACTAGTGTATCTGATTGGCTTCGACGTTTTATTGTGGAATTTAGAATATTTATAGCTTGTTGTAACAAATAATTACTTCCGAGAGATTTTCCTGCCTGCCATAAACAAATAGCAACACTTAGATCTCCATAACACCATCCTAATCTACTAAATACTTCAGGACTATTCTCGAAGATTATAGCAGGAAAGATAGATTTATTTCCTAAACTTAATTTATGACTTAATAACCAATTAGTACTCCCTTCAAGTAGATTTTTTGATAATTTCCTATTTATATTTAACTTATATATTTTGC